>Ga0210059_1002070_pt1 | contig 31089 bp, 12 predicted proteins | sample Ectturendosymbi2_FD_188042 | JGI IMG/M metagenome (GOLD analysis project Ga0210059, IMG submission 188042) | Ecteinascidia turbinata endosymbiont from Florida, USA - Sample 2 (SPAdes) (version 2) | ecosystem: Host-associated > Tunicates > Ascidians > Unclassified | place: Key West, Florida...
TTCTCTACCGTTGTTAGTCATTTCACCAAGAGTTAGTTTTTAGTTGGAGAAATTTTTCAGCCATTAGCATCAACTAGTTAGATGTTTCAGTCATTTATTTATTTGAGTAAACGTCTTTTTAATTTTTGAGTAAACGCTTATTTCATGAGTCAGTTTTTTTTGTCGCCACTTGTATTCTTGACGTCAGGCAGTTTGTGAAGATGTTATGATTTATGAGCTTGTATTACGAAATTTCGATTGTAATCTTGAGTTAGTTTTTTCTCGGCTGTTACTTCAGCCTTTCAACATTTCACCTGTAAGCTTTGCTTGCAATTTTCAGGACTGAGGATGCGTAATTTTACGTGAAATCGATTTCCTATTAAAAATTTGCTGATCGATTCCTTGCTTACACCCATCGTGGAAAGTACATACTTGCTAAGTAATATGATTTCCATCTATTGAAGTATGAAGTTATTATCGTGAATCTGGCTTACGTTTATTTGCTTTCCAAATTAGACGGAGTATTTTTTATCAAATAGTTCCTAGGTAATAAAGAGCGTGAAAGGTGTTTAATAGCCGACAGTGATCGTGGACATTGTGAAAAGCTGATTGAGATTGTTTCAGGAGATTTTCAGAAGTTGCTATACGGTGCCTGAGGTGGTTTAAGTTCTTTTTGCTGTAGTGAAAATAGTGAACATAGTCAGGTAACGTTGTGTTGTACCAAGCGCATTAAATTTACTGTGTGAACTGCAGGTACTGTCAGAGTCTTGTTTAATGCGTCCTGTGAGTGGTACAACTATATATTGAAAGTGGTCATGGCTGCAGGAGGACAAATCGCGTCTGGAGTAACCGAGGTAATCTGTGCTTGACATAGAATTTCACCGAGAGTAGTGAATTTACTAACCCTGGTGTTGCTGGTACACGTGGCCTTGCATGGCTTGCTTCACCCAAATAGTTGCCATCTAAATTTTTACGAAATGCAGCTTGTTGTTGCACAACCTCAGCAATTGAAGTTAACGGTGTAATGCGGACAAACAATTAGAATTATAAACTGTTAGAATCATCTCTACACGACGCATGCTTTGTTTAAGGGTTTGTCCTTCAATTGTTCCAAATTCTCCCCATTCACCAATAACAAGCAAATCTCAACGCCTATACTAAAAGTCTGACACTCTCTGTTTCGTCGTATTAAATGAATCAACTTAAACTGCTTGAGGAAGCATGCGCTTGCTTGCGTTCACCCGATAAGCGCGCAAAGGTAAATTGAGTGTTGCAGGTGTGACATACTGTATTCTTGAAGCGTTGTGAAACTGAGAAGCATGCACAAAAATACAACTGATAAATTCCATCCCTTCACTTTTGTTTACTGACAGTGGTGAGATTCTTCATGACCTCTTGGGCTGCTGGCCCCGCGACCCACATAGAGGAGCAGTTTGAAGATAAATAAATGACATGTGGCTGTCACTGTTAACGAATTGTTTTTGTATGAGGACTTTTTGGTGTTATTAAGTATCTCATGCTTGTATTATTTTGTAACCATTCGCAACTCACAGAAATAAGCAGTTGTTTGATAATGCTCCTGGTTCCTGTCATGTGACCATTATTTTGAAACGAGTGTTTAGTCAGGCGCAGTAAAAAAAACAAAATCAAGAGGTGTTTATGTTGTACTATTACAATGGCCCAACTCCTGCTTATTTGCAGGCATTGTGATTTTCACGTGAATGCAAGTGAAGCGTAGCGTGTAACCGCGTGACTGCTTCTCCCACCACCCTCTGCAACTCCGTACTCGCCCAGGGTGTTATACGTGATAACTAATAACATTTTAATTCGCAGGTAGTTCACTCGTTGCTGCAAACGATCTTTCAGAATCACGATTAATTTACAAAATAATTTCCGACTAGAAAGAACATCGATACTTTTTCATTAATCAAAAAATCCATTAGAACCCCACTTGGAATTCCAATTTAAATCTGTGCGAAGCTTTTAACTTACTGGCAGTATTTGCACTCTACAGAAATTGTTAACTCATGAAGTTGGTGCAGGAGCTCCATGTTTGAAATGTGGCGACAAATGCCCAGGACTTGATTTACATTTTTGGAGGTGAGTTGTTGTCCAAACCTGCGCAAGGCCGCATTTCGTGAAACCGCCGCTGCCAAGAGAATATTTAAATGGGCGAAACGAAGCCGTTTGCTCTTTCCAAATCTTTGAAGGAAGTTGTTTTCTGGAAAATATTCAAATGTTGTGCAAACGCGTAAACCTCTTCAGCATTCAACAATAAATATATGTGAAGGTGTCTGTGTTTTTAGTCATGCTTTACCCTGACGTCGGTTGTTGCGAGAAAAGACAGGGTTCCCACGCGGTATTGAATTGAAAAAGTACTGAGATGTGAAATCGGGTTTCACAACCTTAAAGTATTAAATTTGGCCAAAATGTAGATGAAGTATTGAAAAAGTATGGAAATTCTAAATTCAGCCATTTGTTTATACAAATTTTGTTCTTCGCCGCTGATGGCAGTTTTGCAGATGTTGTGCATTGTGTTCCATGAATAAAAATGAAGGTAGTTTTTCATTTAGTATTGAAAAGGTATTGAAAAAATATGGAAAATGGGTGGTAACTCTGAAAATATGCTAGAGACGTTTATAAAGTTAGTGGCGTGGTCGCTGACGATACAAACCTCCGCCTTTCCGAAATTTTATTTCTAATCGGAGCTACATTTGTTCCGTGCATTTTATTGCTTCATTTGCAAATAAAATTAACCCCCTTTCAATATAGCTTTCTTGAATACGTCTGTTTTGCATTCAACAATGCATAAAATTTAAACAAACAAGTGAAATTGCAATGCTGAGATCTTTGTAATCCACCAGAGTGCAAGCTAAATGTGGATTTTGACCGATGATGCAATCTTTGCGATTTCCGCTTAGAAGCCGTTTCTGAATAACCTATATGCGATATTCGACTGTTGATGTGCAGCCAAAATGTTATCTCTGGAAGAACAAATTCAACAAACAAAATGTCTAAAAAAAACAAAGAAAGAAACTAAAAAACGGACGTTTTTCAAGTCAAGATTGAAAGGAATGCCTTACGACTGCCCAACGTATTGTATATTTCTCAGGAAAATTTGCAGAAACTGCAAATGTAAGCAAGAAGATCACGATGTGCTCTCCAGTGTGTCAACTCGGGGAATTAATAATATCGGTAAACTTCTAATGCAAGACAGAGAAGCTGCTCAACGGAAACCTCCAAGCTCCGATTCCACAGGTACTAACTACGCCAAGCCAGCGGCTCCACCTCCCGCTCCAAAACCAATAAAGCAATCTGAGGATCCAGGAACTGACTTCAGCCATCCTACGCATAAAGATGTGAACGGTGCCGCTGTTTCATCAAACTCGGCTGGTGGCGCCTTGAACATCACCATCGATATCGGTGGCAAGAAGCATGCCTTGGACTTTGGCACCGCGATTGCTGCTGAACAAGCCATGCCGCCCCCGCCTCCCCCTGAACCGGAGGACTTGACGAATTACTCGGGCTATGCTAAAACGCAAGAGCGTTCTCAGGAAAATGATTTCGTGCCCCCTCCTCCACTCCCACCGCCTCCAGAACACGATCAGCTACCAGAGGCACCACCGTTGCCTGAAGAATTTGCAGAGAAAACTGTTATTGCCGAATCGTATGAACATAAAACAGAGGTGCCACCCACCAAAATGCAAAGTAAAAGTGAAACCCCTGCACCGGTAAGAAGTGCTATTAGTGTGCATCGCTATTAACTGCTAATTGTTTATCATATTGTTGTTTTCAGTGCAGTTAGCTTTTTGTGGTAATGGAAACCAGTGTTTGATTCCGCCAAAAAAGACATGCAATCCGTATTTTCACTGCTTATCAGCCGATATTTTTATTTGCTCTGCTGTCCTGTGTTATGTAGTTTGCCACACTTGTGCGACTAAAACGGTTCAGACGTTTTAAGTGTGATTCCAACGTAAAGCTTACGGAACTGTGGCTTTTGCTTGAGGCGAGCATTACCGGCAAGGTAATATCAACATTGGCCCAGGAAAATTTGTACCGTGTGATGTACAAACATTTAGGCCAAAGCCATTTTTGTTTTCATGGTCTTTCGGGTGACACATGAAAAACTTGTTTGTTACCCGGTACGGCTTAATGGCGTCTGACCAAAATCGGTAACTGAAAACAAACGCGCCATTGACTTACACAAATCACTTATTTCTGCATGTTCTGAAAGAGGCATTGTCTTCAAAACACACTTTTTAAGAATTGGCTCCTAGCAAAGGTAAATTGCATTACCCATAAACAGACGTATCTTCTGACGAAACATATCACTATATTGGGCAAGTTCGTGAAATTACATATATCAGATAAATTTTCTTTTGGTCATAAAGAGCTTACGACAGATAAGGAGCTTACGGATTTACTTTATACCAGTGATTGTCAACCTGGGGGCCCCGGCCCCATGGGGGTCGTTTGCCTTTTTTCTAGAGGTGGCGAGAGCTTCTGATGAAAATATAGTATCTTCTATATTTTATATTTCGTATATGGAACCACTTTTTGTCGGAGCCGAAATAATAGGATCACCTGACAAAAATGATAGCCTACTTTTTCATTCAAAATTGTTTTAAGTGTGACTATGAGCATTACAGTACTGTTGTGTTTGACAACGCAGGAATAAGTTTGTGGCGTAGGAATGTGCTGTATAAACTTGGGAGTTATTCTGGTTATCAATTTGCTGTGCTGTGGAGTAATTTGTATACGGAACGGGCCTCACTCACTGATGCTGCCATGTGGATGAATTTAAAATGAGTCTTTGTTCTACGTAGTGATTTCGTCAGTTATTTTTTAGTCATTGTGATATTCTATTGCGCAAACAACTGCATTACGTATGCATGACTGGAAATTTTTGGAAGGGGGTCGTTGGTTAAATTGGGTTGCAAAATGTGTCGCTGCATGTAAAAGGTTAAACTACTGCTTGATACAAAACAACAGGGAGGCAACTTGTTTTAAACGCTTCTTATTTTCCTTGACAACTTCAAAGTTCGTAGCAGTAACCCTGGCTTTAAAAGACAAATAAGGTTGTGCATTTACCATACTGCACTTTTTTCGCTAAAGCGGTCGGTTACAAGAAAGTAAGAATAATCAAATGAATAGATTAATGTTACGTACTTAGCGTTACAAGTTTTGAATATCTTTACAGTCATGTGTCTTTGATAGTTAAACTGTTCAAATATCATCTTAAAAATTAATTTCATGAAATAAAAAATGCAATAGGAATCTGAAGACCAAAAAGTTTCGATGTGTTTTTAACCAAGGCCGCCTAGTGAAATAAGGTGACCTCGTTTTAACACTAGCACGTCGCAAGAAGTACATGACTGGCCTTCACAGCCAATCCAGGGCAGCCATGGCAGAATGTAAGGGATGAGATTATAAAAATAGCGCTGAAGCTGGTGCGGAGGATAAATCAGGACTGATTAACAATGCAGCTGAAGGGTTAACAGTGGGTGACTTCTGAGGATATAGTAGACCTTTTCGACTGATCCCGCAACATAAAACCTTGTGAGTGCTTCAACAATCCGACTAGTTAACCAAGGACCGCGTTAAGGAAACGAAGCAAATTGCCTACGGTACCAAAAACTCTTGAGTGACTTCATCAGGAAGCAGCTGTGCACGTTCCAGCCATAAAACGCACGCAAGTGAATGCAGACTTATAAAATCGCTTTTCGGCTTTTGTGACTCATGCCACTTGTTTTAACTGCCGAAAAGCAATAAGGCGGCTTTGAGAGTTTGGTGGCAAATTTCCCAACATGAAAAGCTGTGGTGTTAGTTTCTCACTGCGAAATGATACGCTGTTATAATGATCGTGTCAAAATTATTCAGCCAGAAGCATAAAACACGCAGAAACATCCAACAAATGAGATTCACCACCAATTTGATTGGTCAGATGCTTACAGCTGCCCAGAAGTTGCGAAGATTTCAAAGCGATCAAATTGTTTGTTTTTTTGCCGCAGGCTAGAAAAGCCAGTTCTTCGAGTTCATCTTCCAGCGATGATGAAGACATTGAATATGACTGGACACCCCCTGTTGACAATCCAAAGTTGGTAAGCTGCTCGATTTTGTCCGTGAACTCAGCAGTATATTGTTTCGAAAAAGTAGCAGTAGGTATCGCACTTGCCTTGGTTTTATGAACAGCGCCTCAAAGGCGGAACTCTCGACGAGGACCCACCTGGTTATCGCCAGTGGATCCCGGTGGTGAAAGCTCTCAATTTGTCAGTGGTTACCCAATTTATTTTTGTGTTAGCGTAAAACATGCTTTTGTTGTCATTTGCTCAAAATTAGAGCGTTAAGACGTACACTGGGGAAATTTCTCCTTACAAATGCTTTTTTCATTGCGGTTAGGACTGTAGTGACCCCGTTACTGCTTGTTCATTAGCCCCTCCAAAGAACCAAACGTTGGAAATTCGTCTGGGGCGTCCTCTGTGACCAAGTTAAGATAAGACCAGGGTTTTCTTAAGGCTTTTTAGGGACCCGATTCGGGTCGCTAGAATTAGACAAAATTATCATCGGGTCCATAAAATCAGAGAAAATCGGGTTCCTAGAATCAGAGAAATCGGGTCCCTACAGATCCAAACCGAGTTCTTAACATTTTCCTTTAAAAAAAAGCTGATAAGACGGTTAAAATTACTTAAAATCAGCCCTACGAACGAAGTTAATCTGCACTGAAACAGGGTCTTTGCTTTTTGACGCTTCCCCTTACATTTTACGCGGTTTTGTTTCTAGGAGGCCATGATTTTACACGCATTAGCTAAGCAGCAAACGCCTACTCGCTGCGGCGGTAAGTTCGCAATATAAGATGTAAGGAGAAAAGATAATAAGATGTAAGGAGAAAAGTGGCTCCCTCTGCTTTCAACATTGTCGAGGAAGTTTACGTCACAATTTCGTCCTTTCCATGCTCAGCCTGGGTTGCTGCAGAACCGCTTTCATAGGAATGCGGAATCAAAAATCATACAAGCTCTCTCAAAATATTCCTTTACTAAAACCAACCTTTTCGTATAATTTTTACTTACTATCATACAATAACTTACCTTGATAAGGCTTGTAATTTCAAAGCATTATTTTAAGCTTTGTTTATGTCCAGAAGAATAATGACGATCAAAAAGTGTTTTAAAGTGAACACGTTAGACCGAAAATATGGGTTTGTAAATTCATGTCTATCCGGGAAGAGTGAATGGTGCTGCTGCAATGAAATATTCTGAGATTGCAGCCATGTTTCTAGATTTCAGAATACATCCAATCGCTACCAAAAGAGAAGCAGCCCATCATAGGCACGGATGGTGCAAAATACCGTAAAAAGCAGTTGATGAGACAATTGCCACCGCATGATCAGGAACCGTCGGAATGTCACGACTTGACTTCGCAAGAAACAAAAGAGATGCAACTTTTTGTGAAGCAGTATCGTGAGAAGGCGCTCGGAGGTGGCAACATTTTAGAAAATGGAAAAGTGAAGGTAAAAATTGCATTTACCATATACGTATTTGATGATCTACATCAACTTTATTATTTGACCTTTTCCGTTGCTTAGTATCATGTGCAATGGGAATTGTATCGTTTGCCTCATTCTGAGCTTGAAAATACCGTGTGTAATGAATTAGCAATCAACAAAAAGGCGTCGAAAGTACTCGCGTGAAGAGCAAGTTCTTCAGATGTTTGTCGTTATTCTCCCTTCGGCGAGAGTCGAATAGAAATATGTGATTGTTATCAAACGTCTAATCTACGTACCTTATTCAAAAGATCTTTTGCTATATATCGTGACCCGTGCTGAACAAAGTAAAATTTGTGAAGTATTTGCGCGATGCGCTTGCCAACCGATGGTTAACTGCTGTCTGCTGTATTCAACCTATCACAAAAAGCGCCATTTGCTTATACGTTTGCAGCAATACAATATTAATAACAACAGCGCATTTATTTGCTGAAGGACTTAAAGGTGAGAGGTTGTTACTGCCGCAAAAAATATTTCACCGGAATAAAAAATATTCAGGAATGAAATAAAAATTTGGTGTTAACAATGACTCCTTTTGTTCAACCAAGCTAATAGTAAACAGTTATTTTCGTCTAAACCAGCTATGTCCAACCCAAATGGCTTATTGAGCCAAAAAGTTTGTCACTATCTTGACCAGGGCCGGACATTGAATGGTTTACTTTGATTTTAGCAAACTGAGTTCAAATCCTCCCTGCAACGGTAACAGACGTGATAAAGTGTCACACAGGACCGTCTGCATCAAACTGTCAAATTCAAGATTATCAGAATAAGGACAGGTTATCAGAATGCAGGATAATTTACTGCAGCGAATACTAAACTGTGTCGAACAAAATCCTCGACTGGGCCGCATGCGGGCCACGGGTTGGACATAGCTGGTCTAAATAAAGCACTATTGTCAGTGTGTTTAGCTTGATTATTCTTAAAATGTCTCAAAATTGTTTTACTTTTGACGATGTTTTTCATTTGACGCGATACTTACCACGCCTTTATTGATCTTGTACTGACACATTACAACCCCAACGAACATGATTCTGGAAATCTCTTGACAAGTGTTCCCCTTGTGAATGCATGAACGACTGTGGTAGTGTTGCGTTGGCTCAGTCTGAAAATATGTGACTGAGCATGTTCAAGATGCGAATTACCTTGTTTGTATCCTTCATGCTTGAAGGTCTCGGTATAGGAACGTAATATGACCTTTCCCTTTACAAAGGACTTCGTGTTTGTTCATTGTGCGCCGATCTTAGCCCTGACGCCTCTCATTGAGTTATACTGGCACGAACTGTCACATCAACCGTTCCTTTGAACTCACGTGTTGCTCGTGAAAGGTTAAGTTAAGCTATGATTGATAGTTTATGGCAAGTTATTATATTCCCAGAGGTTGTATTCTGGGCCGCTCCGATAAGATGCCCCCTCCACAAAAATCAGACCGGTGTTTTCCGGTAAATGCAAAAATTAAATAATTGTTTGCCAAGCTATCAATTTCTGACAAACACTTACGGAAACCTTACAATGATCGAAACGTCAAATTCCTAAAGATTTTGAACACTTCACAAGTCTTCAACAAAGTTCTGTGCTTTGTAGAATGCTGACGGTCGGGGTTCTGGGGCAGGGGTGCGGCCTTGGTGGCGTTACCGGAATAGTATTAAAACCACAGCTGATTGTTCACAAAATGTACTAGATAGTGACAAAATGTTCTATGTATTTCTACGGATTTGCAAACACTCCTCGCAAATCTGTTGCGGAAAGAGTGGTCAACGCTTACAAACAGCACATAACGTTTTTTATTGTTTGCAACAATAAAAAGTTACGCGTTAAGATGCCGTTCAGCAATCCTACATTTGAAGGAATAATGCACACTGGGGGTACTTAGTATAGCATTCTGTTCCACTCCTCAGGCAGAATTCTCCATGCAGCGATCAATAGATCGTAGAAGTTCTTTTAACAGGATGTCTGTCTTTTTTTGGAAGCAGTATTCTGTAAATTTTGGGTAGAAAAATTGATATGGGCATGACTAAGTATACAGTAAAGATTGTGTAACAAGCTATAACATATTACGCGGGGAATGATCAATGCAAGACTATGAAAAACTACCCAAGGTATGGTTTGCTGTTTCTTAGTGTTAAGCTTTTTCGTAAGTTGTCGGTCTAGCCAACAATCAGCAAAGTTGTGAATCACGAGTTTGTGGCCAACATGATATTACACATGAACCATCAAACTGTTGACACAAACTGTGTGGGAGTGGAGACTAGAGTGCTTTTTCCCATAAATGTTCTTGTGAACGTTGTTGCCAACAAGGTATTGGTCTGAAATCCTGTAGCCTTTCTCATTAGGTGCGTTTTGATGTGTTGAAATAACAAGTATTTACACAAACGCTGTACCATCGCCTGAGTGCCGTTTACTTTTCTGGCTCATCAGTTGCCATGCGTCATTTCTCTCTTATGTTACTCGTACCTTCATTTGCAGTCATGTTCGGAATGCAAAGAGGTGCTTAAAATCAGCGACGTTGTCGTCCGGGCTGACCGCGCTGGAGCGGAACGATACTGGCACCCTGCTTGCTTCATTTGTGCCGAATGTAAGGAACTACTGGTGGATCTTATTTACTTTTATCACGATGACAAAATTTACTGCGGACGACATTACTGCGAGCTGCACAAACCACGATGTGCTGCCTGCGACGAAGTAAGTGAGCTTAGGTCGATTTACCTGGTTGTGTTCCTTAGCTGCACATCAAGTCATCACCCTTACAACAAGCGCCAAGCTACGTGCTGCGCTCAGCGCCATAGCTTGGCACCATTCCCGGTTTGCCTACATACAAGCAATTATGTCAGCGTTTCTTCGTGGTGTGACTCGATCCTGCGTTAGCTTGTTTTTCTTGATAGTGTTTTTCTGGAAACGTGTAGCGTCACAGGCGGCAAAGCCTTTGGCGTCTGCCTGATTGCCAAGAAGTGTGCAAATCGATGTAAATGATACACTTGCTGTGTTTCTGTTTTTCAAGTCTTCCTGGTCGCTTATCTCTGATTTGTTCAAATCATTGACGAGACAAGTAGTTTTATAGCCGCAAGAACAACTGCAACGTTATTTTGAGATGTTCAAAACATCATGGTGACTTGAATTTATTATTTTACTTAATACATGATCACCAGTTTTTCGGAGTTTCTATGGTGAAGATGAAACACTTCAGTTAATCGTTCCATTTGTATGTAGTTAACCTACTTCGTTCAAGTTAACATCTACGTCAAGTGCGTATATATGGAGCGATGGCTGTTGTCTACTTCGAAGCATAAGTCGTTTGCGCGCGCAGGCAGAAGACTGTGCAGCGGAAAATAGGCTATTTCCCGCTTTCAGTAACCATTCTTGTCAGTTCGCGGTACAAATTTACATAAATATAACATTCATGCCATTCACTTACTGCAACCACGCAAAGATTTAACTACTAGTGGCGGGCATCAAATCTGTTGTGTCTAAGCCAACACATAAATGCAAAAGCATCTGGTATGCTTTCCGAAACGAGTTACGGCTGCGAATGTGAAATAACCCTGCGCTGTATCACGGGAAGTGTTCTCTACGTAATTTCCTGAGCAGCCTTGCTGGAGCTGCTGCGAAAACGTTCTCGATGTGTTGACAACAAGAGCAATGTTAGTTCTAAGATAAACGATTTCATTAATAATCTTCTTGTTCCTTTATCTTCAACAAACGTCTAATGCTGCCATGTTCGAATAATCGTCCTTAGCTGAACTGTATTTTGTTCAACTTTGCGGCTAGGAACTGAAGCAATCATGTACTGACTCAAAAGTTGTTTGTGGTAGTTTCCCTTTATCGCGATGGGTGTGGTTGCTTGCCACCAAGAGCACTGGTTTGACTTGACCGAAATTTATTCAAATCACAGTTGAAATGACACGTATATGTGCCCTTATGCAGGACTGGAAAAATTAACTCGACAACAATGCCAAGTGGTCGTTGTGTACCAAAACAATTGTATAATTTTGTTACCGACTTCTGAGATGATCTGTGCAAAGCACTATTTTAATGCATTTACTTCGGGCTCCTTGTTCTATATGTAGTCGTGCAAAGAATATTTTTAAGAAACTCATTCAAAATCAAAGTCTCAAAATATTTGCAGCGCAGTCGCATTGGTTGCGCGTCCTTTTCGTTTTCAAGTAAAAGCTTGCCTGTGGAGATCAACTGAAATATTCATGAAATGAAACATAGTTGAGCAATTAAGAATAGATAAAATAGGCTTGCTTATCCGGCAAAAGTATATTTGCAGATGACCTTAGTATATTCAAGCTTCAGCGGTTGGGATTGCTTCCTGTGAGAAGTTTCGTTATAAATGAGTTTCCTGTTGGGCCCATAACCTTATTGTGTGCTTCACTGTCAACCTGGACAGTTTTTCGATAATGTGTTGCTTCACAAAGTCTGAGACTTATGGCGCACGTTTTATTCAAACGAAACATTGCGTAGAACGCTGTTGTCTTCTGTTGCAGCTGATATTTGCTCCGGAATACACGCAAGCTGAAGATTGCTACTGGCACCTCAAGCACTTTTGCTGCTGGCACTGCGATCAACCCCTTGGGGGAAAGAACTACGTGCCGCACGATAATCAGCCAGTTTGCATACCTTGCTATGAGAAGTCGTTCGCCCACACATGTTCCACATGCAAACAGGTACGGTCGCATAACGAGGATTTTGCTGCAAGAAACGTCACGTATAAAGCGCGAGAGTTGGGAAATTTCTACATATCTGTGCTTTAACAGAATAGTATTCCACAAGAATTTCGCTAAACAGCCTTTTGCGATTTTTCGTAAACAAGAATGCTTCGCTTTAGATAACATTGTTGTAATTGTACAAGAAGCACTGAAATCGTGGACGATGCAACACGCAGCGCCCCTCGCTGCTGCGGATGAACACAATCGATATTGCGTACGTTTCTAATCGATAGGCGCTTTTCTTTGATTTTTGCAAAAGAGGTCTCACTAGTGTGTACCATGACCGTTTAAGTAAAATACATAACCATTTTTTCACCTGTCATTGTGTCGAGCGGATGTTTTCTAAGCTGCCATTAGCTCACTGAGCATGATGCGCTGAAGTCATCTCTACATTGCCAAAACGAGTTCACTACATTATCAGTTATTATCTAATTACAGTGATCGATACAGGCGTCTGCTCAAGAGCAGGGAACTGTAAAATTCATTTTTTTGTCTGGGGGCTATTCAGGCATGATCGAATAGTCTTTTTTACTTCTCAGCACCATAAATGCTGTTTTCTCTGCTACTGTTTCAGCCCCTCAGTAAATTTTTGCTTCTGAACATCCCTGCTCAACCTGCTACGTTCGTTGTTGATTCATTCTGTTGTTGATGTTTAGACGCTATTTGAGGCCGTTATTTTTTCGAGAACAGTATTTATCGTTTTTCGTCTAAAAAAATTGGAAGTCCTTTTAGGTTTCAATACAATATTTGGCTATTGTGGCCCTCTGCATTTGTAGTGCAGTTTGTAAAATTGTAACCCCTAAAAATTGCACAGCTAAGTTCAACGGGTACGAGAAATTTTTACTAACTTTCACCTACACAGCAGAGATGAGCGGAATTTCATATTTTACAATCCAGATCCAGTCCTGAATTTTAAAAAAACAGTCCAAGTCCAACCCCAACCATAGTCCAAGAAAATTTTTAATCTAAGTCCAAGTCCATTAAGTCCAAAAATGAACAAAATATACCGCTTTTTGCCCCCAAAAGTGCCTTAATTCTTTTCCATTAACTCAGTCCAAGTCTGACCCTGATCCTAAATTTTTGAAGCGATTTACTGTCTGGATCCAATCCAAATCCAAAAAGGTTCGTTATAGGCGGTATCCACGTCCAGTGTTCATCTTTGCTGCACAGTACACATTTTTGGCATTAGGCAAACATTTCATGACACATTTTTTTTATCAAAATAGACATTTTTCTTTCCCGCACATAACCATTGATTTATGTTATTCGTTTCACAAAGCCTCGGGATTTGTATAAAGGTACTCAGAAGTGCATGCTCCTATTTTGAAAATGTTCACGCTTGAAAAGGTAACAGGAAAAAAAGGGAACTTCTGAGAACAATGCGTCGCGGCGTCCTGCGTGGTGCCTCGTTTTGAAATTACAAGGGCGCCACAAACAAAGCTACATCCACTCACCTTCACTACCGGTACCAGAATCTTGACAAAATAATTTGTCATATATTTTTTAAGAAAATGAGACTTGCAGTGAGAGCTGGCTGAAAGTCGAATATAAGTTCACCTGGAGGTCTACGTACAGTGTATGTAACGCACAAAATTAAATAACCGTCTATGACTTTTTTATTTATTGCGTCGTTTGAATTTTATCCATAGGGTTAGTCATTAGTGCGTCGAGAGTTCATACAAGTTGGTAAGAACTGATTTAGGGTTTTCGTAGTTCATTTCCGTAAGCTTGGCGTTACGTATCACTTGATTTGCTTAGATTATTGAACAGGTAAAACATGAGAAGGCGACGTCATCCCTTACTTGACCTCTTCTCGATGCTATCGTGATTATGAAAAGTGGAATGATTGGGGCTTTGGTGGCAGTTGCAAACTTATGTCATAAATATATTGTTATGATTTTGTCCTTGACTTATTGTTTTCTTCGTTTTTCATCCTACCCAATATACATGTTTGTTTGTTGGACGTTCATTACACCGCGCTTTGTTTATTCGTTTAGATTATCGCTCCAAATACGGAATGGGTAACATTCGAAGAACATCACTGGCATGCTCAACCGGAGTGCTTTAAATGTTCCAACTGCTCGAAATCACTTGTTGGCAAGCCATGCATTCCCAAAGGCGAAATGGTGTTCTGTTGTTCTCAGTGCAAACGGGCCAAGATTCCTCCGGGCCAATGAGTCATGCTACATCTGCTGACATTTATTCGTTGCTTTGCCTTTAACATTGCAAGAAAAAGCTCTGTCAGTACCCGTCATTGAAAGAAAACTTTTTTATCGCGCAAGTCTCTGGAAGAAAGAAGCATCGGGGTTGTATGCATTAGTATGTTGGTCATCGTCCATTTTAACCAGTCCGTTAATATTTTGCATTTTCAGCCACCGCCCTATGGTTACGAGAGCTATTGATGTCGTGTTTTTGTTTGCAGTACTAATTTGTGTTGGTGTTAGTGTACAGTCCAGTTTTTATATACTCTTTTTATGTACTTGTTGGGCCATCAGAAATTTTGAATATATCTTTTTCTGCCAAGAGGGAGTAACTTAGCGATTTGTTTGAGTATTGACGAACTGGGCATTTGAGCCACTGCTTCTAAAAAAAACCTTTCGTCCAGATTTTTGAGATCGCGCGTCGAATGTCAAGCTAACTGACCGTATTTCAAAGTTGCCGTAAAAAAAACCCAGCTGTTAGGTGATGTTAAATGGTTCTGTGTAATGTTGAGAAAGGTTCCGTGTAATGTTGAGAAAGACCAATACGGTGAAGTATAGATCAAAAATCTCCTTCAGTGTTTTGTTAGCACGTGTGTATTGTTTTAAATTACAGCGAGGAACTCTGTTTTATTTTCTCTGGCTCCTTATAATAACTCAACGTTTTGACTTCTAACAGATGTTCGGTCCTCATTAAATTTGTGCGTGCCTCAGTATTCAAATAATTTGTTGCATAGCAATCTTCGTGTTTTTCGACAAGCTCAAAAGTTCACTTCATCTCACAGTTGTTTAGATTAGCAGACTCACTTGCCCGATCCCATTCGTGAAACTGTGCAGGCATTTTTTCGGCCAAGACAGAACATGTCTGCACTCTGTACCACAAACTTGTTGTCGATCATAATTATAAAATGTAAATAATGGAGAAAATATTGTCAAGCTTAACAGATTTCGGGACATGAAAATGAGAAGTGCCATCGGCGCTTTGCGCGATTACACGCACAAGCTTTGTTGTCCGGCACTTGTTGATCACTTTTTTTTCTCAGATAAAAACGGACAGTCCATCCTTCATGTATACTTAATTAGTCTTTCTTTGATCTGTTCCGAAGACACCACACGCATAGAAACAAACAAGCAGCTGACAGTTGCATCTTTTGCCGATTTGATGACATTGCTTCACCCAGTGCTGAGACACATGCGATCCGTTCATTTCTGTCTGAACAGCGATTTCGTTGCACGCTCTCCTCTGAACGAGATGCTCCTATCAGTTTCGTTTAAATTGAAATTCTGTTGCCGCGTGACAACGATACATCGATTTCCTTCTTTCGTGAGATTGCAGAAGAGTGCAAACAATTTTTGCCTTCTTTTCTTGCACCGATGGGTGCAGAAGGGTTGTGGACGGACCACGCGGAAGCAGGCCTTCTGTACTATTTGTCTTCGGCTTTGAATAATTTTGCTCTTGTTGTTGAGATGCATTCCGGAGCCATTGTTTCTTGTTCTCCATCTTTTATATTCTGTAGTATTACTTTTCTTTCTAACCAACATGTATGCGTCACTGATGTCGCTTTTTGCCAACTTCAAGCAGTTGGATGGAACTTGCCAGTTGCTTGTCGTAGTTCGGGGTAATAACAAATGTGATACGTTTCTGTATGCACTGCGTTATGTAACGTTCGCCACGATGCCGTAGTACATTCCCGTATATCGAAATGTTTCTTGAAAGATGATGCAGGCTTTTAATTTCAGTTGTTTATTGCTCCCATAATTTCTTGCGTGAAAGAAAAACTCACGAACGCCAACATAACACGTGGGTTTAATTAAAAAGACGCTTCTTGGTCCAAAGTTCGAAACATCACAATCAGACAAATTTAAGTGCGTGTTGCTTGCTTGAACGCATGAAGTGTACTTTTTCCAAATATAACAGAAAATGATTGAACTGCAAGCAAGAAAGTATGTTGTAAAACATGTATGTCATAGTTTTAGCGAATTGATTTCAGGTTTGAGCCTTGCTATTACACAGTCCTATATGAACAGGACATTGTGTATGCGATTCGCATCACGACAGTTGCTATTATTGTGTTTGGATTTCTACTCGAAAGATGCTGATCTAGTGTTAGGCGCAAGATTACGCGGCTCACACTTAGGTAAACCTATGCCACTATATATACATAGCGCAAAACTTGGTAACTTTTAAATTTGTAAATTTGTCACCTGATATAATCATAAAGCACAAAGCTTCTGTTGTTCTGATGATAAATTTGCAAATTAGTGGAAAAGTTTTAAAAAATCCACAGTTTTTTTGGTCCATGCAAGTGGAATCACTGCCTGCATCCTGCACAGTATTGGTCTGCACTGCAGCTCCAACTTTAATCTGTTACCTGCTGACTTGGCAAACGCTGCGCTCGAGCATGCTCCGGTTAAAGAGAATCAAGAGTAAATCGTCTTTTGTGTGGACGTTTGGAGGGTTTAACATTTCGAACCCACGGATAACGTATTGGTGTGTCCTGCTCATGCGTGGAGTTCACCGTTTTGCTGAAGGTTGAGAAATAAAAATTTTAAATGTAGATTACGCCGCCCAACCAATCTCGTAATCAATCCACGTAGCTTGGTGAATGCAATATTTAACCGTCAGATTGTTCAGCTTAATTATTTTTTGAAATCGTCAGCCTTAATTATTATCAATTTCGCGAAGTTACTCTCCATCGTAGCTCCAAATGATGGTAAACATTTCCAGGTTTTTTAAGGTGTTTTAGGGATCCAATTCGGGTCCCTCGAATCAGAGAAATCGGGTCTCTACAGGTCCATACCGGGTAGCTAACATTTTCCTTACAAAAGACCCTGCCTACTCCTACCTTCAGAAGATGGCTGATTCTACCTTCATTAACTTGCCTTTGATTTGACTTCAAGTATAATTGCGTGGGCCGTTTACGCGAAAATTATGCGCACGTTTAACCTAAGAGTGTTACTTTTTGGCCGACTGAGTAATAAATTAAACTCGGAAATCCCAGTAAACCTAATCAGCTTGGTTCCCTCCACGTTAATAATTATCATTAACAATGTAAGTCAGCATTAAACAAAGTAAGTTCATCAAACCCATTTTAAAGAAGCTAGCTACGATCAAGCCTATGCCTGATAAAATAGCTCCACAGCCAGATGTGGTTGTAGACGGTATGCCAGTACCACTAGGAGGAGGCTCTATGTTCTCGAAGTCCATCAGCCACTCGCTGGTGAATTGTGGAAGGAAGAGACGTAGCCGGATCGCATCAGTTAAAAGTTGCTGGTTAATAGGTTCGTCGTAAGTCCACTTCGTGAAAAACGAAAAACCAGTCAGCAGTTCTATGTCTCGCACACGGGCGACGTGTTGCTTTAGTGCTGAAGGTATCCACTGCGACGGTGCTTCCCTTTCCTAGTGTGCAGAAGAAGATTAGTACCTTGTTTTTTTCTAGCTTTTTGCAACACTAGTACTCAATTAGCAGTTTAACAGTTGTTTACCAAAGGTAAGCGTACCCCAGTTGCGGTTAAAGATTTCATATCTTTTAGGAAGTCACGTTGGTAGACCCTTAAAGTTCGAGCAGTGTAATTTTTCTGTCTGTTACGCATAAAAGGCTATGTAAAGCTCAAATCTCGCCCAGGCTACTATGAAAATTGAATGGTGTAGAATTAGAGAATGATCACATCCCAAGGTTTCGTTATAGCCATGACTTTTAATCAAATACACCCCTGTCTTCGGTCAAACTGCTCAAGCGACAAAAGTCCAGGGGTATTCACGAAAGCCCCTCAGACATCGCCGCATAAAACCTCTCGTACAGAATTCTTGGGGAGATATATTAACAAAGAGCGAGGCATTTTAGGTTGAAATTGGTGGTTTGTACCATCGTTTGATTAAACCCAAATGTGCTTTGCGCATAGTTTGATAGAAGTGAAAAAATTAAGTTAACAAACACATAATTATTCTATTGTTCATTTTGCGTAGCTTCCACGCTGCGGATGTAGTCTCCGACTAGTAAGATTACGCAATACAAAACGTGCCCTTGGGATTCACACAAATAGCAGTAAAGTGGTTGCACAAATCATTACCTTCTTGCAAGGATAATCAGCATAGTTGGGCATTATAAAGCTCAAAACTTCCAAGTCTTTTGGATCACTGTTGCACTCTGTTATCGGCTGACCGACATCTTTGCATCGTGTTATTATGAGGAAGAAGTGAGTGGGAATAGGTGTTTTTGTATTGTTGCTCACTAAATAATTTCCCATTCTGTAGAAAAAATCAAGTTAATCATGCTAAAAGAAGACATGCCCCTGTCTTCGTTCCGACTACAAGGTGCAGTATTGAATCCAAAGAAGCGATTGCGTACAGGGCAGCAGTTGCGTACATGTCGCATCACGTACCAACTGTCTGAGAAGACAAGTCTTCAGATGACATAATGAACGGCGCACCCTTCATTCTACTAAACCATTGCAATTTTTTAGGTTACCCAGGCTCTAAAGAAGCCTGATGCTTTTGTTGTACGAGAATTTTTGTGGAAACAAGCTTGACTTTCAAACACACAATAGGCTATGTTAGTTAAAGCAACGCTGTGCGAACGAATTTTAGCTTTCATTTTTAAACGTTCTGCGCTGTGCAGAAGCACCGTACCTTTGCAATACATCTTGGGAATCTGGTAATCCATCGTAGTTATAATCGAAGGCAGGTCCAGAAGTTACTGAAATCCCTCCGTAGGCGTTCGCCCAATCAGCTAATACTCTTGTTAGGTAATCCCAAACTATAAAAAGAAGCAGTGCAAATCGCACAATAAAAAAGTTGTATAGGAAAAATCTTGTCCGAATAAACGTATCAGTAAATCAGACTCGGCGACTTTTTCGATGAATTACTTTCACTCATCACGTTTCGGGAGTGTAAGAGCTTTCAACTTTTTCATTTGATTTTCATACCCGCTTATCTTCTGGGGAGAGTCGTGGGGGCAGGAGCCCTAGGAGACTCGAAATACCTCACGGTCAATAGCAATCTCAGATATTACTGCTGGCTCCACACCAAGATGGGAGATGTAGTCACATCACCTGGTCCTTCCACGACCTCTGGGCCACTTTCCCTTGGGTGTAACCAGCTGGACATGCCTCGCCAATCTTTCCTGGCAAAACCTTGAACATGACGTTTTGCGAATGCTGTTAACCTTTTGAGTGTAGGATCGCTGCATAAAGAGTGGAACTTCCTTTCCGAAATTTCGAACAGAAGCGATTTTTGTTGGTCAAATAGTGAACAGTAAGCAGTGAATGTAAAATAATCTGATTTTGCACACTTGAAATGAACATCATAACCTTCAAATAAAAGGGTTTACGCTTTTTCGGTCACGTCCAGCTCTTTGCGTATCTGGGCCAAACCACGACAGATACCGTTTGCGGCCCAGCACTGCCTGCGCAACTGTGTTGATCACCCACCAGACTGCAACCACACAAAATTTTCTAGCTCCAAGATTGCAGTCTCCTACAATATGGACATTAACTCCAAATGATGAGAAAAAAATGATGTAACTGTCGAGGGACGAGACAATCCGGGCAACAGATTTCTTTCAATGACCTAGCCACTGGTGTAGGAGGAGGGGGTGGAAGCGTACCCCCACAACTTTTGATTTGGTGAAAATCCGGGCAAAATCTGAAATGGCACCCAAACTCAAAGTGCAGACGTTTTTTGGGAGATCATTTTTTTAGTTAGTTCTTTTCGGGCAAGTTAGGGGAAATTTGGGCAAGTTTGGCAAAATTTTGACAAAAATCCTTCGCACCCCTAAAAGTTTGCCTGCTCCTACACCTATGGACTCAGCGCTTTCATGATTACCTGCATGAATCTGTTTAGTATTCGCGCCAATAAACTGACTTCCAAAAATCGCCCAATTTTAAAAACCACTTCACTGAAGGTTTTATCCGTTATTAACTAGCTGCTGATCAGGCTTTCATTGGATGCAGGCAAAGTCTTTTAGAATTTACAACTCTGATGCAACTTTTCTTACAATTGAAATGCGAAACTTGGTAATATTTACACAATTTTGTCATTATTTTGTATATTTTGCAATATTTTGGAAAATTTAAGAGCACTTCATCAGGTTGTGTTACTCAATATCACGACTGCTGCCAGGCCCGTAACTAGGGGGGCGCAGGGGAGCTTTGCCCCCTGGAAAAATGTGTTTGGACATATTTTAAAACTATTGGACGTAGTTAAAAATTTGGGCCCCTCTCAGAAAACTTTTCGCTCCGCCTAGTGTCTCAAGCTGGTTACGGGCCTGACTGCTGCTTAACACAGTGAGCAGGAAATGTCGCTGTTAAATGATATAAACCAGAGGTTCCCAACCTGGGGTACATGTACCCCTGAGGGTACATTTGCCTGTCCGAAGGGGTACATCTGAGGTTAGCAATAGAAGTGAAATATATATTTACATATCTTTTATTTCCAAATATTTATATATATATCAGTGAATATTATTATTAAAATCCGTTATATGCCTATTGTTAAATATACCTATGATTAATCATGATAAAATATTTTGTCATAAGAAATTTTGAGGGGTACACGTTCCTCTGTCGAAATGCTGAAGGGGTACATATTATCTTTCGAAATGCTGAAGGGGTACATGCTAGTCTTCCGTAATGCTAAAAGGGTACATGGTCAGAGAAAGGTTGGGAACCCCTGATATAAACTGAAGACATTTTTAAAAGTAAGAATGTGCCCCTCTTCAAATTTCTGCTGGGTATCTCTTGGCCGGAACTTGCTGTTGGTCTCTAACTCCACCACACACAAACAGAAAACAACGGGTGACCGGGCGGTAGTAAGTAAACTATACCATAAAAGCAACTGCTTTTGACCATAGTAATGGCAATTCAACCTTATAAGCACAGTGTAGACTTCCTTGCTTCTGAGTAGCGCGTCGTGGTCTCAATGAAGCTGTCGATCTAACCAACTACCTTTATTTTAACAATATTGTTGTGTTTTTCAATAATGTAATGAACATTTTCAAGGTAGGTTTATTTATCTGTTCATTTTGAGCTAAATGGGTCAGAAGCTTATTAACTGTTGGTGTTGCCGTGCGCTACGTGCGCTTTGTAAAGAAATTTGCGAAGTTTTATATAAATTTGCTCTGCATTTTAAAGAAACAATAGTTATCATTTGTTGTTTCAACTCCAGTAAGTGGAATAGTATTACAAATACAGTGTGTCAAAAATACATGTGGCGTCTTTTCTATCATAGGTGTACGGGAGTGCATGTTTTGGGGATGCAAAAAAGATTTGCCCAAATTTGATCTTGTTTTTCCCACATAACGTATAAACACCAAGTCTTAATGTTAAGACTAAAACGTAGCCTACCATGTTAAACAAACAAAGGTGTCTGCATGCCTAAAAAATCGATTATCGGTGTTCAAAGCCGTACGCACTCAACTAGCAACCAATATGCTGCATTGCCACATGTGAACAATGGTAATATTTACTAGTTGAAAAATGTTATCTAATTACAATAAAATCACCTAAAATTGCTGTTCATGCCAACACGTGTGGAAGACGTTCAACATCTTCATTTTCAAGTTTTTATATACGTTCTAAACTTATTCTTTCAACACGCTCATCCTAAAAGCTAAGATCTGTTCTTCTCTAGCATAGATGTGTGTAGTTGTGTTAGCGACAATCGCAATCAATTTGGACAAGTGTAAAATATCGGATTGCGATCTAAAGTATTACATTGCTGCAGTAGGTCAGGTCTCAAGTAAGGAGAGGGAAAGGAGGCAATTTAATACATAGCACAAAGCTTAGCCTTCCACATTACGGAATCTTCACTGCAATATGTTGTGCTTAAAATACTACAACTTACTTAAACGTTTACAGCTTCTAAACTCACATTATGAAAACCAAAAATCCACTTCAGTTCAGACTGTTAAACGTGCACTAAAGACAGCATGCTAAGACAAAATAGCAATATGCCACTGATACAGGCGAATACAGCAGCCTACATGATCAACTACCAAGGAATGTGTACAACTGCACATTTCTAATGACCAATGACTTACAACCTCAACAAGAATATTTTATAAAAATAGCAGTGCTTCACTGGACTGCATTAGCATTAGTGATTTACGCAGTGCAATAAATAGTACAGTTGCTACTGTTCATGAAAAGTTCACTTCACAGCATTAAATTGAAACAGTAAAATTTGGCAAGGTGCAACATATGAAATTCATTGCATGAAACAAACGGAAAATATGAAAACGTAAACAGTATGAAATCACAGCTACATTACTACCACACAACATATTACAGCTGCAGTTATGTAGTTAATTCTGTTCATGAATACTTCACAGCAACAGATTCACGTTTGCAAATCTCACAACATCAAGCAAGTTTCAAAAATGAAAACTTCACAGTATCATATCACAGCCACGCCACATAACTGCCACAAAACATTTTGCAACTACAGCTACATCTTAGTTTTACACTTTGCAGCGTCAACAATGTGAACTTTGCAAAAATTAGGGTTATTTGGAATGGTGGGTTACCACTACATGCTCCTAATTTTAAAATATTTGTAACTCCACCCAAATTTGAATGAGGTTGTTTCAATTGGCCCAAATTTGATGGGGCTGTTGTAATTTGCCCAAATATTTATAATATACGCAAATCTGAATGATCCTCTTCCAATTTGCCCAGATGATTCCAATTGTACCCAAGTTTGAATGAAGCTGTTTCAATTACCCAAATATGATTGAAGTTGTTGGAATTTGCCGAAATGTTTCTATGCGAATTTCAGTGAAGCGCTTGTATATTACCCAAATTGGAATGAAGCTGTTTGAAGCACTCCAAAATTGAATAAAGTTGTTTGAACTTCCCCAAAAATGAATAAAACTGTTTGAAGTTATCCAAAATTGAATGAAGATGTTCCACTTGGCACAAATTTGAATGGAGCAATTGCCATTTGGCCAGAGTTGATTCAGTCTGTTGGAATTTACCCAAATTTTTCCAATTTATGGAAACATTTCTAACTTCAGCAAAATTTGAATGAAGTTGTCCCAATTTGCTCAAATTTCATTGAAATTGTTAAAATTTAGCTAAATGATTCTAATTTTATCCAAATTTGAATAAAGCTCTTACCGTTCACCCAGACATTGCTTAATGTGCTAAAATTTCAATGGAGCTATTATTCTATTTAGCACAGCTTTGAACAAGACTGTTTAAAGTTGCCCACAATTAAATAAAGCTGTTGCAAACTGCCAAAATTTGATTTGACTGATGCACTTCACCCAAATGTTTCCTATATATGGGGTGCCGTTCATAAAAATATTATATCTGACAGATTTAGCACAAAAACTGATATCTCTGCGCATATTTAGCTATCTCAGTGCAGAGATAGCTATCTCAGTGCGCATTTAGCTATCTCTGCACAGAGGTAGCTATTTCTGCGCACATTTAGCTATCTCTGTCATTATCACAGTAAGCCCTACTGCTTCGAAAATTAAAGAAATGAAAGATGCATATGTTCGTATATGTAATAAGCTGCAATACCTAGCCTACTTATTACGTAATATAACCAGCATTCCTGCACTGAAATGCGAAGTCAAGGTGCGAGATTTAAAGCAACTCAAGCTGCACACTTAAGGTGCAATGTGTCCTGTTTAAAGAAAAATTTAGTCTTCTCCTTCAGTGATCCTGGCAAATGCTAGTCTGCTGTATGCATCCTTTGTTTCTTTGATTCTTCAAGCAGTAGGGTTTACTGTGATAATGCTACTAAAGTGATGTGTGCTGCCAACGTTATTTTCGGGCAAGAACGCCTAACCGAGCAGTTCCTTTTGATGCACGTTTTCTATGACAGCGTTATTCTCTTTACAAAACGGTGCTCATCTCCAAGCGAGCACTTCGCTTTCAACGTGCTCTTTCTGTAAGAGCATTCTCTTTGCGCACCTGAAGGTGCTGAGAGGCAGTGAGCTGCGCCTGGTGAGGACAGTTGGAATGGTCAGACTTGACGAGATCCTCTGTGAAACTTTAAGCAAAAAATGGCAATGAGACCACCACCACAAGTTTACTGTAGCCCATCGTCTGCACAAACCAATGTTACTATCAAACCAGTATAATTTAGACCTGAAACCACCTAGCTTTATATGATGCCAGGGAATTCATGCCTTGCAGTAGCCTAGCTTTTGTCTGGATTACTGAAACAGAACACCAAGTTTTTCTTCAGACAGGATACCATGTTTTCCTCCGACATGCTTCAGCACTATATATGCATGCAGATTTAGCTATGCATATGCAGAGATATCTAAATGCGCGCAGAGATAGCTAAATACACGCAGAGATAGCTAAATGCACGCAGCAATAGCTATGCGTGCAGAGATAGCTATCTCTGCGCAGAGATAGCTAAATGCGCGCAGAGATAGCTACCTCTGTGCAGAGATAGCTAAATGTGCGCAGAGATAGCTATCTCTGTGCAGAGCTAGCTAAATGCGCGCAGAGATAGCTATCTCTGTGCAGAGATAGCTAAATGTGCGCAGAGATAGCTATCTCTGCGCAGAAATATCTAAATGCACGCAGAGATAGCTACCTCTGTGCAGAGATAGTTAAATGCGCGCAGAGATAGCTAAATGCGTGCAGAGATAGCTACCTCTGTGCAGAGATAGCTAAATGCGCACAGAGATAACTACCTCTGTGCAGAGATAGCTAAATGCCTGCAGAGATAGCTATCTCTGCGCAGAGATAGCTAAATGCGCGCAGAGATAGCTATCTCTGTGCAGAGATAGCTAAATGCGCGCAGAGATAGCTATCTCTGCGCAGAGATAGCTAAATGCACGTACAGATAGTTATCTCTGCACAGAGATAGCGAAATACGCGCAGAGATAGCTAAATGCGCGCAGAGATAGCTAAATGTGCGCAGAGATAGTTACCTCTGCACAGAGATAGCTAAATGCGCTCAGAGATAGCTAAATATGCGCAGAGATAGCAGGTTTTGTGCTAAATCTGTCAGATATAATATTTTTACAAACGGCGCCCCATACCTATATATTTAAATGTTTTTATTTTCACCCAAATTTGAATGAAGCTTTTATCATTTACCCAGATTTAACTGAAGCTATTGGACCATGCCCAAATGCTCCTAATTTTCTCAAATGTTTCTAATTTTACCCAAAACTTAGAATGAGGTTTTCTAGCTGGCCCAAATTTGATGAAGGCTGTTGGAATTACAACATGATTCCAGTTCACTCAAGGGCAATGTCTATTTTGCTATCAAGGGCAAAAATCCGCACAATAGTGTCCGATTATTTTTTTGCCTTTTTTTGCGTTAGTTGGGAAAATGGACAATACCTCATTTACATGTGAATGTGGCTGTATACTTTGTCCAAATGTTGAAAATTTTTGTCCGAATAATGGCCAGTTTTTCAGCATTTTCAGCTGTATCCCCATGCCATATGCTTATGCATTCTGTCACAAAATACGGCTTGAAACGCGACGCTGAGTCGCAAGTTTTTCTATACAATGCGTAGAAGTTCAAGCTGAGTCCACGACAAAAATGTACACACCGGATCGGTATACAATTCGACTGAGTCGTATTCTTATATGATAGCTGCAGTTTTTAAGTGTTCCACAGAGAAGATTTCCACAGACAAGTTTGTGAATAGATTACAGCAAATCAAAAAATTTCACTCGGTGATATTTCAACAGTGTTTTGCGCTGTTCTGTCCTGGATGACTGCAGGTTCGCGTACAAGCTGTCTCCAGTGAAAAGAAACCATTCATCTCTACAAAGTTTAAAACCTCTATTCCAAAATGTTGATGAGCAATGCGTGTTAATCGTTAGTAATTTTTGTCTGGAATATGCCATTGCTAAAATAATTGGCTGTTCGTAAACAAATCATTGTGCAAGCACGCGCGTTACTATTTCAACTATACCTTGAATACAGCAAGCACATTTAAAAAAAATTTATTTAGTGATACAACTCACTCTCAGCTGCAGGCGGATACATTGGCACGGTGTTAGTCGTGATAAGTGCGTCATAAACTGCTTCTCCATTCGAAAGTTCTGGAACAAAGAAAATACATATTGTCCTTTTGGAAGAAAGTAGTCAAGCACATGCACGTATCTAACCTGGAGGATATAAGAACGTTGGAACAACTTTCGTTTGATTGGCATAGTCATAGCAGTTCGTTTGCCATCCGGACCAGAACCTGAAGTCTGCTCGACTGCATGATGCAGGAGCCACCATGTCTCGTTTCTACAGACTCAGCAAAAATAAGTAAATCAGAGCTGCATTTTGTACAAGTTACATTTCAGATTGCAACAAAATCTCCACGTCCACCTTTCAATATTCTGGGACTCTGGGAGCAATTGTTCGCAACGAGAGTTGCAGGGTCGTTGTTCAAAAAAGTCAACTCCATAATTCAATACTTTCCGATAGCGATCCAGGTTGAAAAACGATTGAGAACTGTCGCTTGGAAAAGAGTGACAGCCGGTCTTGCCACAGCGCTACTGTTTCAGAAGTAGGAAATTTGATAAGTGCAGTTTTATGTAGCTTCTCTACATAGCGGCTTCCACGCATAGTCGGCCGGCAAGGTGGTTTACTCGATGTATCGGAATAACGGAAAGGAAAATTTTCCCAATAAATTTGTACTTGATGCATCGTACTCCATGATTGGAAGCTAAAGTTTAGTCATATTTAACAAATCCATCATAAAGCTGAATAGCTTTCTATAGTATTAATCATTGAAAGGTATATCAGTTTCATCGCGTGGAAGTGTCGTTCCTCCTTCATGACGAAAAAAAGAGGGAAAAATATTTGCAACTTTATTTCGCAACTCAAATTTTAAGTGTCACGGTAAGGTTCAAAGAAAAGTCTGTAACAAAAGGCAGTTTACAGTTGGTTTTTGCGTGTAAAAAACACTTGACACCACAAAAACTGTGCAGGATGTGTGTGGGAAAGCCATTTGCTTTCATTTAACCAAAAGTTTCCGTTTTGACACGCCAAGCATAAGAATCGGGGTCCTTGTGGGCAGTTTTTCACGTATAATCATGGGTGTAGTGCTAAAAAAGTAGTGCGGGAACGCAGCCAAATACAAGCCATTTTCAGCAGAGCTTTAAACTCACTTTTAAGTCAATATTTACTCACTTTCATTACGCTACAAACGAAAACATAAAAATGTGTGGAAACGCGTTCCCGTCCCCCTATACCCTGCGTATAATTGATCTTATATCAAAAATGTCCTGGCAACCTTGACGTGTAGGGATTCAAGATATATGTTTCAAGCAGTACTGGGTAATTGCAAAAACAGCCACTTTGCTGTCAAACCCTAACAAACAAAATCGAAGTCAATTTTGAAAAACCAAATGTTTATGACAAGTTTATTGTCTTAGTTATGTTGTGTAGTTCTTAGATACAATGCGACTCAACCAACAAATTAACTTTAAAAAGTTTCACCATCAGCAGAAAACCCACCTTGTTTTCTAGTGTAAACGCAGAATATAATGGAAGCGCCGACACCAGGTTTATGGCTGTAACGTAATCATGCTGAACGGCGACGCAGTACGGTGGCTCTTCTCCGGGTAAAACATACAAACGAGGTCGGGAATATTGCAAATTGAAGTTGCGCGAAGTCTCTCCTGTAAAGACGTAAAGATTTGCCTTGTTTACAAAAGTCTTAACCCTGCTTGCCGAGTACATACTGGCTGCTGGAAAACACATAATCACTTTGTCAAAGCGTTCTTGAGTCTTGACGCTCGTCTTTTTAGGCAGCCTCATATCGCAAAACTGTAAATCTTAAAATCTTGAGTAACTCACAAAGTGCGAGATCTGTTACTGGAGGCTTAACATGGACATGTGTTTGTACAAAATGTTGTGGCTTGACGAACGACGATCAGCAGGAAACTAAGGTCTTTTTTCCTATGCTATTCAAATAATTATAACCGACTTTGTGAAATTTATCAACAATTGTTATCGCCGTTTTTTGAAAAACCTGAAGTGTATTTTTACACTGTGAAATGAATACTCTGTGCGTACGAGCTATATAACTGGTGATTGTGACAATATTATGACTTGGTACAAAGTGGTATGAGACAAATCCAGGTGGATGAATGCAAATATCATACCCACACTTGCCAAAAACTAGGGAGGATGATATGCCCTAATCCCCCTGTATTTTGCGCACCTGTTCGCAGACACGTTAAATTACATAAACTGCCAATAAGTTTGTTTGTATATCGTTTTTCATGTACAAAACTTTTCTGTGTACCTGTCCTCTTGAAGAAGACCTTATCGTCTCGATTTCCGAACCACTCATCATTATGAATTACTGTATAAAAAACGTCTCTGCGAGCCTAATAATCTACAGCCAAAGTTCATTATGCAAATAATTTCAATTCCATTCAACGATAAGTCCCATTCCACGTCTAATAGGCTACCTTTTATAAGAAAAGTTTCTAAGTAACGTCGTGTAGATCTGAATTCTACAGTATACATCTATGCAGAACACTGTTGCTTCATTCATTACCATGTATTGTCCGTGTCTTGTCACTTACAACCACTGCTAGTCAGACCGTAAAATTACAAAACTCACAGCAGATGGTGGGAAATGGGCATTCTCCGACTTTAGTCTCTGTGCAGACTGAAATTGGAGCTCAATTCATGCGTTGGAAATATTTTAATGCAAATATGAATGGCACCAATTTTGGCAGTTCGTAATTTCTAATTTGATACTCAGCACTAAGAATAAGTCAAAAAGTGTAATCCAGTCCTGATCCTGAGCGAGTTTTTCAGCAAATTTGCAATTCGGTTCTGATCCGAATAATTTTACCAGATCCTGCAGGACCTGAATCCTGATCCTGTGCACAGCTCTTGCGCGTACTGACGAGCCCAAAAATAAATTTGAACCGGTCATCTTAGCAGGAAACCTGATTGCCAGCAGCTGGCTAGCCTTAAGTCTGGTTGTGAACTTTCAGAAAAACAGCGACAAAATTCTATTAACAATACATCATGACAACCTAACCAACGGCAATAGTTCAGTGGTAAAGTGTCCGCCTCCCGACTGGAAGGTTGGGTGTTCGATCCACAGCCACTGAGTGGATTGCCGTAGCGCTCCATGGGCAAGAGTGTTCACCTCAACCGCCCCGGCAAGGAGCACAATTCAGGCTTCGGCCTGCCGCAGATTGCCGTCACCAAAAATTAAAAAAAATCTAATCAACAGCGAATGCCAGAAAAAAATTTTGCGTTACTGCAGTCACTAAACCTGTCCGTATTATAAACCTTGGTTTACATTAGTTTATCTCATAGATGTTTCGAATTTACAAATATATTATTTTTCATATTGCTCCATTTAAACCATGGTTCATTCAGACAATCACAATACCACGTCAACAGCGCGGCAGCGTAGCAGTGCAAACGTTTTAAAAGTTTTCAACCGATCTAAGCGTTTCACAACAAACATTTCCTGAAGTCTGTCGAAGGAATCTACCTTTGCACAACAAATAGCGTTTCCTATTTAGATTAAAAATATAATGATCAACACACAAAATACAATTTCCTCACGTTCTTCGTCTGAAAGTAGCAATCGAGCGTTCGCATCCACTTCGGACAAACCCTGCCAAAGCAGAAAATCGTTTTTCAGTAAATAGTTTTTCACAAGTTCTTATGGCACGGCTGTTAAAAATATTTGAACGGTGCAGCCAAAGGACTTGTGTTTCGTGTACAGTTAGTTCTTCGCAAGCTACTGTAGATAAGGTTTAACAACAGAGACCTTTGAGAAAAACCATCGTCTTCGAATATATTATTACAAAAACCGTAGTGAATGTGTCGCTGGCTTGAGGCTTTTCAAAAACTTTATCTTACACCCTAAGGGGTGCGTGCAACAGAGTTGGATCAATTGCTTTAGTTTAAATATAGCCTAATTGCAACTACAAATACACCTAAAAAGTTTCATTGTATGACAACTATTGTTACTGTGAGTGCACAACATCAAATTACAATTACTTTGAAACATATAATAATGATATGAATCACAATTCTAAATCACAACGATGTTGTAATGAATTGTTGTACAGTATATGCTAACTTTATGTAATTTTCAAACTACTTTATACAAGTCATTGATGAAAAACTGCCTTTTGCTGTAGAAACCGACCCCTCTGAGAACGCTATTTCTCCTTCCAGGAAATAAGCCGGTAGCATTCTTCTCTCGAAGGTTACAAATGTGAACTGCGCCAGTCGAGCGTTGAAAAGAAGGCTTTCGCCATTGTAGAAGCGGTCAGAAAAGGGACACATTATCTCCTGGGCCACAAATCCACTAATGTTACCGTTCAGCGATCGGTCACTTTTATGTGCACAGTGTTAACCATCTGGGCAAAATTAAAAATGAAAAGGTAATGCGCTGGCGTATGCTCTTAAGTGAGTGAGTTCGATGTCATTTACCGTCGAGGAAAAATGAACGCTGCTCCCGATGCTTTATCTCGTGTTTATTGCAGAGACATAACAAGGGGGGCACAATTCCCCGGGCGCCGAATCAGTCCCGTCGCCACGGGGGGGCTTTGGTAGGCTTAGCCCCCAAACAAAGCTCCAAGCCTCCCCAAATTGAAATATTAAATACTATAAATAAATATAGTTTTTGCGTTCAAGCCCCCCTGCGCAAACGTTCAAGCCCCCCTGAAAAAACGTAAAGCCCCCCTATTG
>Ga0210059_1002071_pt1 | contig 31083 bp, 14 predicted proteins | sample Ectturendosymbi2_FD_188042 | JGI IMG/M metagenome (GOLD analysis project Ga0210059, IMG submission 188042) | Ecteinascidia turbinata endosymbiont from Florida, USA - Sample 2 (SPAdes) (version 2) | ecosystem: Host-associated > Tunicates > Ascidians > Unclassified | place: Key West, Florida...
AGAATCAGCGTTTTTTAAAGTTATGAGGATGTTTGTGCCTGGGGGGGCATAAGTCACTTTTGGCAACGATTAACGAGTATGACGTCATCGATTCAAAGTGAGGGGGCACAAGTGCACGTCAAAAAAATTATGGAAGATCTTTTTCGTTAAGCGATTTACTTTAACAATGGACCTAATACTAATTTTGTTGCTTAAACATATTTAAGCAAAATTCGAAACGCAACAATGGGAGCCAGGCGCCTGCGGCCACCCAAATGCGCCTCCCCTGCTTACCAACTAAAAGAGAGGGAAATGATGATAATTCAGAAAAGCGTAAGCTACTTCGCGATTATTAGTAAACCCGCATACTGTTTCACTAAAAGCTTGAAAGCTTTTTTAAATATTTAACAGAAGTTTTTTTGAAGTTTTCAGATGTAAAACCAATGAACCAATCCGTCTTAGACATCAGTTAATACAAAAAAAACACAGAAGAGTAGGTGACACGTTATAAAAATAACACCGAGAACAACATTCATGAAGAATAATAAAAAATTGCACATGATTGAGGTAGTTGCTGGATGTGCCTGATAGAAAATCAGCTAACTGCTAGATTGAAAATTTTACAGCCAACAGTGAGAAAATCCTGCTAGATTTAGCAGCAAATCAGCTAAAGTATCAGCGCTGTGTAGCAGTAGCCTTGAACAGTAGCCTATGGATTCCTGCTCTGTGAGATCACGTTGACAACCACAACGTCACTTTCACGAAACGGATGGTTTCATTTCACAACTAGCGCCTCAAAGCTTGTCTCCGGTTCTTTGTTGGGAGTTTTCGGAAGCATGGTACAATGAATGGTCAATAGTTTTATTCTATATGACGTAGCACAAACGTATGCGAAGAACTTGTATTTAGATGCATGGGCGCAATTTGGTGGAGTCGCGGGGGACATGTCCCCTCACTTTTTCAGACGGGGGGCACATAATATGCCATGTCCCCCTCACTTTTTTCTCTTTAGGTTTTGTATTTGTAGAAGTTTCAAAAATAAAAGTGATGTTTGTCACGTTTTGTGTGAAGAGCTTTTCATGTTAGATGGTACGCCACACATAGCCAAATTGATGTTGAAACAGAGTTTGGTGTGGTATCATTGATTCTGTTAGTTTATAAACTTTAGCTTCGATAAAATAATTTTTAGCATTTTTCAAGTTTCTAGAGACCGTGAAAGATGTTTAACTCCTTCTGTCCGACATTTTACCCTGTGTTGTATACTGTTAGAAAGGTTATTTTCTTGTAACAGTAAGAGCATTACAACTGCACACGTGAGAGACCACAGTACAGCCATGATTTGTTTCGTGCAGAAATGCAACTGGCTTTGCTGTAACGTTAGTTGTCACGTATTCAGAAAGACAGCGTGTAATTTAACGATGTTAGTCTATATAATGTTAGAAAGTTATATTTTCAGGCAAATCTCTGCGAAGCTTTTGCCGAAGACAAAAAAGCAGCACTATTGTGGAGACTTAGTTTTGGGATGGGCAGTTTTGCAAAAGACTGTTTTCAACCATTAGTGAACAGGATTTCAGTCGAAACGTTGGAGAAGTAACCTACAGTATTTACCTAGCTGTACATTGACCTATAGCTCAAAACATAGGGACTTGACTTCGGAAATAAGGATAAACTTCTTGTGATGTGGCGACAATCGTGACCAACAAATTCAAAATATATTTTTTCCCTGACTCTTACACTTTGTGCTTGTGCTGACTGCATTGGTTCGTAAGTCATCTGATTTACTTGAGTTTAACCAAACCCACAATGCAGCAATGTTTTCATCCAAGTGCAAAACATTTGCTTTACAGATACATCAAACCTAGTTTTGTTGGACATCCTTTTCGTGTTAAAGGTGAAACTTGGTACTTTTTTTGCCAATTCACCGTTGTGCATTTTGATTTTATCTCAAATATATTTTTGTGTCGTTATGCAAGTAGAACTCTTAGAATGAGACTTTGACATGGTGCAGAGTTATAAGTCGGGCCGGGCTCGGGCTTAGGTTTGTCAAAATATTTCGGGTCTGCATACAAAACTTTTTTATAACATTAAGAGTAACAATTTTTTTCTTTCGCGACGTAGATTTGTTGTGCTCACCGCTGTAACTTCTGTGAGTGAAGAGACTGTGATTTTTCTTCAGCTAATTCTGTTCGCAAACACAGCTGCGTTCTTTCATTCTCTGCTGGGATTGGTCTCACACTCTTTTTGAGGAGGCGACAGCGGTGAGGAAATTAGCCCGCGTTGGCGTTGCGTCGAAAAGATCAATCACTCACGCGATCCTTAGCTTGTTTTAAGAAGCCTACAAGCCGGCTTTTCATGTCTATAGCGCTATCCCAGAAAGTGTCTTTTACGCCTATAGCGCCATTGTAGATAGTTTCGTGATATCGTAGTTTCTTTTTTTCTTGAGAAACATTATGTTCCGCAGTATTATCGTTGACTAACATGCTACGTTTGTGCCACACTATGCCAATGTGTTGGTCCAGGTGGTTGCTATTTTCGGTGTGACAAACCGTGTACCTACAACTACACCTGCACACAGCATTTTTTGTTACTCCGCAGTCACGCATATCTTAACTCCCTCGGTAAATTTGGATTTCGGGCCTAAATCGGGCTTCAAAAATAAATGTCGGGCTCCAGCCGTGTTCGGGTTGGGTTGAGGCGTCAAAAGGAAGCCCTTTTGCAACTTTGCGTGGGTATGTTTACAGGGGGCAACAAGGGGAGATTGAAAGGATACATCCTCCACCCACCAACAGTAAAAATAGATTGAAATCATTTCGCGAAGTACGCTACGCTAATTATAGGCCCAATGTTTTTGCTGCTGGTAAGAGGATATCAATGGAGATTTTGCTGCGGATGCGGCTGCATGCATGAATGATGCCGTAACATTCAAAAGATTTGTAGCTTCTTCAAAAAACGGAAATGTGCAAGAAAAATAATTATCGTCTTTGTAACGTTAAGCGATTTGAACAAGACATCAAATCGCGCTGTAACCCACACTTATAAAATGCATGAAAACTGAAGTGTTCTACTGTAAGAGTGATATGATCGTGCTACCAATGCGATTGAGCATTTTGTGCACTCCAACTGACAACTCTGATAAAACCCAGTTGATGTGTTCTACTACACTGCTGTGCTTGTTTGCATCCAAATACGATATTAATGGAAGCAGGCTTAACCACACTGTGTCCAGCAACAAATTTAAGTATATTAATATGTAAATCATCTGCAAGGACAAACCAAAGCGTGATTAGTGTTTCTCTCAAAACACCTCCAGAAATAAGATTGGGAATCTGTATATATAAAACGTCACTTCTGCATCGATCCGATGACTATATTGGTTTCACACCAAGCTGTCCCCCAACATTTTACAACAAAATTGCGTCCATGATTTAATTGCAAGTTTTTTGTTGCAGATACTAATTTAGTATATTTTCAGACTGGATTTGGTATATTCGTTGAAAGAAGAGTTGGCAACATTGGATTAGAGCGCTCAATGACAGCGTAAATTCTAAAACAGCAAACCTAACCGTAAAACTTAGCCTACATGTCAGGTAGGTTTAAAATGAAGCGCGCTAGATTAGATGTAGGCTATGGTAAAGACGACTGCCAGCAGGAGTGTAGTGCTGGAGTGGGAACGACTTTCTCACACTTTTTGCACTAGTAACGTTACTTGAAGATTTACATTTTTCATTTCGATTTCTACGTGTAGCGCCTGGAGCAGCATAAAATAATAAATGACAAGTTATCTCGTGTATAGCACCGGAGCACTAAAGTGAAACAGGAAAATCCAGTGTGGAAATTCTTGTAGGCGAATCAGTTTTCCTTTATGTTTAGTGTGGGAACGCCATCCCACACCTTCTTTTTGGCAATACACCCCTGTCTGCCAGCAACAATTTTTGGACAAAAGTTCAGCTCAGCACGAAATCATATGCTTTTTTATCGACCAATATTCTGCTGTCTCTGATAATTCTTTTTCAACCTACTGCACAGTATTTCTAAAATTGTGTTACTGCGATATAGTCGCGTTTCGTCCAAAAATTAATGGATGACAATTTGGTCACTGACTGACTGCAAACTTCACGTTTTCTGCTGTGACGTGGAAAAATACTGTCTGATCATTTACAATGCCCTTGTGATGCACTAAACACCTTCCAGAGCAAAGTGCCAGCGTAATTATTACTTTCGAGTTTTTGGTAGGTGTGTTTGTCTATACGCGTACCCTAAGCGTTTTTTTGGGGTTAGGAAAAGTTGTGCTTGTATTCGAAATAATATACCTTTTTTCGACCTGCAAGTTATCTTCTATGGTCAAATGACTTCGATAATCAACAGCATTTTGTTTTAAATAGTTTGTGATTAATAGTTTGCCACTGATGGGCAGGTATTTTTGTAAACAAATTTCGCCAGTTTGGCTGGACAATTGTGATGTGCAGGGGCGTAACGAGGTTGCTATGCACTCAGTACACATCCGAATGAACTCGTCCTTGAGCTCCCCCTAAAAAAGTCCTGGATCCGCCTATGGGGTGGCCAACCCGCGGCTCACGAGCCGCATGCGGCTTTTCGCCCGGTTTCATGCGGCTCTTACATAATTGCCATACGTCCCACAAGAAAACATGCATAACAATAAATGGCTTGTAAAGTTCTGTCGTTGTCATGTTGGTGTGTGATATTTACAGTAAATCTAGCTGAGCAAAGGTATGTGTGTGAGGGAGAAAATGATGGTGTGATGTTCATGTGTGTATGTGTGGATGATGCGGTTCTTTGCGGTAAGAGTAACAAATGTGGCTCTTGGTCTCTGACTGGTTGTCCACCCCTGTACTATGCAGTTTCAATCAACCGTATTGTAGAAACAAACTAGAGCCAGAAAAAGTAAGCTCTGCTCAATGATGTTGAGATTACATCAGCCGAGAACATCTGTCCTGTGAATAATTACCAGCTGAAGGTTCAACGAAGCACAACCGAATTTTTTTATCGTTACAGTTGCGTATTACAGTGATGGACTCTTGTGACTCACCTTTGCGAGCCTCGGTCTCGAAGATTTAAGGTCTCGTCTCGGTCTCACGGCTGCAGGTCTCCGTCACTAGCCTATTGCCTTGAGACTTTCAGTACTGCAACGATATGGCTTAGTACAACTTCTGTAGTTTTACGTATTTTTTGTCTGCTTGCTGTATTTGCAAAAAAGAAACAAACCAAGCAAGTAGGAAAAATGCCAGAAAGTCGTAATATTTCAACTTCTAAGTCGTGATGACATTTTTTGGAATATTTTTAGAAAAAGGTCGGCATAATGCACAACTATTCGAAGTCTCAGACTTTTTGGTGAAGTATCACTCTCGAAGGTTTGACCAGGTCTCGGCCTCGAAGTATAGGTCACTGCCGTATTACATTCATTCTATTGTATTCTTTATGGTTCAAGCTTAAGATTGCAGCACAAGTATCGTATAGTTGACAGATGGCGGGATCTTGCCAGCAGGCCTAACAAGTAATAGTGATGTTCATAAACACTCAAAAAACTTTCGAACATAATGTAATTTGCAAGAGCTCAGTCGTCCCACTGAGTAGCATTGGTGCTGTTCTGTTTTGCGTAAGAATGCAAATACAGTGAATCCAACAGGTGAATTAATAGTGTTTCTTATCTTGCCGGTTATTATTTGAACATCTTTGGAGTTGTAGGTAATGTCTGGGGCCGAGCGCTTATGTAATATTTTCGAATGGGGCCACGAGACCAAAAATGTTGGGAGTCACCTGGCAATAGACTCATCCACAAATCTGATCATTGCTGTATCTGGAACAGTGGTGTTAACCCTTTCTCTAACTCGCCCCCCTTAAGTAATTGATATTTGTTTCAAGCCCCTTTGACATTAAATAAGTTTAAAAACAAACGCGTTTCTCGGTAAATTTATTAATCAAACATTCCATGTTGTAGAGCGCGTAAGGGCTCGCGCCTGCCTGGAAATTTATCGACGCCCTCTCGCGGAGGCCTGCCCCTGGTTAAAAACCACTGTAGTAGGCAGTGTAACTCAGCATAAATGTCGAAGTCGATTTTAAGAAGCAGCAACCTACTGCTTAAGATTGCATTTTTAGAATTTGCCATAGCGAAATTGTTTATGATATAGGTAGGGTCTATTTCACAGAGAAGTTCATACTCTGTAGTCTATACTCTTTAGAATCAGGAAGATCAGCTTGTTTTTTCTAATGGTGATCCTTTGTTCATTCTACCATCTTAAGTTTAGAAAATGGCCGTTCTCGACCACAGTTGGTCACCACGAGAATTAAATGAATGCGCAAATTATTTCCCACATTTGTGAAAGAAGACTCCGAATACACTACCCACTGGCTAGTGAATAGATGTCAAATCCAGGGCTGCCAATTAGATATTTTCAACAACCCCATATAGACTCCCTCCAAAAAGATGTGAAGTTAGGTGAATCTTTCTACTATCTGCCATATCTGGGCATCTGTAAGTCACAAAACGTGCTAGTGAATATATATTGTAATTTTGCTAATGAACTTTTGTGTCTGTCGGAATTGCTATTGCTTCATCAGTATCTCTGTCACTTGAACTCACTGCACCTACGGTAGCTAATATTTACAGCTTATACGGTGTAGTTGCTTGTTCTTCAGTTATGCTGAAGACTGAAGTACTTTGATAAAACGAGATAACGGAAGATGAGACTAGAAATGAGAAATATGGCATATCATATCCTAACTTAAATCACCGCTACGCAGTTAAATTAAAAACCACAGATCTTCAGAAGAAAAACCCAGAAAGGCATTGAAAAGTGCAAAGCCCCAGATTTGACACCACTTGCCAAATCATTTTGAAAGTACCAAAAGAGTAACGCCAGGGGTGTAGTGGAGCTGGAACGCGTGGGACCGTTCACACACTTTTTTCATACATTCGTTTGTGGTGTAATGTAAGTGAGTATACTACATTAAATACTTACTCAAAAATGAATTTGACTTTCTGTTGAAAAGGGTTACATTTTTGGGTGCGTTCCCACACTTTTTTTATTACTACTTCCCTGGGTAATGCAGTATATAAATTAGATCAATGTTATGTAAATACAATCAAGTAACATGTAGAAATTGCTGCAATTTGGCAGCATATTACAAAGAACAAATTTAACTAATATCGCTCTTGCATATTATAAAGAACAAATTTCACACACAGGACCGCGGGGCCCCAAAAGCGAGGGGCCCGTAGCAATTTCTACATTTGCTACTATTTTTAATTTGGCACTGCACTGAACGCGTGTGATCAGTACCAAATCCTCCGAAGAAAGCAAACGGTTGATCCTGCAGCTTCAGACAGTGACACCCTTGACAACTCGCCTGCCAATATCCAACAGGTTATGAAGATGAGTGCTGACACTACACACCCTTGTCGGAGTTCAAAACCCACTGTGAACTGTTGTGATTTAACTCCAAAGACACGGACACAAACTTCTGAGCAGGAATACAATAACGTAACGGCCAGTAGCAGGCGGCCATCAACACTGTTCTCCCGCAACACTCCACAGTATTTTTCCTGAGTGACGTATGCTTTTTTTGAGGTCAACAAAACATGCGCAGACATCTTTGGTATACTCCCAAGATTTCTCAAAAACTTTCTGGAGTGTGTGCAAATTTGGTCCATCGTGGTACATCCATGGCAAAAACCGCACTGAGTAGTGAGTATCCCCCAGCTTTGGTTCGATTACTTAGCGGCATCTTTTTTAAAGGCATTCGATATATACTTTTCCAGGGAGTCTAACGAGAGAGATGTGCCGTTGTTAGTGCATTATCTCCTGTATCCTTTCTTGTGTATGGGCGTAATCAACCCAACTTGCCAGTCTTTCGCTACTCCTCCTGTGTGTCCAGTGCGGTGTGGAAGTAACTGGGTCCAACAGGTCTTGGAAATACTCTCCCCATCTGCCAAAGATGTCCTCATTGCTGAGTAGGACACCATTCTGAGCTTTGATTGATCTACAAAAATTAATTTTTTTTGCTGCATGCACTCCGGATGGTGTGCTAGAAAACTGTTAGCTTGCCGGTTACTGGAACCTAGATTTTGCCCGAAATTCCCCTAAGATTACATTTTGTTTCATTGTTTGAGCCACTTTTTCAATCCACTGCTAGGCCGCAATAGATTCCGGGGAAGGGGTTGAGCAGCAATTCGATTGTTTTATCATCCAGAACCGTCAGGCCATGTGCTTCATTGTGGGAGGTCGATGGATTTGGCAATGAAGGACAACAGTAAACGGTCTGTTCTTCTGCGCCACACGCACAAGCCACAAGCCGTGGAAGGAGCCATACCCCAGTCGTGTAAGCACGAGCGGAAAAGTCCCACACCGGTGCGGAGGCGGTAAGACCGGACCTACGCTGTTCTTGGCAGGGCCATTCCATGAGGGTGGGTGCCCGTGTCAGGGATGAAAGTTTGAAGTCTCGTAGTTTTGTCCAACCGCTCCGCATTCCATTGGTGATCCGCCTGGAGCGCTACACTTCTGTTGTTGTTGTCAAGATGAACTGATGTGTTGTTGTGCGGTGGGTATGCATGGGTGCCTCGATTAGAGATACCGTGCGTTCCCACTCGATGGACAGGTGAGCGCTGAGTGGAGCAGATATTCAGGCTCCATGTAGTTTTTCACCGTGATGGGTGTTGACTATTTCGTCTCGGAGTACCGCAAATGCAAGGACGTTTCGGTTTTGTTCTGAAGTCTTGCTTTGTGAACTATTTCCTTTGTTTGAATAGCATATTTCACCTCATGTTTCTACTACAGTACGAGGTTACGTTTTTCCCATTATTCGATACACAGAATCGTTTCCGTCTGCATACCTGATCAGCAGATGAAGCTACAGCTGCTTTGACCACTTACCACCCCACCTTCGCATCTGCTATGCATTCCTGAATCTTTCAGAACAAGACGATACAAGTCAACAAAGGTATTTTATCCATCCTTATTTGCAGGGGGCCTCCCACTTTAATCGGTAGGACCTTCAAACATGGGCGACTGGGCGTCGGAAGGATTTTTTCCATGGGGGCATTAGGGGATTTTCCCAAAATTTTTCTAGGGTGGGGACAAAAGTGGTGAAATTTGTTTTTTACCACTCGAAACCATGAAAACAACCTGTTTTTGCTGAAATTTTCAAAATCCAAGGGAGGGCCAAGGCTCCCTACTGCCCCCACTTCCGACGTCCATACCTTCAAGTCTTGCGCGTTTGTGTTGACCAAGGGTGCACAGCGTTGGCTGACTAGATGACCTCCATGGTCTTTTATCAATCCTATGTGTAACAGTGACAATCTTTGTTTACATTGATCTGCTGGTTTGCCATTGTGTTTTCATTAATTCTACTTTCCACCGAAAAGTGGTTACTTTTTTGCATGATGGCTTTTTGCATTGTATGTTTTTATTAGGTGAGTCATATGAAACAAAAAATCTCTCACTCTCACACCCTTTTCGCTATTGCCGACCGCATCGCGTTTATTTTTATGTACACCATTACAGTTGCCAGTTAGTTTAAGATATTTTGCTTTTGCATTGCTTGTGTTCCGCTTCCACACATTGAGGCTAATCTGCTTCTACACGTCCCTTTAGCCGTCTTTCTACTGTTTATCCGCATAGTAAACAAAGAGTTTTAGAAAGATGCACGGTTACCGTGACTTATATTTTCAATAATTACTTGTGCACAGCCGCAGGTTGTGCACACCTGGTGTCGACTCTATTGGGGTTCAAGACCTAAGTTGCAGACCTCCAGAGGGAGATCGGTCGACAGGTCTGCACACTGTTTGACACGAGCATCCAGCACTGATTGGCATAAGTGAGCTGAAACTATGCAGAAATCAAAGACTGACTGTTGACCAAACGAATCTCTCTACGAGGTGACAAGGTGTACACACCTCTGCGTAGGAAGAGAGTGTTGATGATGCTCAGTATGTTGTTACAGCAACACTGCAACAGGTGTCCTCCGTTACCATTTATGTCAGCATCACCATTTTTGCAAACCACACCCTTTGAATACCCTAATATCGTTTCCAAGCATATCCACTTGGCCTGTAAAGGCGAAACAAATACCTGCTGTGAATGCAACAGCTGAACTGCAGATATCATTTTTTTCGCACTGGTTGTTTGGGCATTTTGGTAATTCTAAGCAACGTGCTAATGGATAGACAGTTGAACAGATGATGGGGATGAGTGCAGCAATGCTTAGAAACAGCACAAATGACCTGTTGGCGTCACTGCGCAGAGCTACATTTTATCAGTTGTGGCGTTGCACAAAAGTACCAATTTATTTTGCCGGCAAAATCTTTTCGTTGAAAAGTTAGCAAAAACTAAATTGGAGAAATTTGTCAAGGGCGCAAAAGTCTGAAGTGTCAAGCGAAAATTTTTTCACAAAAAGAAAGGTTAAAATTGCGTTAAGTTTGTGGCTTCCATGTGATAATTCTATACCTGTAAGTTTTCCTTCCACTTCACTTGACCAATATATAACAAAAGCTTAGCAGATTCGAGGAGAAATTTGAGCAATTCACAGTAAAAACTCCAAACAAAAATTTACAAAAAAACAAGTCTGACTCATCTGGTTGATCACCAGATGTTGGGCTCTTCATAATAAATCAACAGGGTTTTTATGCGATCAGAGCACAGTACAAGCGAGTGATGGATAACAATAATCAAACTCGGGAACCTTTAGTCTGAATAGTGCTTTTGCGAAATAGTTTTGATTACATAGACAATATCAGCTTTTAAGCAATTGACTTAAATTTTGGGAAGAATAATCTTGTGCAGCTATGTCCAACCCAAATGGCTTACTGAGCCAAAAATTATATCACTATCTTGACCAGGGCCGCACACTGAATGACATATTAATGAAGGGCGCAGATTGAATGGTTTACTTTGATCTTAACAAATTAAATTTAGCTGAAGATAATCTACTGAAAGCGTTAGATTCCTAACTGCAATGTTAACAGACATGATAAAGCGGCACTGAAGACCATCTGCATCAAAAATGTCAAAATCAAATTATCAAAATAAGGACAGGTTGTCTGTATGTAGCATACGTTTACTACAGCGAAAGCCTAAACTGGGCCGCACAAAACCTTCGACTGGGCCGCATGCGGCCCGCGGGCCTAGGGGTTGGTCATAGCTGATCCTGCGGTATGAGGAGCTACGGGAGCTATGGGAATCCGTCTTGTCAATGCGGCACCTACCGATCGAAAATCGCTTGCGTGTATATAGGTAAAGCTGATCGATGCACTTACACGTATGCAACGTTGAGTTTCCGGTATTGGAGCAAATGAATGGTACAACTTACGCTGTGCAACCTGAACTGTATGCACGATTAGAGAACGTGGACGACGAGCGGATTGAAACGAGAATTACTGGCTAGCTGTGCTTGGGGAAACACGCAGCTCTTACGTTGGTGGCATAAACAAATTTAGTTCTTTTCAGAAAGAGAATGTTTTATTTGCCAGCGCCGCAGCATAAACACCAAGTCATTGCTGGAAGATAGTCTAAACTCACTGATAGACTGACCTAAGTAAGGTACTGCATTTGGTTCATCTAACCTGCAGAGGGTTAAGCGCACCACCTAACGCTAATGACGTTTTTTGTTTGCCAGCTTGTCAAATTGTTATAAATTTTTTTCAAAATTATTGCTATATAAATAAGATGTTTATCGGCTTGTTCAGTTTCAAACGAGTTGAAACAAACTTGATAGTTTGGCTAAATTGGTGACACTGGCAATAATCCAGTTTTTTTTATTTTTACAATAAGTGTTGGGTAAGTCAATCACCTTCAACAGTTCCAGAATGTTCCAAATGCAGGACTGAAAAATGTTTTTTGAAAACAAAGTTGCTCGGAAAAGTAGACGCCAACTCGAACAAAATTTTTTGTCAAATTTCTATAGCTCGCGTAACATTTACACATAACAACTTTGGCTGTGCTCGATGCTCTCATGTAATCATACCCTTGAAGTACAGGATGACGAAAAACAAGTTAGTAAATTTGTTTGCTGTAACCTACAAAATCAAAAGCTTACATACAACCACAAAATGGTTTTGGGATTTAATTAACGGCAAAATTGAACTAAAAAACTGAAATCCAAGTATTTAAATTGGCTATTTTTTGTAGCGTAGTGTGGATTTCGAAATAACACTTCAGATTTTTCAAGTCACTCTAAAGTTTAGGGATAGGTAATACACTTTTTTGTAGTTTTTGTAATAATAAAGCATCTTTTCTTGGAAACTAAACTTTTCAGCATGTTTCAATTTTAAAATAACTTAGTAGTTGGTGTCATCTATCTTTACCTAATTACCTGCGCGTTTACCGTTTTACCCAAAAATTTTGGGCTACTAGCTTGGATTTGGACTTTTGACCTGTAAAGCCAGTCTTTATATACTCGGCATAAACTTTTTGCTCCAATACGGGTTTAGAAAGGCATGTGTATGCTTGCAGATACTCCAATAGAATCGCAATCGAATGCTATTGGGTTGGTTGCTCATTTAGTGTATATTGTGTTTTACTGTGTTTCAAACGGAGTCAGCATGACCTAGCTACGGTTTGCTTAAATCAAGTGTTACTGTTGACTTACTTTACTACCTCGTATTAAACAGACAAGCGAATTGTGATTGCCACAAAACAAATTATTTGATAGAAAGTGTAATCCATTAAAATATCTTTTTCTTGCAAGATCAAGAAACTAATAAAAATTTGGATTTATCTATACTTTCACTTACAAGTGAAATATGAGAACTTAGAACAAAGTGAACTTTGAATATTGCAAAGTCTTATATAGGAAACAACAACTAAACACTTAAATAAAGTCAAATTGGACATTTCGCAAAAACAACTGCTTTCATCAAAGAATCTGTGCTGACCATGAAAAGAGTTAGTTTTCGAAACGTTCAATATGATTTTCATTTGAATCATTGGTTCTTGCTTTATTGTTTCTTACAAAATCTTAGTTGAGGAGTTTTGTCCGTGATCGTGATTTTATTTTTGGTAGTTTGCATCGTCGTCAGTTCTTGATGATAATTTCAGCGATTAATATGCTTTGTCATGTTTGAACAAGAAGACAGTGTCGGACTGATAAGTCTTTAGCAAGATTCCTTCATTTTGCCCTGATGGTTGGCTTACCTAGTTAATTCCCCAAATGCTGGGGAATTAGTCCTACTGCTTGTGTGGCAAAACATATTTAGGCTATATATTTTGACCTGAAGCATATTAGGTGTTTCGAAAAACCTATAAACTGGCTGTAAAGATGGTGCTTCACCAAAGGAATACGTTTGGAGCGTTACTTTCACTTTTCGCGTTTATTTGCTTTCAAGGTAAGAACAACCATCGAAAATCGTAAAGTTTTATGAGTGCCTCGGGAAACCCATATACTACCTGAACACTAACCGTTTTCTAAGTTGCAGCTTCATCCCAGGCTTGCCCCAACATATAAAAACTTTTGATCTTATCTCAATCTAGGTTCAGGTTCGTATTAGAAGCATGGTCTGTAACAAACATTTGTACGGAACGTTTTCATCGTGAAAAGCTGAGTGAAATTTGCTGTTACTTAAGGCTTGCCAATGTGGGGCTCACTAAATTTCATCATAAAGTTGATAAACGCCAGTGGCAAGTTGATAACAGCCGACTTACGTTAGACCAACGGTTCTCAACCGGGGTCCGCGGAAACCACGTACGTTGAAACGTAGCGTATAATTTCTCCGTGATCGAAAAATTTGATTGGCCAAACGAAGGAGTCCGCAGTGGCTTTGGGTGCAGTTAATGGGGTCCTCGGCGACAAAAAGGTTGAGAATCACTGCCTATGACATAAAGACATAGAGCAAGGATTATTCATCTTACCAGTATACTTTAACTCCTGCAGTATATCTCTGCATTGTGTTTGCGCTAATTCAGGTGATCTGAACGAACAGAATTCTGCTTGATAAGTAGACCTGCGCTTTACAGCAACTTCAAGTTTGCCTAACCTCATCTTACATAAAAATTAAAGTAATTGCTGTCAACAAATAAAATTAACCTCAACAAAACATTGAAAAGAAGATGTTTCAGACATAATAAAACACAGCTAACATTTTCTGAAAAGTACATTCAATTGCATCAACTACCTTTACCTCATTTAAATGTATTGGGTGTCCATTAGACAAATCTGTTGGTGCAAAATATCCTTGTAACCAGAAAAACGTATTGGCATTGTTGTTAAGACGTAAGCGGTGTGGTAGAAGGAAAAATATTCAAAACAATCAGTTTTTAAAAATTGGCAACATTTAATTTAAATTTTGCATTATAAGGAAATCAGATAGCCGATGCCAAAATCGTGAAGTGCCGACCAGCGGCGTAGCTAGCCCAAAATTTTTTGGGGAGCCAAAAATTTTGGGTGTCGAAATGTTTGACTTTAGGCGAGCAACAGTATTTTTGTTTGGGACGCCGCTTCTCAAAGCACAAAATAACTAGACATGCTAAATATGCGTGGGGGGCATGGCCTCCTGGCTACGCCTATAGTGCCGACTAATGTGTGGCGGCCAAAAAGTGCACAAATTGCACTTATGGCTATATTTTTCTTTCATGTTGAAACGAATAGAAAGCACGGAACTTAAAACCATCAAGTTTAAATAAAATTTGGAACTTTATAATCGTTGCTTGTAGGTTGTTTGTTGTCATACGTGTTTAAACAACACTTTTGGGTTTCGTTGTAAGGTATTTGGCGCCACAACAAATGTTAATAACTGTATATTACAAAATTAGTGTTCATTTTGCAGTTTGGTTGTGCAGCAAGCAACATTATTTGAAACAAATTTAATGTGCCTAAACGTATCGGCAAACTTTAAAATCAAAGTGCTAATCGATGCCGTCTTAAGTTTGTGCGGGCTACAGCTTAGTTGGTTACTCTAGTGCGTTATTGTTTGTGTTTTTAAATTCAAAACTAATTGTCACGCCCGGTTTGTGATCTACAGTATTCTAGTTTATTTCCAACCAAAGTATTCTTGCAGCTCAGCTCGGCAAAACACAGAGTGTTGCTGCAACTCAACAAACAACCATTTGTGCCAGCTTTGTGACAATTAGCTTGCAATTTTGTCGAGGACTCTTTTACGCAATTCTCACTTTCAATGCCAAATAAAGTTATCAGAATTCTCTAAAGCAGCTATGTCCAGCCCGCAGCCATCCCCGCCACATGCGACCCAGTTAATGGTTTTCTTCGTTGTGTATGTACAATATAATGATAAACTGTCCTAATTTTGATGGTCTTAAATTCAACATTTTTGTGACAGTGGACCTCAGTGCCACTTTATCACATCTTGGCAGTTTTCCATGTGTCCATTGACAATTCGGTGCAAATCTGCTTTTTAATTTTCTGATTTGTGCCCCTTTTGTTTCACTGCTACTAAACTGATTTCTACCCTTGTTGCCTTGGCAATAAACGTGCCCATGACATCATGTTAGGGAGTAATTAGAGGTGCCAAACAGTAGTTGCCTTTGCAGTTGGTATTCTGACGGTTTCAGTAACTAAATTTTCTGAAAACAAAGTCATTCAATGTACCCGTATTACAGTAAGAAGTCATTGGATATAGGGCCCTCATTAAATAGTGGCATAGATTGTGGCGCATTAAGGCATTTGGGTTGGGCATGCAGTAACTGCTCTAAAGTTTGCTAAATTTTGGCAGACCTCTGCCACGTGAAAACGCTTAAGATGGTAAGAAGCACAGGGACATACGAAGTGGTTTTTACTAAATGGTATAATCAGGTCGCTGTCATCATAAATTTTACGTGTTTGATTTTGAAATAGCATTTTATACTTTTGACAAGTAATCCAGGAAATATTACTCTTTGCCTCTATCAAACGCATATTTCAAATAACTAAGGCTATAGTTCTCCACGGAAAATGTGCTTTCAGCTACATTGCTAATCTATCTTTTTTGTTTCAAGCTATTTTTTGGAATTAGTCGCGGGGAGCTTAACAACACATCCGCTCAAGTTTCCACATATTTTGTTGAACTCCTTGTTGTTGTGGCTTTCAACAATTCACTGTTAGCAATAGAAGTTGCTGCCTTGTTTGACACAAAGACGGATTTGACAGCGTTTTACCTTTTCTGTCTCATTGTGTGCGTTGTTTGCATTCGGGAATAGGCAGTATGTTGTTCCTAAGAAACGTTTGAAGATTGTTATCAGAATAACTTCTGGCTCCTGCTCATGTCCTATTTTACGATGGTATTGCACACCTAGCTTTCCTTTAAAGGACGAAGTGGCTCGTAAGATTTATTGCATGTACATGCTTTGCATAGTTACAGAAAACTGAGTCTTTTTGTGATTGAAAGATTCAGGGTTAGTTGACTTCTTGCCTTGGCGCAGGTTAAAAATGCGCATAAACTTTAACGCATCGCGTGACCATCTTTCTCTTGGCAGTGAATCGCAGCAAAGCTACCAGAATGAAACTTGCCTGCGAGCACGCCACCCTGACCATAGATTGCGGCAGTGATTTGATTGACATGTGCAACGCCAACTACGGAAGAACAAACCGAAAGGAGTACGTACAACACAAGTTAAAGCAATCTAAGGATTGGCGAAATTGTATGACTTGTGCTTGTAGATAATTAAGTCTAGATTACTAGCATTACTACTTTGGGCAATTTCAAGTCAAATCTTGTTGAAAAATCGTTTATTGCGGTTTGGCTTGAATAAAATCTTTGAACCACAATGGGGGCTTCAAAGCGCTAAACCTGCTCGCACGCAAGTAACGTTATCTATTTCTGTCCAACCTCTCTGATAATTTAATCATAATTGTAATTCACTGGCGATGAATTTCTTTCGCAATAAAACAATATATAAATTTTACAAAAAAAGAAAGGTCACAAACAAGAGAAAACAATCACTGAACTGCTGTACTTTGTATCGAGAAGCAAGTAGCGCCAGTACATGACATAGAAATTCCTTACCAAAAGAATTTTGCTTAATAAATACAGAACTGTTGTAAGGTAAGTTTGAACGGTTCACGTGAATATCGATTACAGATGCTCAGGCTCCAGGCAAAGCAACACGCGGTGCAAAAGCACAGCTTCCTCCAAAGTGATGTTCAGCAAATGTCATGGCAAATCAAAGTGCCAGTTGCAAGCTTCAAACAAAGTTTTCGGTGACCCTTGCCCTGGCACTTATAAATACTTAAACGCATCTTACTGCTGCCAAAACAAAGGTAAATTCTGTTTTGTTTGTGCTTTTGGAATAAACAGCATCTTTGAGTACTTGATAAGAATGTCTTGCCTAAATCGTAACTGAATATGACTAACCGTTACCAACTCCATTTAATACGACGGTGCCAAATGTATCGACTCGCTTTATATCACAAAATCTTGTAGACAGAGACTCTCTGCAAATTTTCGTGGACACTAGGTTTTGTCCAGCCAGTAAAAGATATATATAGTAGTTGATTCTACAGTGTTGGTGAGTCCTTTTTTCTGAGATTTGTGCAAACACAAAATGACACGGCGAAAATATAACTTAATTAGGGTAAATTTATGATGGTGCAACGGTTTTAATCTTTCAAAATTTTGGATTATAATTTTGCTTCAATTCCCAACAAGTACTTTGACAATTCAAAACTTATACTGTGCCGTTCAACACGTATAAAATTTGGTCACTGAAAGAGCGCAGCTGCCCTAAAACAAGCTGCATTAATTCAGCCTTCAGTCTCTACTCATGATCTTTCTGCAGCTGTCGACTGCTTGAGAACTACTGCCATGACATACAAAAACTGGCTAAACATCAAAAATGTATCTCAATAAATTTTTGATTAAACTGAAGTAGCATGCACACAATTTACAACGCTTACTGCATCTTTTGCAAAACTTTAAATACAGTACATGCTATAGTTTTATTTTCCTTCTTTTTGCGGTAGAACTTCGTTCAAAGTTGTTCCAAGCCGTCCATCGGTGTTGTGATGAAGTTATATTTTCACTGTCTACAACAATATCTACATCATCGGAAGCAAACATTGTTAACAGCGCAAAAACAAGTTTGGTAGCTGGAAGTGGCAGAAGAACAAATCCTTCATTCAACGTGTTTCACAAAAAAATGCCCACAAGGTTGCTTACTGTATTTTCAACAACTTCCACAACAGCTTTATCAAAAAATGAAAATTTTCATTCAACTGTTACTTGGGTGTTAGTTATCATAGCGATTGTACTTATTTGCTTGGCGGTCTCTGTTTTCACAATTTATTGGAAAACTGTTTTGCACAAAAAACGTTTTAGAAACGAAAGTCCCAATATACCATCTTGTTCTGGCAGCCAAGCCCTGCAACAGAGTTCTGCTGAAAATTTAGGAGGACAGTCTTTGAACAACTCAGCTTACATGAATATAACGAACGTCCAACCATTGAAATACCATAATAACTTTACCCAGGAAGATCGAGGAACTACCGTTTTTAATGAGGACATCACTTACGGGGAGACAAACTGGTACGCCAAGTATTCATCTTCCATGACAGAAATAGACAATCCGGCTTACCAAATCCGTGAGGAAGAGGATGCAGCTTATATTTATAGAGAAACTAAGTCCAACGAGCTCTACTCTGATGAAGCTTAGGATGCGTCAGTTGCGCTGTTGGCAGCTGGCTTCTGAATATGGAATTGTTACACGGAGCAATAACAAGACAAGCGTCTGAATTGACTTAAAATCTCGGCGAGTTTGTGGAGTTTCATGGCTTTGCTGGTTATAAATGACGCATTTGTTTAGACCATTTGCTATTTGAACAAAAGTTTTTAAAATAAAGACCTAATTACAATGAACAAACAAACAAGAACCATGATCTCACTTACGAACAAAAAACAGCACAGAGGCAGCTGAACAGGTTTGTTGCCTGCCAGCTTGTTCGCGTTTACATTTTTGCGTTTTCTGTTGATGGAAAAGCCCTTGAATACATGTTAGCTCTTTCCCATTAGTCGCCGCGCCGAAGAATGCGATTCAACAAGCATGCTGTTGGAATTTTTACCTGGCTGATAGTCGCAGGTCCGAATATTTCGTTGCATATACAGTAGCCTACGTACGGAGTCTATTTAAATTTGCTTATTTTGGTTATAATGGTAAGGACCAACTGCAAGCTATTCGAGTAAATTGAGTGACATAAACTTGATTATCAAACGAAAACAACTTGCACAAAGAGTGCCATTTGCATTGATCGCGCAGCTTGCTGAATCCTGTGTTCAAAGTACGTATTTAAAATTTGTCTTTATAGAGATCAACCTTTTTAGATTCAACAACGTGCGGCACAGACAGTTTAGTAGTGACAAACGTTTTGAAAGTTGCAAAAATTGTGACCAATTATGAAGCTTCGTTTACAGGTGTTCGCAGTTGATTGCAGGCACGGTTGGGTATAGTTCCACAACTGAGATAAAAACTGAATTTTGTTTCCAACGGTACATACCTCAGGAACTCATTAAGGGAATCGCTTTTTTCATTTGCTATTTCATATTGTGCCCGGCCGCTGCTTTAATGGTGGCGGTGCCTCATCCAAATCCAGCAAATCTGTGAACATCCACTGGGAAAAAAGGCTTAGTTCACGATTTTGCGAGTATCTGTAATATAATGATGACAGCCGTGGCTGATTGTGTTTACAATCTCTCGCTGCCTATTTTTGTTTTCGCGGATAGCTCTGATAAAGCCAACGGGGATTAGTATATCAAGTCATCGAAAAACGATAAATTTTTCTGGTTGTTTTTCAATCGCGCATTGATCGACGCCCAGCAATAGTATTGCGTTCTGTGCAAAAAGCTATTGGCGTTAGTGGCTTAGTGCAAGCCATAAGATTTTCACCTTCTGCTGGAAAGTATCCAATTCACCCCATACTTTGACCAATCGTTTTTGATAACTTTCGCATAAACGTGTCGTTGCACCGAGCGTTTTTTGGGTAACTCTTATTCTTTTCATCCTGATTTGACATGACGCTCGGACTTGTCTCTTTTTTACGCATTGGTCAAAAAAAAGAAACGAGGAAATAACTGAACCGATCTGCAAGTTTACTTTTGGTTTACTTATACAGTCCACATGCTGTTTGTAATTTCACTAAGACCGTTAAGGTTACGAAAACGTTCGTAATAGATCAGTTTGTGAAGAAAAAGAGGTTCTGTGTGACGCTTAGCAAGAAATCTGCAAGTGTATTTGGTTATTACAACATCAGTAACATGATGAAATTACCCGCATCGCATTTCCATGAACCTCTTTGAAATTAGCTGGCGTCAGAGGATATTTTTATCTCTTCCGTCTTGGTCTAATTCCGCCTACTGAAACACAAGGCATCTTGCCTGTTGATGTCCGTTAAGGCTGAGTGGTGGGTATGGTTGTTTTTTGTCAGCTGCTCTGACCCACAACAATTAGAAAAATTCTGACAAAAGTTAGTCAACATTTTAGACTGGTTTTACTAGAAGGAAGAAGCAACTTCATTGCGTGAACGGTTTGACTTTGAAAACAATGAAAAGGGGTTTTATTGGAAGATATTCGCTTTGCTTCAAAATTTCCAACTGCCTAAAGATTTAGGCTGCTGTAAAGAGAACTTCAGCTTGAGCAATTAATCTTGGGTCCGGACTCAACTACACATGACTTTCTGTATTGCAGCTTGTCATCCTTCCCTGCACTTTGAAAACAAAACTTACTTGCACGTTAGAAACAAAATACTGCTAAGATCAACGCAGGTCAATGGTAGCTTTTAACGCTAAATTGTGCCTGCGTTTTTTATCAATAACGTGTAGACAAGCCGCAAGGTGCGTAATAAATTAAGAACTTTAACGCCTGTAGACAGGAGAAACAGTTGAGGCTTCACCGAATGGCGATTTTCAAAAAAACCTTAGTTTTTCGCTGATATGTTTCATGCACTGTTGAATTTCATTTTTGGCACTATTAGAAAGGTCAAGCAATATTTCAATGTGCAGCTCAAAAAGACGAAGAACGTGCAGCAATTTAGTCTTGAGGCACATCGACTGTTGCGGCAAGTCAACGTTGGTTTGTTTATTATACATGTTCTTCATGACATGGACGCAGTTCAAATATAGAACTGCAGCAAAACATTTTTAGAAATGTGAATCCTAAAAGAGTTCCAGAAAAGAAATCAACGTCACATTACTCATTGCTTTTGTTGTTGTGAAACCGTATGGTTGAAACATGGCCTCGAGGAACAGAGATGACCATAACGTCGGCAGCTAAACAAAATAAAAGATATACAAGAAAAACTTCAATTCTTTCAAAGTTAAGACTGGTGGCAAGTGAGATTCTACAAAAGTAGCGGAAAGAACAGCATATTCTATGCGGTTTTGACAGAAAGACGATTAGATAGAAAGATAAGCAGCACGATGAAAAAGCAGTTTCGTTCACTGATTGTCTAATTATTAAAATTTAAGTGACGGCAAGTGGCGGTAGACCGTAGCGGGGTTCAGATGAAGGAGAGCTTCGTAGAATCATTCAGTGGCTGCAGATGTGGATCAAAATCCAGGCCTTTCAATTGAGAGGCGGGCACTCGACCGCTACTGAGATATCCACTGCCCTCCACTACAGCTGAGCTATTGACCACACGTCCCTTCGCTCCATCTAAAATGTATTAATGACATGATTGAGGAAAATGAGCTCAACAATGTGCTTTATGCTGAAGATACAAACCTGCACGTCTCCGCAAATAATACTGAAACATCAAGAAAATTGCGTTAACGATGAAATTAAAAAGATTTTCTTTTGGATTCAAACCGAAGCTTTAGATATCAAATATTCCAAAAGTAGTTGATTGTGACATCAACAGCGCTAGAGAAGCAAAAGTGCAAGTCGTGATTAATGATTATGACATACGATAACAAAAATATTTAAATATCTTTGTGTCAGGGTTGATGAGTGTATTAGAATCGTGAAATTTTCAACAAGTAAAGCCACTTTCTTCATCAATCCAGTAAACACAGTACTTTACTGAACTGATTTTAATTCAGGGCTACTTGCAACAGCTTAAAATGTCACTTACCTACAATGAATTTTACCCTGGGGCAACACTTTGTAACACATACAGTACCTAAAATATTGAGCACAGTTCCTCAAGTATTAAATCCTCTTTCCCCATTTGTATTCCATAGGCAATCTAAACGTCGGAATTTGGTTGTATACAGAATGTTGAGCCTGTTTTGTTGTTTTTGTTCATCAAATGTGTGTTTAGTAATTACTATCTTTTAACTCTTCTTAGGCATTTCTCTACACATTTTCTGCATAGTGTGGATAAGCTCGGACATTTTGATTATTTTGAAACCTTCAGCACATACTGCTTTGTCCTTTGATTTGTGACATACCTAGTGGCGTCTCGTATATAGTCACTGCGGAACTACAGCGCCCCCTATTTTGCACTATATTTCGTTTTCAGGTCAGTTTATTGCGTTACTTTCATATTTAGTTGAGCATGCATAAGAAGTGTTGACACTGATCATACCTGATGCTTGTCTGACTTTCATGGTTTGTGATATTGCACACTTTGGGTGCAATGGTGCCACAGTTTGCATACCGATCCATCGGCAGTTTTCTGCACGAAATTCTCTCCAATACGTTGCTGTACGTACGACCAGGCCCGTAACTACGGGGCGCGTAGGAGGGGCGAAACCTTCCCTGAAATTTGTTTCGCCCCCCTGGAAAATTGTGTTGGATACGTTTTGAAACTATTGGACATACTTTAAAAAAATTGGGCCCTCTCAGAAAACTCTTCATCCCGCCTAGTCACCCAAGCTGGTTACGGGCCTGCTTACGACCAGAATCTTAAGAGCCTTTCCACTTCCTTAACGCCACTGTTGCATTTTTATCGCTGAGACGCAGACATGTCTACAAACATTGAGCCTGCTTAGTGCTTACAACACACTACACAGTGCGCACATTTCCAGTGATTGCGCAAAAAAATTATTTCGAATCTTGCATCCTTCAAATCTTACTAGCACTAGAACTGTTTAATATAGCATTTATTACAAAAATTTGGCATCTGTGTTGCAGACAAAAATAGAATCGTAATATTTTCCTTCAGAGGAAACTTTTTCAGCGTAAAGAGGCCAAGAAAGAGCCAAAAGGCCAAACGAATTTTTTAAGGCCAACAAACTTGAGATCAGGCCATAAAAAGGCCAAATAAAAGTTTTTAGGGCAACCAACTTGAAACGACGGCAGATTTATGAAATTTGGCCTAAAAAAGGCCAACCTGGCAACCCTGAGCATGAGCAGTCAAGTCACTCAGCACAGACTACGCGTAGGTAGTGATGGCGTGTGACGTCACGGATGATGCACGAAGCTGTGCTACATGTTGAAAATGCATAGAGGCATTAATGGGATGTTTTCGTCAAGCTCTTGTGACGTTCCGCAATCAATAAAGATTCGAGGATCTGCAACCACCCTTAATTGTTGAGTTTACCAGTGACCTCGGGCTTGTGAAAATCAACGCGATGATCTGGTCTGGCCTGCAATATGACGAGCTTTGTGAGGTTCGATGCTCAATACAATTTTTTAAATTGCGGTGCGTTTGACCAACGTAGGAGGCACTGCAAGAACTCGTGGCCTGTAAAACACGGGTTCTTAATATGGGATCCGTGAAGGTGACTTAAAAGGTTTGCTATGACATTTCGACAGGGTTAATAGGTTTTGCAGGCATTTCGATTACTACTACCAAATTACTACTAATTTCAAATATTTTCTTGCAACGTTTTTTCTTGAGGAGTCCTTAATCTTTATTAGGATGCACTAGGGGTCTGAGACCCACAAATGTTTAAAAAACGCTGCTGTAAACAAGTTTTAACGGATGAGTAAAGCCTGCAAGCCCTTATCCATAAACGAGCTATGAAACTTATGGTATATTGAAAACAGCGTTGCTGCACGTCCTCTGTAGTGTTCGGTTTTATAAAGCCACTGGATTCTTGCCGCATGTTGCTTGATACGAAACCCGAATAGGTTAGATGTACTGAAGTATATTTGGTTGGTGAGATCTCAGCCGATGAAATAGTTATTTTTGGAGAACTTGTCCGTATCAACGAACTCGACGACGACCTGCATGGAATGACGTAGTCATAGAGGGTTGACGCGTGAGGGCACGTATCGTTGCCTTTTAAAGGTAAACTTCCGCCAGTAAACACTGAATATTGATCAGAACGCCCTGCTGTCGAATCCGTTCAGTCAGGAGGAGAGATTCTTGGTTAAAGGCCAGGTCATACAACAACACAGACAGAAACGCGGCATTGTATAAGCGCAACGTTGTGTTGTGGTAAATGTCTTGCTGGTGCAATAGCGGATTGCGATTAACCTGTATCACAACGCCAGGGCGCGTCTTCGATCGATTTCTGGCTTCAAGTCATTGTTTGTTACCATCTAGTCCAGGTAGACGAATGAGGCCACGAAGTTTACCGAGTTGCCCCCGATAACCTGTGAAAAACGGCCAGGGTCTTCGTCTACACTCTACAGCATGTTACTGATGACTAAATTTATGAGTGTAAAACATTCACTAATTTTTCAAACTTTTAGATGTTTTTCTTGGATTTTTAACAATTTTTTTTTGAAAGTTTAGGAAATGTATCATGCTATTCAACACAATTGAAAGCTCTTAAGCTTTTGAGGAATTATACGACTGGACTGTGCTTTTATCTTTTTGCGATGATTCAAACTTGCACATCTATATTCAAGTAAGTACTCTCCACAACGGAGTAAGCAAGGAATATATCTGCAAATATTTAATAGGAAATCAATTTCACGTATAACTACGCTTCCTCAGTCCTAAAATCTGCAAGCAAAGCTTACGATGAAACGTTGAAAGGCTAAAGTTACAACGAAGAAAGCAAACAAACTCAAGACTAAAATGAATAAATCAGAACACAAGCTGTGTCAATTAAAAACTGGAAAATACGTCTTTCACAAATAATTGATTTCACTATAACATCGAAATCGAAACTAACAGACTGACGCCAATTATAAACGTCATCCATATATGCCATCCACTTTGTGAAAACAGTGATTATTGGCAATAATTGCCAAATCTAGCATAATCTGAGAACCCTGCGTACAGTACACGCAAAAGGAAAAGGCCATGAGTAACCGGAGTTATGGCCAAATAATGTCATTAACATGTCATATGTATAAACTGGCGATCAATAACAAGCCTCAGCGCGTCAAGTGTAGGCTAATCAGCATGTATACGGTTGTCGTGTGGATGCCGAGTTTCGTCACCTAGCCACAATTTTTCAGCAAGTTCCTTTTACTTGCTTTTTAGTTTGATTGAAACAGTAATGCACCATATCGCACATCGGTGGGCGCTTCAAACGCCCGAGATCCCCCAGTTGGAGTGTTTTGAGGTGCTCATAGATAGTCACGGTTCTGAGGCCATCACTTACGGAGAGACAAACTGGTACGCCGAGTATTCGTCTACCGTGGCAATGATTGACAATCTAACTTACCAAAGTCGGTGAAGAACAGGAGGTGCTTATATTTGCAAGGCCACGGAACTCTGCTCAGACAAAGCTTAGGATGCGTCAGTCGCGTTATTCCTGACTAAGCCAGGTCGACAAAAAATAAAACTTTTCCACTGAAACAAAACTTGACAAGTGCAAGCTATGGTATTCATATAGCGATTTGTGTGATATGCCATGAGGAGTATGTTGGCCAAACTACAAATAAATTTTCCACGAGATGGTCATCGCACAGCAGTGATTGGAACAAACCTGATTGTAAAAATGACAAAGACCAAATGGCCTTACCGCGGCAATATTCAGTGTGCCATGGCATAGTAAATAAACCACATTTGCATGAAACTTGCACTGCTACTTTTGCACAACAATCCAGTTTTTATTCTCTGGATACTTGTGAAAGTAAATGGTTTCACAAACGTGACACCAAATTTAACATTCGAAGAATGATTCTGCCCCATGTGAAACAATTCTTGCACCTTTTCGCGTTGTTCTTTGACGTGGTTTGACCTATTTCATCACCCAGTGAGCTAGCTGTTGTTAACTCCCGTCACAGCGTTCAGTGTTTAATTTTAAAAACACTCTCTACAGTTTGGCTGCCCACTTTCCGAACGCAACCAGTCTTACACACTCTGCCAACACTCTGCTTGAGTCATAACGGCGGCGTGTTTGCCTGTGGCGTTACTCGACATTTGGAGTCAGATAGTTTCAAAGTTCCAATGAAAGCATTACTATTTGGGAAAGATGTATTTTCAAAAGTTTTTATTTGTCGCAGCTTGTGTTGTGATTTATATTCATTTTAGTCTTGCGTTTGCTGCTTTCTCTGCTCTTGCTGTAGTCTGTCAAGGTTTCACTCGTAAACATTGCTTGGGGATTGTAGGACTGAGGATGCGTAGTGTTACGTGAAATCGATTTCCTATTAAAAAAGTTTCTGATGAATTCAAACCTTTCATCTTTATAAAGACTAGTTACTTGTGATGTAATCACGCCACTTGATCCTTGACCGCCTCCTGGTTCTCTTTTCCATGGGTGTGACCAAAAGCACTCGCCTCGCTGACCTTTCATGAGCGTTCTGATCACTAGGCCTCATCATCTTAGCTGAGCTCTCCATTTGGAAGATAAGTGGCACGACGTTCGAGTTTTAGGAATTTCACAGCTTGCGAATGTTATCGCAAAGAGTTACACCCATGGACGTCGGAAGGGTCGTGGTCAGAGAGGGCCTCGGTCCCACTGGGTTTTTGAAATTTGATATTTTGCTATTAAAGTTTTCGTAGCAAAGCGTTTTTCTCTTAGTTACGGAGAGTTTCCGAGTTGTGTAAATTGAAATTTATCCTCTGTTGGCCTCCCCCCGGAAAAATCCTTCTGACGCCCGTGTTCACGTCGTTAACTCTTCGTAAAATCTGATCTATGCCACTTATATATGAGGTAGCACTCTTTCGATCATTACCCAAGATTAATGACAAAAGACAGAGAACTGAAGGTAAATCCAGTTCATTAGAGTTTTGTGGTTTGGTATGGTTTCGCTCCCTGTAACCGCATACATGTAAGTACAAATTAAGCGCTTGTTCAAACGGTCTATTTCCAACAAGAATTATGTTTAAGATCACATTGCAGTGCAGAAAATGTAGAACGATAAATTAACTAAGTACTTTAATTAAAACAACATCGTTGCAGCTGAACGTTCTGTCGCTTGTCCACTTGCTTTGGTTGGCTTTGCTTCCTCTACAGATAGTATCCTATGATTACCTGCAAGTTCCTGTCCTTTAGTCACCGGACTGGGTAATGCGATTAACAGAGCATGTTGCTGTAATTGTTCATTTAGTCGATAGTTACAGGAACAGCAACATCGTGACAGGCACATTCTTTAAATTTTTTTCTTGCAATTTTTATCATCTTAGAACCAACTGCTACTATCAGACAACGTAAAATCTTGCTTTGGAGGCGTAAGTATTTTGCGAAGTAGAGTTACGTAAACTTGATGAGCAGGTTGGAAGAACTTGTACGAAGTGTGCTACTTGCTATATTCATGCAACTTTCTGGATCCTGTGTTAAAAAAATGCAATAAAATTTGTTTTTCTGAAGACCAAACTTTTTCTACTCAGCACAGGAGAGGACAGACAATTTGCTAAAGGTTTCGCTTCTAAATTGCCAAAAGTAAAATTGTACCAAAACGTTTCACTGCCAAAACTTTGGCTATGTGGTACTTGCCTTGACAAATGCGTCTAGAAGTTATCAAAAGAGCACTTCTGTTTATCAGCTGAACAGTAAAGCAACTTGCTAATGGAGCACCACAAGTAGCAGCAGAGATGTAGTTCAAACCCTATGCTGCATTTGCATTTGGAGTAGCTGGTGCGGTGACGTCACCCTTTGCATTAAATACCACAAGAACGGAGGAAAGATTGTAACGAGTATGACCACGTCTGCTTTTTGATGTTGGATTAGATTGCTTGACCCAATAAATGTTGGGAAAACACCACTCCAGCTTATATATAGAGATTATTTCACTGGCTGTTTAAGCAGCAAGAAGCTGCTGCTACTGTTCACCGAATCGAGCGCAGAACAATCATTTACAAACCTGGTGAAGCAACGACACCACTGGCAAGAATCTTTGATGTAGTTTCAAGCCAAACGGAAAGAGCCTAAGATTGCTTTGTCTACTGACTTGAGCTTACAATTTGTCAACGCGAATTAGGCAAGAATTAAGTGTGCAATGCTAGCATTTTTTCAAAGAGACTGATTAAACTCCAGTTCTAGTGAACTGCAGGTAGGTTTGCAATACGTCTTTCCAAAAAGGTTAAAATAATGATGCTTGATAGCGCTTGTAACCCTAGATTAGTTCTAGATATGAAGAGTGAAATAGAAACCTGTTGTGAAACAACAGAGGTTGATAAATATGTTGTCGGATGAGTATTTACAAGTTTTTTGTAGCAGTTTGAAAAGTGTAGAAAAACTTTAACCTGGTAAACCATGGAACCAGTTTATGTTTTAAAATGTTGTCACTGCTCCTCTACAAGCGTCACCGGTAAAAGTACGATGCGAATTAATACTAGGTCTATCATTTGGAAATGCAGTAAAGTTTCACAGTAAAAAATGTTCGCTCTTTCTTATTATCAAACGCAGTGGCACGCTTGCTGCTATAATTAGAAGATATTACCGATAAGATAGTGCGTTCTTTCGCAATCGCGTTCGCTCGAGCGAGGGATTACTACCGAAAAGTTGTAACTGCTGGTCATAGAAAATATTACCTCAATAAACATTGTAATGCATTTGACGTTTAGTTTGCAAAAAGTGGTGAAAACCTGTTTTATAAGTTTCAAGGGGATTTAATTATAAACCCGGGACGTTAGTCCTAGTTAGATATTTTTGCTAAGGGCATTTGTTTTAAATGTTGCCGGGGATGCTCGATCTCTAGTTCTGTACATGCACATGAATATATCTGTCGCATAAAAAGCTCTAAGCAAACGTTTGATACATGATTTGTATTTGAAATTACACTGGTTAAGGAAGAGGAAGGCTTGGACCTTCGTTTGGGTGGCAACTACAAAAAGGGTCACCCAATTTTCATCGGCCTCAGTAATTGACGTTTTGGGGAATTTTGGCCATGGCTCTGTACAGGTAGACCAGGGGTTCCCAACCTTTCTCTGAACGTGTACCCCCTCAGCATATCGACAGATGAACATTGAACATCGACCCCTAAAATTTCTTATGACAAAAATGCTGAGTAAAATAACAAAAATTCACTGAATGTTTAATACAACTTTTATATTTTAGAATATTTGGACATAAATAACATATAGCCTACATATATTTTCCCTTCTAGTGCTGATCTTAAATGTACCCCTTCATAGGGGCAAATGTACCCTTAGGGGTGCATGTACCACAGGTTGGGAACGCCTGGGCTTGACATTAGACATGCACATGGTATAATATACTTTGTATTGCTAGTTCATGGAAATCCTGCGTGGTGGGACTGTCACAAGTTGCCACGGAAAGGGATAAGAAAAAGTGCCCATGGACAAGCTTGCAAATATTAGAAAATCTGAGCAAACGTTTCGTACATGAATCTTCGAAAAACCCTTGCGCATTCTGGTCAGTAAGCTACCAATAAAAGCCATGAGGTTATGTAAAAACTCTGAGAATAAGAGAAGAAAAATATTACGATAACCAAACGACTAGTTGTCTGCTGTTGTCTGGGCGGAGTCCAAAAGTAAAGCATCAGATTGTGAGCAAGTGTCATAAACGACGCTGCCGTAGTCGAAAATTGGTAGAATAAAAGAGTTGTAAATCGAAAAAAGAGCAAATCTAGGCACCAAATTTGAAATAGATCTAAGGCGGTTAACATGTCGCATAGCACGCTGATGAAGGCTTATAATATGGGGATGCCAGGAGAGACTGTTATGAAAGAGCAAGCCTAGATGCTTATGGCTATAATCACAGGGTGCATTAAGACAACAGCCAATGATGCTGTTTTGAATGAAATTTCTCTTGTTAAGCTAGTTACTAGAAGAGAGAAGCAAATTCTACTTTACTACTATAAGATAATGTTTGGTATGGCGTCACCAACTCTGCATTCTCTCATTCCAAAAATGTATAAAGATTTATCACCATACATGCTTCGTAACAGTTTGAATGTCCAGATTCCTTTGGCTAAAAAGAACATACTTTGTAACTCATTTTTTCGAAAAGCTGCTAGTTTTACAGCTAAATTTTAGGGTTTTGGGGTGGTTTAACCTTTTAGCTGCTTTAGGCATAACTGAATGGCTAGCTACATGGGTTCGTCAGTTATACCAAGGAAACTGTCTGCAAGGCAAGGACCCCAGACAATTCCCCACACTTGACCTCTAATACATCTCACTTTTATACAAAATTAAACACAACAGAAATCGGGTTTCTTTGGTCGATTTTATTCTTCAGACAAGTATAACTCTTACAGAAACATTCACTCACCAAAAGTAATTGATTCCATGAACAAATAAAGTCCAAACTCTCTCGCGACCAAGGTCTCAGTTGTGAGTTGCCGCCGCGCCCAAGCCGACACACGGTTTTTATTGAAACATAAACGACTTGTTTAATCAAAACTTTTACAAGTGAAGGTTTAGCGTCACGCTTTCAGTTTATCTATGGGACGACCACGCCTTTTTACCTTCTTCAATAGGTTTATGCCGATGTAGAGCCTCAACAGGATATGTCAAGGTGATTGATATTTTAGTTAGCGCCCCAAGATTATAGGGTTGCTTTCAACAACACGTTTAACATATGTCTCGTATAAGATACGCGCTGCGTGATTACGACGAACCCGGGCGACATGGTTACAGAACGTCCCTTCAAATGAAGTAGCAACCTCCAACGTAGTTTTATTTGTAAAGAGTAAATTGACAGCATTTCGCCTTGACAAATTTTTGTATAAAACGACTCTTTATTAAAGAGTCGTTCTATTGGAAGAAAATCAGGACATCTCGTTTATTCTGAAAATGAGTCTAAACTCATTTTCAATTCGGTTGCCAAAATGTAACGCACGCAGTGATGTGGGTCACTGTACACCGCACGCTTCGCTTAAACCAGCAACGGCAGAGCTTTGACGATTTCTACAAGTCCCTCCTTGGCTATTGTACGTCCAAGTCAAGAGCAAGTTCGAAATCTCGGTTCAATCCAACCAA
>Ga0210059_1002072_pt1 | contig 31076 bp, 15 predicted proteins | sample Ectturendosymbi2_FD_188042 | JGI IMG/M metagenome (GOLD analysis project Ga0210059, IMG submission 188042) | Ecteinascidia turbinata endosymbiont from Florida, USA - Sample 2 (SPAdes) (version 2) | ecosystem: Host-associated > Tunicates > Ascidians > Unclassified | place: Key West, Florida...
AACTTAACTCCTACACTCTTTGCTGATGACACATTGTTGACAATAGCCTGTGCCAATTCCGCCAACCTGCAAAATGGAGTGAATAATGAACTGCAAAAAGTTGATGAATGGATGAGATATAATAAGTTGTCTTTAAATTACTCAAAAACTACATATATGCTTCTCAATAGCAACTTAAGCCAATCTTGTAATTTTAATGTAAAAATCAATGACAATAAAATAAAACACACAACTTGCACCAAGTATCTTGGGGTGTATATCGACCAACATCTTTCCTGGACAGACCACATACATAACCTTGAAATAAAACTCTCCCGAAGTGTTGCAATGCTTTATAGGATACGATATTACCTAAGTAATAATGCATTGAGATCAGTTTACTACAGTTTAACTTATAGTCATCTCCAATATGCAATTGGTGTCTGGGGTGGAGCTGGAAAAACAGCTTTGAACCGACTGAATGTTTTACATAACAAAGTATTAAGAGCAATGACCTATAGCTCTTACAAGTCGAGAGTCTCACCATTGTATAAAAACTTAAACCTTCTTAAAATTAATGATATATACATTCTTGAAATAGGTAAGTTCATGCATAATTTGCACTGGGGTAGAATACCTGTTAATTTCGATCATTTGTTTACTTCTGTAAATCAGGCCCACTCCCATGCAACCCGTGCTGCCACACGAGGTGGATACATTTGGCAACTGGCTTCGACAGTCAAAGGCAAAAGATCTCTAAAACACCTTGGCCCAAAAATCTGGGACTCCATTGATCCTTCTTTATATGATATTTCACCACCTGCCTTCAAAAGGCAGTTAAAAGACAAACTGGTTAATGAATATAGTGATTGATTATCCTATGCGATATTATGAAACTACGCTAAGGTTAGGGCTGTACACCTGGGATTTTCCGATCTCTGCCTGTTTGTAATGTACCATTGATATTAGCTAAACAGGTATATACTGTGAGTGCAACATTAGTATTAGATTCTAGTATGTTTTTGCGTGTATGAATTGACTATTTATTGCTGTTTCGTTTTCCGTTGTATTTGTTGCCTTTTTCTCTTTTTTTGCTGCCGCGGTCTCTTTTTTTTGCAGGGAAAATGCGCCAAGAAGGTTGTTCTACATTACATGCAGCAGGCCGGTGCCTTGGAGTTTCTTCACCATCATGAAATGCTTCTGCACAACTTGTGAAGCTTTGTACACCACAGCGCGCGTGGCTCCTCAAGCGGTTGGCTTTTGCAGAAGTGGGAGAATTGACCTCCTCTTGGCACAAAAATATGAACTGCTACGGCTGGATAGTAAGCTGGATAGCGATCACCGTGTTGCTTTCAATCTTTTTAGGAGCTGAGTGGTAAAACAGCTGACGACTGATTCGGGAATCGACAAAAAAACAGAAGCTCACCAATTCCTTTCACACGTACTGTAGTTGATAACAAGAGTGGTACGAGCGACTTGTTTGCGTCTTTTTGCGCCCGTGTGCGGTTAATACACAAAGTTTTGTATGGGCTTGACTTTTGAAAATGTACTGCATATAGAGCGCGTAGACAGAGGGGGGGGCAAAAGGGGCCATGGCCCTCCAAAATATTTAGAAAATATAGCCATTTTGTGCTTTGAGACGCGTTTTTCTAGACAAAAGAGTGTTATTCGCCTAAAATCAAACATTTTGGCCCACTCCCAATTTTTGGGCTGGCTACGCCAGTAACGCCACTGATATAGAGAAACTGAAATTGCTCTTTTGTTTTGGGTAACGTAACGTCGTTAACCCTCTACGTACCACCACTGATAAAAAAAACTCGCAGCACGCAAATATGATCGGGTTTTCACGAAGACACAGGGTCCTTGTAAAAAAAGAGCGAAACAACTTCACGGAAACATTTGGACTGGCACAAGTAACACTATTTACAATAACGTTACGAGGTTGTTTCCCCAGAGGGATGTTTCAAGATTAAACTGTGTTTTGTACGAATCAAAAAAAAGAAACTGTTTTGTAACAGAAATTGACTACGGTATGCAATGGAATATTTATCTCCAATCTCTGATTATGAAAGTGTTACTCCTTTTCATTTTGATTTTTGCCTTACTAAAGCAGATAATCTAGCTTTCTCTTTATCTTACCAAGTTCATCCAACACGGCTTCTGGATTTGGCACCTGAGCACGGTGGAGTTGCATTTGTGCCAATCCAGAACGCCGCTATTCTCCCATATTGATTCGGAGATATGTTATTAAGCGTCAAGACAGTTAAATGAACGTTCTGCAGTTGCTTTTGTAACGGGCAAAGTCGCCAATTTGAGTAGCAAAGTGTGAATGCTCGGATAAAACTCCGTTTGCGCTTTAATTTCTTTCAAGGTTTGAATTGCATTTCCGGGCTTTTTGTTTACACCTGCACTTCATTGTTTAAGGCTACATTTTCCCTGTCCTGCAAGCCCTGCGTTTGTACTTTTGAATAGTAATTCAGTAAGCAAGGCTGCTTGCTCGAGCTCGTAATGACCAAGTACAAGGCGGTGATGGCAGAAAGAAGAAACGACGGAAAGTTTTCAATCTTTTTCGTGCGTACACACGGTTCACTGGTTTGCAGGTTTATGATCGATTTCCATGATTATATTAATTAAGACAATGGTTTTCAACCTTTTTTGTACCGCGACCCATTATAGCAACCCACTATAACCCAAAGTTCCCCCTTCTAAAACTTGAATAAAGCAAATGTAATACAGATGTGTACATAAAGTATCTACTCGCGACCCCTCCAAAAATGGTTCAAGACCCCTCTGGGGGTCGCGACCCCAGGTTGAAAACCACTGTATTAAGATATGGACATAGATACGTTAAGAACGAAACATGGGTGCGCGTTTGCATTCAGCAAAGGAAAGAGCAGCACAGTTATGATGACGTCAACAGGACACATAGCTTGGTAAACGCAACATGGCGAGGTTAGCGGTAACAGACAACCGGAAGTGAACTGCGCCTTACCACACTTATGAAAAAGAAAGGATTGTTATACAACATTGACACGAAAACAAAATGTATGACAGACGTTAATGCAGAAAAAAATGGAACAATGTAACTAATTCGCGTTAACAGCATCAACCGGATGGATACGACACAACGTAGATGAGCATGGCGTCATGTCAAAATGTAGCTTACGCTTGTACTAAAAATATATCTCTGTGAAAATATGCATTGATTAAAATATTACACAAAGTGCACATGTCAGTTCAAAGAGAAGACAACATGTTTGCTGCAGTTCATGCTGCAAATAACTGCATGTTAACTCAATGATGTCAATGCTAGCGATGAAGTCTATGCTATATTTTTGCACAACCTACCAATGTCAGAGGCATAGGCGTACGAGACGGGGGTCGGGGGGAGCAGTCGCCCCCCCCGGGCTTGAAAAATTTCAGAACAAACACTGTTTTCAGGGCAAGCGCAAGTTGCTCAAAATACATATTTCAACACAGTGAAAAATTCCAGGGCAATTCTGTTTTCAGGGCAAGCGCAAGCTGCTCAAAAATCCTGAATGTAAAAAGTACATTCAATACAGTGAAAAATTTCAGGGCACACTCTGTTTTTCAGGTCAAGCGCAAAGTTGCTCAAAAATCCTGAATGGTAAAAAATATATTCAATACAGTAAAAAATTTCAGGGGAAACTCTGTTTTCAGGGTAAGCGCAAGTTGTTAAAATCCTTAATGTAAAAAGTATATTCAATACAGTGAAAAACTTCAGGGCAACTCTGTTTTTCAGGGCAAGCACAAATTGCTCAAAAATCGTGAACGGTGAAACAAATTTCCATACAGTGTACATTCACTTGGAGGCGATCCGTGTAATTTGGGCTAGTGTAGTTTGTAATATGGACCAAAGTCGTGAATGGTTATAGTGACTTTGATATGGACCAAGCCCTCGTTTTCTGTAAAAATCGAACAATCGGATGTCGGTAGTTCAACAGCTTGATATCAGAATTTGGTAACTCTTTCTTTGTTTGTTTTCGAGTTTGCGCTGTGTAGAAGTGCAGGGTGTTAGGATGATAGATTTTTTGATTAACAGGAGTTTTAGAAGCGGACAGCACGGACGTGTAGATTGCTTGGCTCCTTTGAGTGCGAGTCTTCACGTGCCTTGCTCAAGTGCGCAGCAGGGATAACACAGGGTGGTTTAGGAGTCAGACCATACGATCCGGAACCGTCGCTTTTGAAACTTTGCTTTGCGTCATCGAAGTCGCGTATATATTTGCATCAGTAAAAGCAATTACCGTAAAATTTCTTGTCTGGGAGGATACAACACGCAAGAAATTTCAAACCCTTGAGTTAACAAGCAAGGTAACTACAGAATTTGCCTATAACGGTACCTCTAGGGGATTGCATAAAGAACGTTGTTGCTGAATTGACATTATAAGCGAATTGAAATACATATAAAAGATGCCATCGGGACCGAACAAAATGTAACGTTATGGGCGAATTGATGTTACAGAGGAAGCCGTTATGCACGAATTCAACTGTATAGAACAGATTTGCATAAAGTTTCAGGCATCATTCGGATTAAACTAAAAAGTTAGTTTCAAGGCAAATTGTCGATTTTTAGGGCAAATTGTTATTTTCAAGGCAAATTTTTTCCGCCCCCCCAGTAATATGCCTTCCCGTACGCCTATGGTTAGAGGCAACAGCATAAGCTGACTTCGACAACCAATAACCGTTGTTAACATTTTGCCACGTCACAAGACACAGTTCATCCGTTCCATCACGTGTTATAGGATTTGTGTCCGAAATACAACAAATTAGAAACAGACAATATACTGTTATTGAGAAAAATTACTATACATTCGAACTGTGTTAAGTTCTCAAACCGCACTTCTTTGTCACATCCTTTGAGGGACGTCCCCATTTCAAATACTGCAACTCAACCAACCGGGCCGAGACACAAGAGACAGTCAGACTCAGTAACCCTATAAAAGCAACAATCGCACAGGTAGTGGAAGACAGAGGTGGCTATGGATCCGGAGTGCCGGAATCGACTTCGGCAGGATTCTGCGTTTTTCGTTCGGACCCGGATCCGGAGTCAAAACTTTGTGAAAAATCGGACCGGATCTGGAGTCACTTTTCAATTTCGGCAGTAGCAGGAGTCTGTGTGGTCATTTCTTTCGTAAAAACATGGGTAAATTTCGGTTGGATCGATGATTGCAGCCGAAGTCTGAACAGGATTCGGATTCTCAAATTTGAAAAATTGCCGGTGTCAAGCGAAATTTCTGACTTGCGAAATTTCTGACCTCACTCCATGTGCACATGCACAAAGTGATATTCTACATATCAAATACGCTGAGAAAACTGATGGTTAGGGCATAGGGTTTGATGTTTAGGTAAGTGTGTCGGGTTCGGGTGAGAAAAAGAAAGATAATCGAGGTCTACGGCTAAGTCCAATATTTTTCTGTGGTTATTGTTTTTCCTGCACTGTAGCTTGTTGCGGGCATCTGACATCTAACCAAAAGTTTAAATTTACGCAACACACATCAAAAAAGCAAACGCCAAACGTTATTCATTCGCTTTGACAAAGAAAAATAGGTCAGAAATTTCGCCGGACCCGGATCCGGCCCCGGATTCAAAAAATTTTGAATAGGAGCCGGAGTCGGAGTCTGAAAATGTGATTCCGGCCACCTCTGGTAGAAGATACAGATATACGAGACAATGGGGAGGACACCGATCTCTGCCTGAGCGAGCATAAAATATCTGGCGAATCAAAGCAGCGTCATGTAAATTCAAGGCACAACTAAGGCCGTCAGGGATCCTTTTAATCAGAGCCGTGTGAAAAGCTGTTGAGCCCCCCCCCCAAAAAAAATCCAGATGGGGACCTTTAGTATCACTTAACACAACTTTACAAAATACTGCTATAGTGTCCAACGTCCGCAATTCTTTTTCGAAATTAACGAATCGTGATATTACATGCGTAATCTACCGGCTCTGCATTGAGGGCAAAACCAGAAGAGTAAAAGTCAAGGGTAGAGAGACGGCTGTAACTTACTAATACAATATACATTGTGGGGCCCTTGCGAATGGTCGCCCCCCACGACCGGGGAGTACGGGGCTGCCTTGACACAGCACTGCTTTTAATGTTCTGTAAAATTCCCTGAAAGTCAACCCACGCAACTGGGAAAAGAAAATTGCAAAAAATGACGAGCAAATGACCTTTTCAGGGAAAATATATGATATCAAGTCCTTCCGTACCGTGTCAGTTGAGCGAAAACACAATCAAAGCAATGGAATAGTATCCTTTATTCCAGTGGTAAGTAATAAGAGTCACTGTTTATTGGAATAGACTACTTAGAATTTGATATGCTTTCCTGTTCATAGGCGTAACCAGGGGGGGGCAAGGAGGCCATGCCTTTCAAAAATTTCAAGCACATCTTGTCGTTTTATGCTTTGAGAGGCGGTGTCCCAAACAAAACACAGTTGTTCGCGCCCCCAAAGTTTTTGGGCTAGCTAAGATACTGCTCATGTCCCTTCAACCTCTCCAGCGTCATCATGACGTTTGCAAATGGAAAACAGATTGTTCATAACCCATTTTCGTGCACGTGACATATGCCGACCAATGAGCGGAGAGTAAAGCAATGGATTCATTGCACTGTTTATTGGAAGAAGAAAACCAGCACTTGCAATGTAAGCATCGGGGGGTAAAGGCACTCTTGCAACACTCAAGTATGCCATAATACAAATAGGAATCCAACAGAAAAAGTCAGTCAGCAAAAGTCTAGAAATTCTTTTTTGCATATCTTCATTTCGATCTTTCCTATTAGATGTGGAAATTTTCGTACCAGTGACTTTCTCGTAAACAAGTACATAGACGATCACCATGTAAATGAAGAGCATGAAGTTAAGTATGATTAGAAAAGTGGAATATTCCCAAGAACTTTCACTGGTAGAAGCATAGAAACGTGGCATGCATACACTTGTTTGAGAATAAAACCCAAACTCTGCTTTTATTTTGTTGTATCTGAAATTGTATGAAATAGTTTCCTTGACTTTGAACCACGATTGAAGTGTGGAATTTGTGCCAGAAACTTGATTGGCTATGGCGATGAGGTGGTGCTTGAAAATTGTGTCACTTTTAAAGAAATGGTTTGGAAACCAAACTTGAGACACAAAATAACCAGATTTCAATTGAATCCATGGAAAAAAAGCGAAAAGTAAAGACAACAACCAACATAAAAATCCAATGAGAATGATCCATTTGAATTTCATGGTGCGGGTCAGAAATGGTTTGTAAATTGAGACCAGTCGGAAGGTGGACAAGGATGCCATGATGAAAGCAGATGCTTCTGATGATAAAACTGCAATTGTGCCAAGTATCGAGCAACGTTTGCTTGATCTCCATTCTTTATCAACAAAACAATAACGACCTGAATAATTCAAACCTTGACCAACAACTCCTAACAAATACACGCCCATTAAAAAGTCAGAAATGGTAAGGTTGAAAATAAAGAAATTATTTGCCCGTTTTACGAAACTTTTTTTTTTGTGAACAGAGGTAGTTGTTCTACCGTCAAAAACCATATCAATCAAAGTTAGAATATTTGTGACTAGATTTCCAATCAAAGCCACACAACCCATGATCCAAAACAATGATCGAAGAACAGGATTTGCGATCATTTCATATCTATCTGAAAAAAGAGTTTTGCATTCGTCTAAACCTTTATCGCAGTCTTTTATACCATTTTGAACAAATTTTTTATCGATTGATATTGATTTCCCACTTTTGCAATAAAACCTTTTCTCTCCGCACAGTTGACGACTTTCATCTTCACCTTGGACGCAGTCTTTAATTCCATCACAAACAAACTCTTTGCTGATGGAAATGGCGCCTCCAGATGCTGTGCAGTTGAATCGTTTGTTCAGACAATCGGTGGTTATTTCATCAGAATGATCGTCACAATGGAATATTCCGTCACAATAGTAAAGTATGTCGATGCTGACCATTCCTTTACTTTTGCATGGAAACCTCATTGAACAGTTTTCTTCCACTTCTCGTTTGCAGTAGTCTGAAAATGTGCTGACCTTGTTAATATATCCATCACATACACGGTTTCCTCCGCCCACACTGGCACTCCAGTTCCCACACTTATCATCACAAAATGATGGTCGAGGATCACATTGCGACTTACATTCGTCTTCCATCTGCCCGCACTCTGGTCTGTTGTCGCATCGGGTGGCGAAAGCAAAGGTGGGGAAGAAGACGTTTGTGGCATGTCTGGCCTCACACCGAATGGAATCACTGGATCGCTGCTCCTGACGACAGTATCTTCGGTTGATTTGATCTTCACATTCAACTGAAAGATTGCACAGAACTTTGTCCATGGTTGCACATTCAGTGGAACTATTGCAGTGCATATGGCCTGGAGGACATCTTGACCTCTCATCACCAACAAGTGCTTGTGCAACTGTTTGATTGGAACACAAAAGCTCATCTGAACCATCAAAACAGTCGATAAGTTGGTCACAAACCTGTTTTGGTGAAATAATGAGTTTTTCGTCCAAACATAAAAAACACCGGAACTCACCATCTACGAAACATATATCTGAACCATCTGCGCACTGAGACGTCGAATCGTAAAGATTTGTCTGCGGCAAAACACAGGTGCTTTTTCTCGACTTTCCTGAACATCGGAAACCAAAGTTTTTCTGTTGTTCGTCACTTCTATCACCACATTGTGCTTTTGTGTCGCAATAATGAACATTGTCGATGACGCTTCCGTTCTCACATTGAAAGATCTCTCCCAGGCATTTTCCACACAGAGATGAAACGCAGATCCATTTAATTGGTAAGTTCAGATGATGGAAGGATGGGCTGTTCATGTGGCAGGTTGTGGTGTTTTTATTTGAATTTTGCAGCAAAAACATTTTACTTTCATTGGTTGAACATCGATTAATTATAACCTGGCAATTTTCGCACTCAGCTTTAATTGCTTTGCATGGTTCGTCACTGGGGCTTGTGTCGCAATCAGTTCTTGCATCCCCGATCCAAATGCTAGGAATGCACTTTCCAGATGAAGTGCAATTGTCATTACCTGGAATGCATCCACACTTATGACCCTGGGTCGCACAACATACAAACTCGTCGTATCCACCTGTCATGTCTACTTTTCCATCGTTCACTTTCGACCTTACAACGCACTCATCATTTCTACAATAAAGTTTTGTGTTTAAACATAACTTTTCATCCGACCCATCGCCACATGAGTTGCGACCATTGCATACATTGAATTGCCCTATGCATCCCCACGGTTCTGCACAACCAACATCAGACTGGTAACAGTCACATTCGAACGGTTGGTACGAAGGACAGTCACAGAATTTCTCATCACTGTTGTCATCACAATCCTTGTAACCATCGCATACAAATGTTGAAAACATTGCTGGCTTCCATGGTGGGGGGTCGCAGGTTGGTGAAGGTTTGAAATCTGAGAAAATAAACTTTTTCAAAATATTGACAAAAAAGAAAATAAATACATTAAAGTAAAATGCTGGATAAAATGAAATGCGAAAGAGGGAAAAACTCTAAAAGTATATTGACTTCCACCAGACGCAGATTTACCATTAGGCTAAAAAGGCTTAAGCCCAGGGCCCCCAATTTTGGGGGGGCCCAAAATTTCAGGAGTAAGGACGATTTCCAGCATTTTTGTTAGCAATTGTATTTGTATTTTTGTTTTGGTTCAACGCACGTTTTTTACTATGCCGCCAACAAAAGATCTGTATAGAACAGGGGTTTCCAAACTTTTTCATCCGAGGGCCACAGAAGTTATTGTACAAAAGGTAAAAACTCAACTATCAAGAGCTTGTGGAATTCTATCCAAACTTAAACATTATACAACACCACCTGTACTGAAAGTTGTCTATAACTCATTAACCCACCCCTACCTTAATTACTCAATCCTCAATTGGGGACTTGCCTCAAATGCAACCATTCAGCCTCTCGTTAGGCTCCAAAATAAAGCTATAAAAATAATAAATCCAACTAATACTGGATCACTAGAAGAACATTGCCAGCACTTAAACATCTTATGCCTTCCCAAACTATATAGCTTTTCAGTAGGCAAATTCATGCACTCTTATCATATCAAACTGCTCCAAATCATTTTGATGAATATTTTGTTCTACTCAGGTCAATTCATTATCACTCCACAAGACTAGCAACCTCTAAAATCCTGTTTTTACCTAGAGTTAACTCTTCCTCAGGAAAATGTTCTCTTAAATTCGTTGGCCCAAAAGTATGGTCTTCAATACCAGACGATATTAAATTTTTAACCACCTTTACCTTCAAATTGAAACTTAAAAAACACCTCCTACATGAAAAAAATTCCCGAGTATGAACTTTAGCAACATTTCACTTGTCCGGAACAAAATACTGTGTATTCTAGTATTCTGTAACTCTGATTATTTTTTGTGTATATTTACTTTTTCGTATTTTCTGTGAGCACAGTCTATGCTTTTCGGCATGAAAGTACACCTTTCGTTTTTTTCTGTTTTACTTTTTTTTCTGTTGTACCTCATTAATTAGTTTTTGTAACTTTTTTAATTTTTTATTACTATTTTTTTATATTGCTAAAAATATTCTAACCACACCAAATTCCTTCACTTAAATTCGATCCACTCATCTGTGTACATAGGCATGCGGTTTCACCTGTACATTTTCTTCACCATGTTCTGCGCTCATTCATTTTTTGTTTTTGTTTTTCTTTTCATTATGCTTATTTAATGTCCAACTGTTGTTTCTCAACACCTGTCAAAAAGTGACAAACGGGTTGGTTGACCAGATGACCGCCACGGTCTTTCGCCAATCCTATATGACACAGCACCCTCTTTGTTTACACTGATCAGCTATTGTGCCATTGTGTTTTCATTTGCTCTAATGTTCGCTAATGATTGGTTTACTGCATGCGATGGCTTTTATGGTGCTTCTGCTTGTTAGCTGAGTCATATGAAACAATAAACCATTACCACTATTGCACAACAATGCGAGGGTCGGACATCTTACGTTATGTGATTGTTTCGGGTTATGTTGCATTCTGCCAAATCAAAGTGTTTCGTCAATTAATTTTTCATTATTTAGAAAATGTATTCGCGGGCCGGATTTATCCCACGGGCCGTAGTTTGGAGACCCCTGATATGGAAGAATGAGCGCAAAGGATTGAAGTACATGACGATGAGCATTCTCTTATTATGGCGTGAAGGCTTGGTTATTGTTACGTATAATGTGTGGCGCAAAACGCCCGAATGCTTTGTCTGATTATACGAGGACAGTGAGGTACTTCCGTTCAGCCCGGGCCTATCTCTTGTTGCTTTTCATGGGTAAGATACGGGGTAAATGCAAGATCAGCCTGTACTGTAGCTTAGGCTGCAGATATTCAATGGCGCAAAATGCAGTGGCGTATCTGTGCGAAATGACGCCAATGGCAAAGTTGATGTGTGCGACCTTTCTAATGATTTATGTATTATATATAAGCACAATTTTTACGAAAGTAAAACATTAACAAAATAAATGTTTCAAAACGGAAAATATTTGTAGGCCTGTTTATTTTTGCTTGGAATTTTCAGCAAACAAAATATGAAATATCCACAAGGACCAGAACATACTTCTATACTCATTTATTTTTATTATGAAGAATATCAGAACATTCAAATAACAACCTTCGCATAATTTACAGGCCTACGTAGTGTTGCCTGACAAAATTGTACATCTTAGAAAAAGCAAACAATATATTGCAACTGCAAACGAAAATTTCTTTTGACATGAAACACATTTAATTTGAATTGTAGGCCTACAAATTATTTAATGCAAGTCATGGATCATTTGTGTTCGAAAAACACAACTTCATCGAAATATTAATATATCTAGCCTTTTCCGGTAAAATTACACACAAATGCTCCTTTCCTCATCAAAGCTAGATCACACAATCTGCCCTTACTTAATTAGTCATTAAGGCACGGAGGTATGAAAGGACCAGTCTCAGTTTACATTAAGCGCCTCCAAAAGTTTTGTTCGGGAAGGGCCAGTCAATGACATTGTCAGTCACTGACGTCGTTTTGAGTCCGACTGTTCTTTCCCTTTAGTTTCTAACAGCTGAAAATTAATATAAAAATTCTCAGTAGGTTTGTTTCTGGGGAGGGCATGCTGCAAAGTCTTGCTATTCTGTATATTCAACGCGCTTTAGCTAGAGATAAAGTATGACAAAATTGTCAGCGATTTTGCAGACAAAAGTCCCGTCGATCGCCGACTATGTAGGCTAAAGTAACAGGCTAAAAAAGTAACAGGCTGTTAGGTGTCGTAAGAAGTACACGTGTTTTATTCAGAGCGAGCTCTTGACGTTTCCAAACCGTGCAATTGCACATGGAACTCAATAAATATGTAATGGGAGTGTTGTCAAATAACTTCACTGCTGGCTTTTTCGTTAGCTTCATTATGACTGTTTCTGTTCCTGATATCGAGAGAATTCAGAATAAAGTAATATGGTAATGAATTGGAACAACTTGCTCACGTGTAGTGCTACTTTGTATGACACCATTCGTCGCGAACCTTCCAGAAGGGCCCCAATTTAAAATAGCCCAGAGCCCCGAAAATGAAAATTCGCCTCCTACTTCCAACATACTGACGAATCATCACACAATGGTGAATTAGGTTTGAAATCTGAGAAATTAACTTTTTTCAAAATGCTCACAAAAGAACACATAAAAATGTTTCAAGTAACAATGTTGGTTAATGCAAAGGAGGGAAGAGTTTCAAAGAAGTAAGTTATAACAGACATTTTCGTGTTTCATACTTCAGACAAACAATACTTCACATGATATGTGAGGAAAGTCAAGCAAAAATAAATTTGTTTTGTTCTACAGAAATCTCTCTATATTTTAAACAAAATAATAATCAATTTTTAACGAGCGTCGCATACATGCGATTATGACACAATATATGCGATTATGACACAATACACACTGGTAAAGGTTTGAAATTTGCCCAGCTTAACTTGTTTCAAAACGTTGACAAAAAGCACACAAAAATGACTCGGGTGGTCAAAACGAAATGCGAAAGAGCGAAAAATTCCAAGAAAATAAAATATAACAACCATTTGTACTTTTCACAACATTTTGATAGAAGGTTGAGGTAACAACTGCGTTACTGTGATGACTCCAGTTGATTATATTCCGAATCTAAAATCAAAAGTTCCCAGCTCGTCATGTTTTTTTAAGACAGTGCATTTTTTAAAACGAGGGATGGAGTCTAAAAAACATTACTCCCCTCAGGTTCCTGTGAAGTAGGAAAAGATTGGGAAGTACTGGGTTAGTGACTATGGATTTTGGATTGGACAGAACACTTAGCACAAGTTAAGACTTGTCCAAATTCAAGACGCATGTAAGCGGCACAAACTCAACGTGGAAAGTCAGACTCACCAACTGCTTCAACTCTTCCTTCTTTCGACGACAAAAATGACAGAAGTGGTGCGAGAATCAATGACGTCAGATGCTTCGCAAACATCCTCGTTGGTATGGCAACAGCAAGACGCACGTTCCATTCACTGCAACGTTGCTTTTTATCCTCTAAAATATTTTTATTTAATTTATTTTTAACAAATTGCTTGCAAATACCACACTTGTTATTCAAGACCTAATGTAGTTAAACTAAAACCACTTCACTTTTCACCTCAGCATTTTCTCTCGGGAGGGTCGCTGGTGCAGCAGCCCTCGGAAGGTTCGAAACACGTCACTGGTCCCAGCAAACTATGATAGTTCTGCTGGTTCCACAGAACAAGCCAGGTCGTCTAATTAATCGCAGCACCTGGCACTTAGTCGGCGGCGTCTGGGCCGCTTAATTCCCGCGGGTGTAACTGGCTGGATTCGTTGGCAGCTGCATTCAAGGAATTTTTGAGAAATGTTTTCACTAATTCCATTTTGACAAACTTTTGACAAACTTCTCGCACGAAGCGCTGGCGACGGGAAGAGTTACAGCTATTAGCAACAACTTTCATAAAAATCAAACGGAGCTTGATAACGCGATATAAATGAAAAAATTGTTCGAGCGATGTAGAGTAGGCAACGGCGACTCTTTCCGAAGCAAAATTCTTTCTCAGAGGCAACCTATTTCATGTTTTAAATTATTTTCACTAATTGAATAAGCATTTGTGAATTCTTTCAAGTGGCCTTCTGTTCGAATGTTTGACCTCCGGGGCAAAGAACTGTTTTGCCGGAAAGAATTGCTCTCAACCATTACAAAGTTTTATGAGGTTGCAGGGCATATGTGGGTAGACTTAAAGCTGAAGTCACGAACCAGTTACGTAAGATGCTTCCAAGTCATATACACAAGCAAACAGAACACACGACACCAGTCAAGATAACTTCGGTTAACTTAACTGACACCAACTCTCGATGCTTGTACAAACATTTTGCTACTGGGACCAGCAACAATCTGCTGACAGTAATACAATCCAGTTCTACCTCGCACTGAAATGCACTGTAGATCAATCTTCCCATTTCTGCAACTGTTTCTTAGATTAGACTGAATCTTTCACCACCAAGACCACGGTTTGACGAAATGTCATGCAGGATCCGAGCAACCACTGGTATGTGTGGTCATCAACAAATACCATTACCCGGCCGGCAAGAGCAACAACCCAGCTTATTTTGCATTTGGGAAATAATTAATTGGGCTTCTAAATTATAGTTTACATATTGCTGGCTAAAAGTTATCAAAGGAACTTGAACGTGAAATCACGCACACAGCTGTGGAGAGAATCTTGAGGCCAGCCAAAAATCTTGGGGGAATGGTCCTCTAGGTCCTCCTAAGTATCTCCACTGCCTGTGGAGCCGGAACGCGAGCCAAAAACTTTTTATGTGGCGAAACCGGAGTCGGAGCCGGAACTTGAAATTTGCTTTCCGGTTCCACAGCACTTTTTGCACATGTCTCAGTGTCCATCAAATGTATCATTTCGCGACAACTGATCTATGCTGCATGGGTGTAATAATTAAGGGTGGTGGAACCGGGGGGCCGCATGACCCTAGCCCCCTCACTTTTTTTCTGGCGGAGCCTGGTCCTCCACTTCCAAATTTCCAATTTTTCTTAAATAAGTTCAATCAACAAATTTGATATTTTTGCATTGCTAAAGTAAATCGTTCAATGAAAAAAAAATTTGGCAGAATTTTGGCAATATATTAGCAATGTTATTTGTAATGTATTATTAATAATTTGGCAGAATTTCGTAAATGTTTGGCAACATACACCATGCACAATCTGGTCACTCTGTTCGGGCCTACCCAGGGTGTAGTTAGGGGTCTTGAAGTCTTATACCAAATTGCATAAAATTGCCTAAACCTGCTGACAAAAGTTACTGACGTCATATTTCATATTTGTGATGTCACACTTGCCAATTCAAACTACAAAATTTCCATAGTTTTTTTGACGTACACTTGTGTCCCCAACTTTGAGAAAGGTTCCTCCACCACTGGTAATATTACATTAGTACAAATAATACACTCGCTTTCAATTTTCAATGGACCAAATCCTTTGAGCAAAAAATTTTAGATGCCTAGAGCTGATGCCGGAGCCCATAAGCGTACGGGAAGGCATTGTACTGGGGGGGCGGAAAACATTTGCCCTGAAAATAAACAGTTTGCCCTGAAAATAACTTGTTTGTCTAATCCGAATGGGGCCTGAAACTTTATGTAAATCTGTTCTATAGAGTTGAATTCGTTTATAACGGCTTCGTCTGGAACGTTAATTCACCCATTACGTTACATTGTGTTTGGTCGCGATGGCATTTGTTGCATGCATTTCAATTCGCTTACAATGTCAAATTGTCAATTCGCCAATAATGTTCTTTATGCAATCCCCTAGAGGTGTCGTTATAGGCAAATTCTGTAGTTAACTTGCTTGTTAACTCAAGGGGTTGAAGTTCCTTGCGTGTTGTGTTCTCCCAGACAAGAAACTTTACGGCAGGGGTCACCAACGTGATGCCCGCAGGCACCAGGTCGCCAGCAAGGACCATGTAGGTCGCCCGCGCGTGTGGTCTAAAATTAACATTACCATGATCGATGTCTTCACCAGTACTAAAATAATGGAAGGTAAATTGAGCAAAATTTGTATTTCAGAAGTGTGTAATACACACTTGTATCAAACTAGTAGCCCCGCGCATTAATCGGTACACAAGAAGTAGCTCGTAGTTTCAAAAAGTTTGGCGACCCTGCTTTACGGTAATTGCTTTACTGATGCAAACAGATACACGACTTCGATGACGCAACGCAATGTTTTAAAAAGCGACGGTTCCGGATCGTATGGTCTGACTCCCTAAACTTTCCTGTGTTATCGCTGCTGTGCGCTTGAGCAATGCACTTAAAGATACGCACTCAAAGGAGCCAAGCAATGTGCACGTCCGTGCTGTCCGCTTCTAAAACTCCTGTTAATCAAAAAATCTATCATCTTAACACTGGGAGTTCCCAAACTTTCTCTGGTCAAGAACCCTTCAGCATTTCGAGAGATGAGCATATACCCTTAAAATGTCTTATGACAAAAAAGCTGAGGAAAAAATATATTTTCCAATAAGCTTACAATGATTTTTTAAAATAAAATTCACTGAAATATGTATAAATATTTCGAAATAAATAATATATGAACATATTTTTTCCTTTCTATTGCTAACCTTAAATGCACCCTTTGAGATAGGCAAGTGTACCCCTAGGGGTACATGTGCCCCAGTTTCGGAACCCCTGCCTTAACACCCTGCACCTCTACCCAGCGCAAACTCGGACACGAACAGAGATAGAGTTACCAAATTCTTATATCAAGCTGTTGAACTACCGACATCTGATTGTTCGATTTTTACAGAAAATGAGGGCTTGGTCCAGATCAGAGTCACTACAACTAATCACGACTTTGGTCCAGATTACAAACTACACTAGCCCAAATTACACAGATCACCCCCAAATGAATACACACTGTATTGAAATTTTTTTACCGTTCACGATTTTTGAGCAACTTGTGCTTGCCCTGAAAAAATTGAGTTGCCCTGAAATTTTTCACTGTATTGAATATACTTTTTACATTCAGGATTTTTGAGCAACTTGCGCTTGCCCTGAAAACAGAGTGTGCCCTGAAAATTTTCAAGCCCGGGGGGCGGCCGCCCCCCTCGACCCCCGCCTCGTACGCCTATGAGTCTGAAATTTGAGTTTCGACTCCATATTCCTGATTTAAACGCAAACTATTTCCTCTCCTTATCCCACTGTCAGCGCGACTTTTCCCGAAGTTCACTGTAACTCATTATTAGCATTTTCTATGCGATTTTGATCCTACCTTACGACGTTAAGACCGCATGTGTCGACCTTTAATCTTGGCAGCAGTTTACCAACTTCAGGAACCGCACAATGTAACATGGTACAACAAACAGAATATGCGGAACCAAAACTCAAAACAGCCACAACGCTGTCCAATCGGAGGGGTTGTGTGGCATGTGTGGTAGTTCAGAAACAACGGTTAGGCGGCCAATACCGCAAAATAAGACTGCAGCTTCAAGTGAAACATTTTGGCGTGGTTCACTCATGAAAATGTACTGTTATCTGCATCATCACGATCCAAGCAGTCCGGGTGATTAACATTTGCAATCATCAAACCGTTTCCGTTATCACTCAATCGTTGCATAAACGCTATAAACCTAATTGCACAGTTGCATTGCAAGACGATGCGCAGGGGCGTAACGATGAGGGGATAAGGAAGATGTAGACCAAACTGCTCAGGAATCCTAGGTGGTCCACCACCCAAGGGATCCTTTATTGTTGGTTTTGCATACTTAAGAAAAATGTTAGAAACCTGTGCTTCCATGACTTTTTCTGATTTTCAGAGATAAATGGAATGGTTCTAGGGTTATTTTACAAAAATGTCCGTGAAAGCCTATATCCCTGCTCAAGCAACTCTTTTTTAAAGACGGGGTCACTACAGGCCCGTAGCCACGGGGGGCATTCGGGGGCAATATCCCTTAAATTTTTTTCTGCCTCTTCAAATTTTGTGCCCAGAAAACTTTGTTTTATAAACATATAATAAAAACAAAAATCTTGCCCTCTAAATGTGTATTTTCCCCTAAAAACCTGGCTACGGGCCTGTTTTTTATCGCTAAGACATTTCAGTTACTTTTCTGAGATATTTTGGTCACTGAGACATTTCGGTCTTTTGTCTCACAGTTGTATCAAAACGCGCCGAAACAGTGTTCATTATCCTATATTTTCAGACATTCTGACCGAAAAAAAACGTTTCGGTCTGTGATCGAAAAAAACAGCTACGGGCTTGGTGGGAACCAGATGGCTAAACACCGTTGAACGGTTGAGGCCCACAACATGCTAACGATGTCGCTGTGATGATGCCGATATTGTTGCGCCAAGGGATATAGAAACTAATAACAGGGGTACAGAATTCAATGGTGCTGTGTATAGTAATGCGCGTTGTGGGGAATAAAATAGTTTGTGGGGAAATAAAAAAAATTTGGGTGGGCAGTGCTCCCGAATGCTCTCCGTCGCAACGGGCCCAAATGTGCTGCAGCGTTTGATTATATTCAAAGTATAAAGAGTGGCGTAACTAAAGGTTTGATCCTGGGGGAGCTTAGCTGAAAGGGGCCCATTGGCCACTGTAGGGGCCCAAAAGAACTTGAGACATAATGGCGAACCGGATGTGGATGGCTGCACCAAAACCATAAATCACAGAAAAATACTCCGAAAAACGCAAAAAAACAACCTGCTGAGAACCGAAAGAATACTAAAACGGAAATACAGTAGAATTCGCATATAAAAACTTTGGCTATAACGTCAGTTCGCGTATATACTCTATAACGACCCTTTTTCTCCGGTCTTGAAGTGATGTTATAGGGCAATTCTAATGTATAAGCCAAGTAGGGGCCGGTTTTTACGCTTAACTTGCCGGTGGGTGGGCGATTCGCCCCTCTGGCTCCCGTCAGTTACGCCATGAGTATAAATCAAAAACAGCCAGAAATGTTCATCTATCTAAACTAAGCGGTATGTTCAACTTCACGGCTAAAATGTTTGGTGTCCAATCTCACAAAAACAAGGCCGGCGTAACCTATTTGCCCGGCACGGCCATGGCCGAACCTGTTTTCTGATTCAACAATACGTTTCAATTTTGAAATGGTACCCGCACAACTTTCTGTTGATAAGAAATTGGAAAGCCGAAAATAACTGCTCTTTGCTGAACGCCACTAATTAACCACCCACTGCAGTTGTATCCCTCTTTCATGCGTGGATGTTGAATACTGATGTAGAAACAGGGTTGGAAATCTACAAAACACGATCTTTCGAAGCTTGAAATCGAAGTAGATTATATTCCCACTTCTAAAATCACACTGTAGATGTCTGCAACGAGTTGGCTACTGATTTCACTGTTCACGATGCCATAAAAATAGTGTCGAAACTGTCAGTCTCTGAGAGTATTGTGTTTTCCGGTGTCTGGAAAGTTTTGGGTTTACTTCTGGTTTTACCTGCCGCGAATGCCACAACAGATCAGAGAGGTCTTTTTCTGCACCAAAGCGCGTAAAAACGTATTTGCGTACAACCAGGACATAAGAGGAGTATAAGATTTACATACGATTTGCATCACATCCGGGCTCGGGAGGATGAAAATACGCACGCTATAATTTTTTGTTTGTTCATTTATAAATCTTAGCATAATAGCTGTTTTTTTATATAAGATGATTACTATAGTAACAAGCTACACAAGTTTCGACGAGGGAACCAGACATTAGAGGGGAAGGTATCGGTCTTCGTACAACCATGACTTGACGACAATTAAAACGATTTGATTTCACAGGTTCACAAAGAACCAGTAGACAGACTTGATTTGGACAAAATTGTTGAAAATTATCTTTCTGGAAGAAAAAATACACTGAGACATTTGGGTTGATTCTTTGGAACGGTTTGAGAATTTTGTTGTCTCGTGACATTGCTTAACCTCACTGGTAGGCACGTTTTTATTTTCATTTTTTGGCTCAATGGCGAAGAGTTACAACAATAACTGTATAGCGTGCATTGCAGGTAATAGTACACAGAATTCAAGATGTGGAATAGTGGAGAGCAATGTCTCCTGTAATTTTTTGGAAATTGAAGGAAGTGGATAGCCTATTAAGCAGTAAAACGATTAGTTTACGGTTGTATTGACGTTTTCAGTTCAGGTTAGATTTTAGACTTTGTTCCGCACCTGCACTGTGGCAGAAAGTGCTTACTGTGAATGGCTCTGAAGCGGCGATTAGCTCAGTGTTACATTGTCCGCCTCTCAACTGGAAGGTTGGGTGTTCGATCCACGGCCACTGAGTGACTCGCTGTAGCGCTCCTTAGACAAGAGCGTCCATCTTAACCGCCCCGACGAAATGCACTAATCAGGCTTCGACCTGCCGCCAACTGTCGTTAAATAAATCACCAAGAAAAGGCTCTAAAAAAGGTTATCTTTTCAAGGGAGCACAGAATCGCAAAAGAACCGCTTACTTTGGGAGCAGTAATTCCCTGGACGCACAATTTCTACCGATATTGGCCGTACCACTAAAAACGAGCTAGCTAGCCCCGGCTCTGAAGAACTATATTTCAACTGGTATTGCTTACAAGATTATGTAGCATATCAGCGGACTCCACCTGCAATTTATAACGATAACATCCTGATAAGATAACTTCAAATCCATTAGGAAAATGTGAATCATGATCTAGAAACAAATCGACGCATTATAAAGAGCTTCAAACGTTTAAAGATACTTTCTAACTGAAAAGACACTGCAGTGATTTCCGTCGATTGTGCAGCCCGGTCCTGTTCGGCATAGTTTCATCACACTATGGCTGCAATCAACGACAGTGCAACGTTGTATTGTCGTAGATGAATATATTCCACTACGTCTTACTATCACTCGCGCTCATTTCTGCTCTGATGTTGTTTTGGTTTGTGCGAACCCTGGAAATTCGTTCTATATAAAGTGATTTACGCCTTTCACGAAGCCGTTTCTTTTTCAATGTGCCATTGTTATTTTACTTTATTCACCCAATGCAGAGCTAAACGATTGATTGACGTCAAGTGACGCATCTTCCGGTTCTGTAAACATCTTCAACAATCAGCCTGCCACGTCATCACACGACCACGTGCCAGACAACGAAAAAAATGTCTTCTGCGAACAGATGTCTCAAGCATGAACTGAACGATTTCAGCTGAATCAATAAATGAAGGCCATTTCCTGGTCACGCACGTTGCTAAAATATTGAATCGTGTCCTTAGAAATACTTGGTGACTCGCGACAAGGACGTCAATCAGGATTGACGGAACACAGGAACAGCGGTAGGTTAGGGGGACAGTGAAAGAGTTGAGGGTAATGGAAACTAGTAAAAAACAAAAAAGTCGCTGCCAATTATGCTTGTTTGTGTTCAGCAACAATATTGACCTCAAAAATAATAGCAGAAATTATAGAAAACCATTCTGAATTTTTGGCTGCGCGAATAGCTGAAATAAATTTGTTTCAAGTCGATCTTGATAAACCATGAAATTATCTATGATTCTGTGATGAAACGACAACACAGCTCACCATGCATTTGGAAAAGATTCAATGCAGGCTAGAGGGGTTCCAAATTATCATTTTATATATTGCTAGATAAAAGTTATCTGCTGTTTATGTCAACCAAACCAACTTAAACGTAAAATTAACCACACAACTGGTGACAAACTGGGGCCAGCCAAAATCTGGGGGGCATGGTCCACGCAGACCAGCCCTTAGAATCGCCACTGAAGTCGAGTCATTCCGAAAAAACGCGTGGAGTCATCACAACATCGTTTCTCAAACGTGACTCGAGTCGAGTCACTAAAATCGTGATTCGAGTCATCGCTTCTTGAGCATAAGATGTTGGCACATATGAGGTCATATCAGTTTGTATTTTTTTGGGAAGATGAAGCTGAAGATCCACCGTAACAATACACTAGCGTACGAAAGGGGGGGGAGGCACTGTGCCATGCCCTCCCCCACTCAGACCCTAAAAATAAATAAATGTATAAACAGTATAAGGACATTAAACTTGATTATAGTCAAGTGATTGACCAATTTGCGAAAGGGAACCGTGGTCTCAATTTAAAATAAACTGATTTTGTTTTCTGGTCACTGATATACGCACTACGCAATTTTTTTATGACTACTGTACGTTTCCTCTGCTTGATTCTCATTTGACGATTTCATTCTTTCACTGAGAAACAAATTTGCTTCACACGTGGCTGTTAAGTAACTTAACACAGGTAACAATGAACACTAGAAAAAAGCTTCGGCTGGCGTGAGATTTGAGCCCACAAACTTCAATAAGCGTTTTCGATAAGCGATACATGTCTAAAACTTGTAACATCCTAGCACGCGTACAGGTTGATTTCATGAGCCTCAGACAACAAAAGTTCAGTTTTCCGTCTCACCGGCTAATAACTCTCGCAAAAGCATTATATTAAAACTTGCTTCCAGAATGCACAAAAATGCGTAGTTTTAGGTGTAATTTTGCAAAACTTCCCCAGGGCATGTCCCCGTACCCCTAGAATGGTCGTGCCTTCGACACTTCCCCATAAAGTTGATTTGTGACGTCACACGATTGTGACGAAACTTTGCCGCCCCCTCGGAAATTTTCTGCGTACACCACTGGTAACAAACCATTTGTGAAGTGGCCACAGCAGTAAAGAAGTAGCTCGAAATGTGGCAGGCGTGTAGCCAGAAATTTTGATAGGGGGGAACAACATGTCGTGCTCTTGCCTGCAAATCCCACTAAGCATTATTTACGGAAAACCAGGCTTTAATACACTAAAGACACCGTTCAATCATGAAGCGCCCTGCACGGAAAGATACAATGAACAGGAGAGCAAATAAACTCTTACGCGAAACAAACACAACAGCGTAACTTATCGAATGCTTCGTAGGAAGGGCATGCTGCACTAAAAGAACACTTTGCAGTATTGCAGTAAGAAGCCGCAAGCACAACACAACAGCCGCGGGGCGAACACAGAGGCACAATCAAAGGATTGCAAGATTGCGGGCGCCACTACGTCACAAGGTAATCATACATTCACCACACAGCAACTAAGTCTCAACATTTGAAAATCTACTGTAATGCCCCTTGTTTTTAAAGCATTATCAGTAAAAGGCAGGCCCGTAACCATGGGGCCGCAGGGGGGGCGAAGCCGTCCCTAGACAAATCCCCCCCCTGGAAAAATGTGTTGAATATAGTTTGAAACTATTGAACCTATAATGAAAATCATGGCCAATGAAAACGATACAAACGACATATTGCAAAGATTTCGATAACTCCTGGTATCATCATCAATGCATTGCAAATTGGACATAGTTCAAAAAATTTGAAAAACTCTTCGCTCCTCGTGGTGTCCCAAGCTGGTTACGCGCCTGGTGAAAGGTGCATTTTTCTGCTGCTTTTTTCTGAATAATTCTGTTCAGAATTAAAATGGCAACTAGAAGTCTGTCTTCATTGAATTTGACAAGTTTTAAAAGTTTGTTTTTAGTAAAGTTCCAAGCTTACACTTTGGATCAAAATCATCACCGGCATTTGCTCATAAAACTTTCTTGCGAAAGCGCGTGTGAAAATCTCGATACTATAAGTGCAAGATCTGCAGTATGCTTTTTGCAGTCAATATTAGCAAGAAGAAGTTATCGTGCCTGCCATTATGATTGAGTTTTTCTATTTACACACCTGCTGATGTATGCCAGCACGCTTAATTGAAGCCGAGTAGTGACTTTACTTTAAGCCCAGGGGTGTAGTGGGGTAGGAATGGCGTTCTCATACCTTTTTCACGTTTTGCTTTAAAATGGCTTTGAAGCTGCTTCAAAACGGCTATTTTTTCGGATGCGTTTCTACGCGGTTTTTGTTAGCACTATACCCCTGTTTAAGGCGACTCCCGAAGTTGGTCTACAAAACTTGGCGCATATAAGCCATGTATCTCATACAACTCTTAAGCGACTGGTAGGCGTATGCAGCTGATAACACAAAGGATAGTGGCCCTCAACTCAACTCAGGCTCGTAAACAAAATTCTTCGCTCGCCCCTGGAAAATGTGTTGGGCATAGTTGAAAACATTCGGACACAAAAAATATTCCCCCTCTCAGAAAACTCTTCCCCATCCCTTGTGTCCCAAGCTGGTTACGGGCCTGCTTCAACGACTTTGAACAATGTATGGAGTTTATGTCATTAAACGCAATGAAATGCGAAGTGCGAAAGTTGCTTATGTCCTCTAAACAAACTTGCATATGTTTTACTTTGACCCATTCAGTCTACACAAAGTGTGAAAATGTTTGTGGTTTTGTGAAAACGAAGCCACAATTGATCACCACCACGGCTCTACAGTAAAGTCAAGAAATACTTGTTGATCTATCCCGGTGGTTCTCAAAAAATGGGCCGAAACCCCAACAAAGGGTCAAAAAATGGGTCGCGCCGAGGTGATCCAAACAGGGGTTGTATGTTTTCAACGTTACCACTGCTTGTCTGTGTGTAGCTTAGGTACTTCAGAAAAGAATAGATTGCCGACATTAAGAACGAACTTAGAAACTTACTGCCAAAATCACCCATACAATCATTTTATTTCACACCTTGTTTGAGGCTTGTGTCGTTGTTTGAGGCGTGTTCACCAAACGCAGATTTGGGTCGTGCTCAAATAAGTTTGGGAACCGCTAATCTAGCCATTCTAACGCAAGCGGTTGCAGTCGTTTTTTAAATCCTTGAGTGTTTAAATAAGAAAATCCAATCGCTGGGAAAAAATTCAATGTTTTCCGTTTTAGCCACATGCGCTTTATCGAGACAACAGATTGCAAGCTAAAAGCTATCTATAAGTAACGGCAGCTTCACTGCCCTCAGCACTTTCAAAATGAAAATCATCTTTCTACGTTAGATTTTGCTGTTGACCCTTCCCGTTGCAGCTGAATGATTACAAATTTGCTGCAGGATAGAGTGGCAATTAACATCAGATAAAAGTTGAAACACTTTCAGACTATGCAGGCTTACATGTCGGACCTTGATTACTTGACGAAACTGTTTTTTTACTCGGCGGCAAGGTAGACCTAATGTGAAATATTTGATGAAAACACTGATGCTCCACATAATTGTGGTTGAACCATTACAGTACATATTTAATCATAACAAACAAATATCTAGAACAAAAGCTGTTATTGCTAAACAGTGTCTATGGTCAATTTGCGTAGCAAAAAAGACTTTAAAACTGGATTGCCGCCAAAGTTTGAGATTCAAGGCATATAAAATGTATATCACCGCTATAGTCACGCATTTACTTTTAAAACTCTACAAAAGGACAAATCTACCATGATCATTTAAGGCTACGACTGATGCTGCAGACAAGGGTACTAGGCCTAAGCCAGGGGTGTGCAACCATGCAGTACTACCGGGCCAAATACACATAACCAGACCGATTCACGGGCCACAGCTGAATGTGTCAAACTCTGCGGGTTAGACAACTTGCTGCCCACCCACGGAAAATTGGCAATACCCTTTAAAAATCGTAATGCTTGCTTGTAGATCAAAGGGTCTGAATAAAGCGAATACCAGATGCGTGTGAACTTGTGTGGTCGCAAGGGAAATTAAGCAGCAAATTATTTACATTTTTAGTTTTTTGGCTCTCGTGTCACACTCTATTTAAAATCTGGACCTTCCGAGGGCCACAAAACCTAAGGTCCCGGGCCTCCCGGGCCACTTTTCGCCCACCGGTCACGGGTTGCACACCCCCTGGCCTAAATTATAGGCTACAGTAGCCTATTTGTAGCACGCCAGAGTTGTCAGAGAGGAATTTTTGCGATGGTCTTGAAATGAAGTTTAAATCACCATTAGCTTGTATTCAGCAAGCTGGTGCGCCGTAAGCAGCTGCGAAAAGCGTGACCCATGTTTTACTTTCGGTTAGTGATTACAAGCGCTCAGGTACAAGTTTGTATTTCATCAGCATCAACGCCCACATGGAGCTTAAACCTCAGGTAAACATCAGCCACGATATGAATTCTCCAGCATTTACACCTTACACAACCATGGTCGTCGTAAAGGAGGGATGGCAGAAGGGGTCCTTGGCACTTCCCTAGATTTTGAAATTTGATTGAAATTTGGCACCTCCCTAGATTTTGAAAGACATTTTCCTGTTAAATTTTTAGCAAAAAAATAAGAAAAGGTTGTTTTCTTGGTTTCAAGTGGGAAAATGAAATGTCACCATTTTTGGCCACCCATAGAAAAATCCTTGGCTTCCCTTGGAAAAATCCACTACACCCCCTCTGGAAAAAATCCTTCCGACACTCATGTAGGCCTACACAACGTCTGTTTAAACATGGATAATTGGTAAACCACACTGCTTTGATGAACTTTGACCAATGGCTGAAGTAGGAAAGTTGCCTCAGGCAGTTTCGTTAATTTGCACTGAAGTATTTCTGAGGCTTACACATCAAAGGTTTTATTTACCTGAAACTTTTTGGTGCAATTTTCGGAATTGGGGGGAAAATTGCCCCCATCGCCCCCCCCCCCTTCTGGCTACGTGCCTGGCCACTACATGGGTTTAGGCTAATAACAGTGACTGAAATTTGGATTTGAACAAGATTTTGTTTTCGTATTTGTGTTATATTTTGCAATATAATTTTTGAATTGGATTTGAATTTGAAAAACTTGAATCACTTTGCTGCTATCTGGAAAAGACTCAAGATCACAGTATGAGGCCGATTGTCATGATCACGATAGTTATATTCTGTCATGATCACGATAGTTACACGATAGTTGTCATGATCACGACAGTTACACGAATACACGATAGTTATAGTCACGATGGTTACACGATATGATCACAATAGTGACACGATGTCATGATCACGATAGTTACATGATAGTTATAGTCACGATAGTTATAGTTATACCTACCTACAATCTGGAGAACAAAATATTTGCTCAAATTATCGACCAATATCTATTTTGCTACAGTTCAATAAAATTTTTGAAAGAATTCTATAAGACAGAGTGTACTTTTATTTACCAGAATACAAGTTATTATCCAAATATCAATTTGGTTTCAGGTCTAGATCTTCAACCTCATATGCAGTTGAGAGTATTTAATCCAATCTATTGAGTAATCCTGATAATGGATTATATTCTTGCTCCATATTTCTAAAGCAGTGGTTCCCAACCTTTTTCATCTCGCAACCCCATTCGAAAATATGACATAAGCTCGCGGCCCCATTCAAAAATAGGACGTAAGCGCTCGGCCCCAGCCATTAGCAACTCTAAAGGGGTTCAAATAACAATGGACAAGATAAAATGCACACTTCACATGTTGCGTTCACTGTATTTACATTCATATGCATAACAAACAGCACCCGTGCTAATCAGTGGGACGACTGAACTTGCAGCTGTGCAACTAATCTTGGACTTTTTCAGGATGTGTTTTCAGGAGCGAGAATTACTGTAATCTCGTGTCATTCTCAATGTCTGGTCTATTCTTTAACTTTTGTTTCACTGTAATGTCAAATGTGGACAGGTTTGAAAATCCAGCCTCACAGACAGGGGTGTATATTAGAATTTCGGGCAAACTTCTAGAAAGGTTTCCCAAACCGCTTGTTGAGGAGCCCCCTTTGGCTCATTGGCAAACAATTTTTGCTTTATTTTCAAAAACATATGACTTGCTTCAGATCTTATTAAAACGTTGCCTTACAGTGGTTCATAAGTTTTTTTAACAGAACAATGCAAAAACGTGTTTTTTCGCTGAGACTTTTCGGTCGTTTGTTTTGCATTAGTATTGTTGCGATCAGAAAACTCAAGCGCTATGTGCGCAAAGCTTTGCACTGTGGCAGCAACCAACAATAGGATTCACCTAACGAGATCACTCTAGTATTGCTTGTTCGCGCCGCATATATATTGTGTTGTTCTTCGCGCACATTCCGTTCGTGGTGAACCGCGCATTTCAGCGCAACGCCAGCGGAGAGGTTGCAACAGTATTAAAATTTTTAAAAGCGGTATTCACTACCCTACCTTTTTTGACATTATGACCGACCTGACTTAATGTGTTTGGTCATTTCAAAATAAATTCGGTCGATGACTGGAAAAAGCCAGGCAAAAACTCAGTGCAAAACTCTCAAAGGGTATACCCGCGGAATCTCTGAAAAAAGGGGGACCCGAGGCGACTGTTTCTCGTTCACCTCCACTAATATCCACCCCTGCTCACAGAGGTAGATGGAAACGAATGGAAGCAGACAACGGAAAGGGAGCATAGTTGGTTTGGGTATGATTGCTGCATAGCACACCAGGACAGCGTCAGGTATTTTTCAGAGAACAAATCATGTGTTTAGGAATCATTTTGTAGTTGCAAATATGCTCAATCGTGAATAACAACCATTTCATTCAAAAAGTGAATATAAGATTGTTGCGTCGAATTTCCATTGCAGGAAATGCAAGAGCATTATTTTCTTTAGGATGCAACCATTTGTTTGAACTGCAATTTGCACTGCGTTAGAAAGTTACTTTGAACATTTATACACATCACTATCATTTGTTACGCCTCCAGATAAGATCCCGGCATCTGTCAACTATACGCTACTTTGAACTGGAATCATGACCTTGAACCATAACGGATACGAAATAATGAATGTAACAGACTGTGGAACTATAATCTGTTTATTTTAAGGAAAATATTAGGTACCCGGTATGGACCTGTAGAGACCCGAAAAATTTACATTATTACCATTTCATAATATTGAATGCAGTATCCGTTCAGATATTTACCTTGATAATTTTCTGATTTCAGGGACCTGAATCGGGTTCCTGAAACGTCTTGAAGGAAACCTGCTATGGTAAAAATATCGGTTGCTCTTAGTTGGAATTTTAGCTGGAAAGTATTTACAGCAGGACAAATGTTTACGAGGCTGACATAATTTCAGAATCACTGGCCAGCGCTTAATTTATCTGGTCTTTTTCCAGGATATATTTGGCCCCGTGCAGAAATTAGATCTGACCACCCTGGGTCCTGTCTGAGGAACCGTATTTTTTCACTTTTGACGAAGTGAAAAGTTAAATGCAGGTTTTCACAAATTCCTAAATTTAGAAGATTTTCTATCAGAAAATTTGATTAGGATCCTTGGAGTCCCTGAGGTACTGTGAAAGTAAGTCCATCAGAATACCTAGGCTGAGTGTTATTTGTTGCATTTGCAGAGGTAGCAGTGAGAACTGTTACGTTCCCCTAACTTACTGTCATTTAGGTGGTGCACGTGTTTGTCGGTTTTGTTCAAATTGTGGTTGATCGCTTTAGCACTTATCGAGGATGGTAAATTCATCTCAGTTTATGGCTACACATGGAAATTAAGTTGTTCTCTTACGATCTTTCATCATGTACTGGTTTTGCTGTTGAGCTACAGTCGTGATTGAAGAAAATCGCCATTTAATAAATTGGTAACTATGTGTTCATGATTTTGTAATTGTTGATAAATTGGAAAAAGCTAGTTGATGTCTTTTTTTGGCCCCTTGCCTTAAAATTTGGCTCTTTTCTGGACTAGATTTGGCCCCTTGGCAAAGTAGATCTGACAACCCTGGCTGTAGGCATACTGACCTAAGCGCAATGCTGGCGAACAACTTTATTACGCCCATGTTTTGCGATTTTTCAGCTGATTAAGTTCATGTGCTTTGACTCAACATTAGCTACCTGCACAAAGAATTTCTCAACCCGCGCCCGCCCCGCACCAAATTCCACACGCACCTACCCCGCACGCACCTACCCGCATAGCAGTGTGGGTTCGTACACCTGCCCCGCAAATGTGGGTACACGCAATCCGCGAGGTTAACCCGCCCCGTGCAGGACTCTATTCTACAATCAGGTAGACTGAAACTCTATGGAGAAATCAAATAGGATTATATATAATGGTGATTATGTGAACTTCACAAAGATCTGTCCCTGTTCCGGTTTTGTTAATGCAACAAAATGTTGATATACGAAGTTCTAAAAATTCGAGACTTCAGCAAAATACTGAGGCTGCTGTTCGCCTCCCCACACAGCAACTCCTCCGCAACCCACTTTGGGGTCGCGACCCACCGGTTGGGAACCACTGGTCTAAAGCATTTGACACGGTAAATCATAACATACTATTTGACCAATTTTACCATAACTTCGGCATTAGAGAAATTCCCTTACAATTATTTCGCAGTTATTTATCCAATCGCAAGCAATTTGCAAAGTTTGAAAATGTGCAATCTGGTTTAGTTGACATTTTAAATGGTGTGCCTCAAGGGTCTGTGTTGGGACCGCTATTGTTTATCATGTACATTAATGATTTGCCTAAATCCTCTGTGTTACAGGTCCGGGTTACCTGTATTTTTGAACAGTACCTCGAGAGCACTGGTTATTTTGTAACAGAAACATGTTCAAGGAGTGCCTGAAATTACAATAAAGAAAATCAGATCCGCCCTTTGTCATTTGACTTCACGCTTAGTTAATCACAATGAGAAAATTGTATTCACTCATGGTTTTATTAATATATTTTTAAGCAATGCGCTATAAATCAGAGGTGCATTATCATAACATTGACACAAACATAAACAGGGGTTCTTAACACAAGTTCAAGGTTTCTTTCATGAAGGAGAGAGCAACCCGAATTACAGTATCATAATGCAACAGGAAAAAAACAAGCTACTAGGCTATAATTCCCTGGTTAAAGTTTAATAGTAGTTTCGGAACGCCCGCGGTCCTACTAGTAATTGAGCTTTGGTACGCCCACAGCTCAACGTGCCGCTGCTCAGGCAGTGACCCGAGGAAGACTGAAGTTTTACTGCATATATCCCTCATTAAATAGGCTGTTTAAAATAGCCCAAAAGGTACTTTCCAATCACGTGACTACTGCGTCGGACCATTTTCTGTGCTTTTGCGAATGACGATACAGCTGTGGAGAGGATAAACTGCTATGTTCCTCCCAGTATCGGTCATGTGCTAACACCGTTTCTGTAATGTGCGCTGATGTATAGCTAACCACTTTTTGTGTTCTTGTGTCTGTGATATGGACCATGAGTCCGCAATAAAACATCATTATTATTATTATTATTATA
>Ga0210059_1002073_pt1 | contig 31070 bp, 20 predicted proteins | sample Ectturendosymbi2_FD_188042 | JGI IMG/M metagenome (GOLD analysis project Ga0210059, IMG submission 188042) | Ecteinascidia turbinata endosymbiont from Florida, USA - Sample 2 (SPAdes) (version 2) | ecosystem: Host-associated > Tunicates > Ascidians > Unclassified | place: Key West, Florida...
CTCCAGTTGCGGTACAATAAACTAAGTAGTATTTCCATGCTAAAAATATTCCAAGCAACAATTCGTAAGTCATTCCTTGTTTCTCAAAGTTTTTTAATTGCGTGCCAGACTTTCTCCGCTGCACGCTACGGTCCGTTGCAAACCACGCGACCGCTCGAGACAAAAAGCCACGCCAAAAGCGATGAGTCCGTTTTGTCAGTCAGAAACAGCGCCCAATGGCCGCTGCGATCCGGGCTCGTTGAACAGTGTTGCAGCCGTGTTCAGTGGAAGGGCCGCAACTGTGCCAAACTCCTGCAATCTTCAACTTCAGCAATCCCAAATTTTTGCAAAAAACCCTTGCAATCTTCAACTTTAGCAACTTTGAGCCCTGATCCCAGCAACAGCGCGTAAATTCTTCCCTTTTGCTTCACATGCCGACCCCCGCGCAGGACCGAAGATGTGTAACACACGAAACCAGCTCCACTGATTTGTAGTGTTTTATATTTCAATTTGAGGGGCTGAGAACCACTAATCTGAGGCATAAGACTCAAACGCACTTTTGTAATTTTCTTTCTGTTTCCCTATTTTTCTCTCTTTGAGGAAGAGTTCTGTGGTTGCCACTTGGCAAAGTGACTTTTGCTTGCTATTCAAGATCACCAATGTCTATGATTTTCTTACCATGGGAGCAGTACAAACTTGCGGAGGTACTCAATAGCAATCTGATTTCTGAATGACTTTCTAAAAGAAAATTAAAATGCAAAGAATCACATCTAAAAATACCAATCGAGCTTAACCTAATAGAAACGCTGACAAAACTACTGCATTTGTTCAGAAGAAGCAACTATGTTTAGTTTAGGATACTGCTGTTAGCCCTATTCATATAGCTCTCGTCTGCAAGAGCCAGGGGGAAACTTTGCTGAAGGGAGCCGACTGACCAGCCCAACACTGAAAAAGGTTGAGAAATAATAGTGAATCCAGATGTGGTGGCTATGCTAAAACCCGAAATCACCGGAAAACACTCCGAAAAACGGAAAAAACAACAACTTACTGAAAACCAAATGAATAGTAAACACCAAAATACAAGCTAGGTGAGGGCCTGGTTTTTACATTTAGCTTAGCAGGAGGGAGGTTCGCACCCTTTCCCCTGCCCTCCGTCAGTTACGCCACTTATCAGGTGCAATTCAAACACGAATAGCCACGAATTCTTAGCCTGATTCACTCGTAACAATCCGTACAATTCAGCAAACGCAAGACGCAGCCACCGTGCTTTGCGTATATCGACACAATAGTCGGCATGCGGCTTGACCAACCGTCAGATTGAGATTCATGGAAATTTGTTGGAAGACTCTGGCGTTATCACCATGACATCTGAATCGATGAATAAAACTAAATTACATGAATAATCCTGACAAAAATTTTTCATGAATATTTACTGAGATGATCATATACCGGCAGTGTGCTCTATGCGTAGCCTACCACAGTTTGTTGGAGGCCCCCTTGGATCGTGAGGCCCTGGGCTTAAGTCTATATAGCCTGTTGGTAGAAACTGCCTTGAGATCAATGTTGAATTGCGGATTATTTCACGTGTTTTTCTGATAGAAATATTTTACCTCCGGGGAAAAGAGCTGAAACGCGCGAAAGAATTGCTTCTGAATCATTACAGAAAATCCGCACAAATTCTATGAGGTTGCAGGACATGTGGGTAGAGCTAAAACTGTAGTCACGAAGCACTTACTGTACGTAAGATGTTTCCAAGTCATATACACAAGGCAGCATAACGCAATACAGCAGCCAGAATAGCTTCAGACAAATTAACGGAAAACAATTCTTAATGCTTTCACAAACTATTTGCTACTGGAATAAGCAACAATCTACTGACAGTAATACAATCCAGTTCCATTTGATACCGAAAAACATGAAAGATCGATCTTCCCACTTCTGCGACTGTTTCTCAGTTTCAAAATGAATTTTTCAACATCAGGACCCCGGTCTGACTAAATTTCACGCAGGATCCGAGCAACCATTGGTGTGCGTTGTCATAATCAACTTTATTTACCCGACCGTCAAAAACAATAACCCAGCTTATCGAAATATTGAATGCAGGCTAGAGGTTTTCTAAATTATCGTTTAAAATATTGCTGGCCGAAGGCTATCTATTGTATATGTCTACAAAACTAACTTAAACGGAAAATTAAGAAAAAACTGGGGGTCCAAGCAAAAATCTGGGGGTCATGGCCCACCCACTCCCCCCATAGAATCGCCACTGGCTCGATCAACTCCGCATAGGCTTGGAAACGAAGGGTTTTTCGTCAATGGAAGAGTTCGATACTTTCGCTGGACAAATTCGTGACTTTTTGCGGAAAGATCTTGTTCAGCGGAACATTACCGAGTTTTTTGCACCTAAAACTAAATAACGTACGTGCGTAACATTTTAAATTTGTTTTGCGGTGCTTTGATATGTTACTTTGATTAAACATTACTTGAACTGTTATTTACTTTGTTATACTGTACCACCGCTTGTACATGTTGTTACATACTGTACTTAGTTTTATCGTCACTTGTACTGTTACAGTACTGTACTTTGTTTTACTGCCAACGTCACACAGTTACTTTGGTTAAAAACGATGAATTTGACGGTATTTGGGCTTCTTGTGGCTTACGGCGACGATTCAGGTACGGTTATGGCGGCTTCGGTTTTATGACCATTCGGATATTTTGACCAAAATGGTCTGGTCCCAAGGTGGTCATATTAAGCGGCGTCTGCTGTATTACCAATTACAGTAAACGTCTAATCACAAAACAACTTAAGCTTGCTAGACTTGCTACATCCACTAACAGTAATTCATGGTTAAGACGTAACCGATAAGTAAATAGGCACAAACTGATATTGATGCACACTAAAATAGATATTACAGCAAAATAGACACAGCAACACCACATCTCTAACCTCGACAACTCACAATTTACAAAGGTAATCTGACATCACGTTGTATTGAGCCTGATAGTGGACTGATGGGATGCTATGGTAGTGGACTGGTGCTCTCTGTCCTGCCTGCAGTGCACGACACGTCCGGTGTAACAGCGCCTTTTTCACACATTTGTAGTTGATGTATAACTATATTACATCCTTTAAATCTTTGCAAAAATTCTTTTTATGATTGTGTTGGCGTCAAATTCCAAAAATGAAATTTGAAAATCCTGATCCTGAAACTTGAATAAAACCGTAGTCCTGATCCGATCCGGTTTGTTCAAAATGTGCTGAATCCTGCCGGAGCCGAGTCCTGCAATCCGGATCCTGTACACCTCTGGTTTGTAGTTGTACACCAAAGTTAAGTGAGCCGGCAGTGGTCTAGCGGGCAGTAAATGAAACGGATCCAGCAAAATACTGGCAAAGAATGTGATGGCTCGCATTGACGGCTCAGGTAACCCAGAGGGAAGGTAGACGGAAGTTGAAGAAAGTTCGTAAAAAAGCGATTTGCAAAGTATCGGCTGATAACAAAATCTAGCAAAACTCACTCAAACATCAGAAAAAGTGCATGCCCACTGTGACACGTAAACCAGAGTGAAGGAAGCCTCCATTTGGAAAATGTAGGCCTACACTCTTCCCACGCAGTGATCTTTCATTTCAGACACGTTTCGTCGATGCAGCATAGGACAAAGTTGAAAACAAATTCAAAAACTTGCAAAATCGTTATGTCCGAAAAAATTTCTTCGCATGAACACGTTACTCAAGCAACTAAGTAATTGGCTTTCATTTCAGACATATTTTGTCAATCTAGCATGGGTACAAAGTTAGAAAAAAAATCGAAAACTCACAAAATCGTTGTGTTCGACAAAATTGCTTCAGATGAACACGTTACTGAAGCAATTAGCTTTCATTTCAGACAAGTTTCGTCGATCTAGGATGGGCACAAAGCAGTCTCGTCGCCACCGGGGGGCTGTGGTGGGCTTAGCCCCCCAAACAAAGCTCCAAGCTCCCCAAAATTGAAACGTGAAACACTATAAATGAGTGGAATTCTGGTTAATTTTATAATGTCAAGCCCCCCCCGCACAAACGCAAAACCCCCCTATTGAAAACTTTCTGTCGACGGTTCTGGTACAAAGTTGGGAAAAAACTCGAAAACTCAAAATCGTTGTGTTCGGTGAAATAGTTTCGCATAAATACGTTACTGAAGCAATCATCTTTCATTTGATTGTCGTTTGAAATAGTCTGCAACACCCATAGTAATTTGTGTATAACATTTGTTATTGCAGGTAATTTTGATGAAATAATAACAAGGAGCTGGTTGATTCTGTTTCTTTTGCAACTGAAATTAAGAGAACGGAAGGAAACAAACATTCGTAATGAGTGAAAGCACGAAAAAGCGAAAGCGAGAAAGCACGATGGTTCATGGACGTCCGAAGAAATTTTTCCAGTGAGGGCAAGGTCAACAGTTTGTTTATCATTTTCAAATTGCTGACGATCAGTGATCCCTCCAAGATAATTTTACACTGAGCAAATATTGTTTTAGTGAGCATGATTATTTTAGGGTTGAGTAAGTAGAGTTTTTAATGAATTACAAACTTTGTGAATTATGTAATAAATATACAATCTTATCAAAATACGAACAAAATGCACATTCAAATAGCTCCTTGTTTTCGGTGCATTTTCCATTGTATGGGAATGTTGCAAGTGCGCGAGAATGAGATTTCGCTGCGCAACAGTTCTGGTGGTCCTGAGTATTTGCTCATCTTAGACTCTAAGGGAACATTGCTGACGATGCAAGGCAAATGGACGTTCACAAAACACTTTATTCTTTCTAGGCTACAACGAAAATGCCCCATGTTACAGTAACAATCACAAAAAAACGCTTCGTTGACAGCAATACCCAGGTATATTAATATTACGACAATTTACACAGTATGCTATCTGCAGATTTTCAACGTAGGGTATTTCTTTTCAAGTAAGCATTGCCATGATCTGTAAAGAAAGAAGCATTGGATTGCCATGGTTTTCAACGAAACCACAAATTATGACTTGGTTTTACTTGGCAAGCAGGGCCGCACCCAGCTGATATATTCAACTGAACTAACAACTGAACATGTTTTTGAAAGCTTCAGGGGGAATTGCCCGGTTGCTCTCTCTCTAATTGCGGGATCAGCTAGCAAGACTTGTCAGTATCACTTAGAACAGTGGTTCTCAAACTTTCATGAGCCGTGCCCCCCTTTAAAAGACTCTCAACACTTGTGCTCCCCTGCTCATCAATAGAAATACCTAGTTTGGGCCTTTGCCTCTGCTCGAAGCCCCTGCTCGGCCTCTGCACGCGGCCTCCAGAGAACAGCTCCGTGGCCCCCAAAGGGGGATGAGGGCCCCGTTTGAGAAATCCTTACTTAGAAACAAGAGCTGCAAAGTCTGGGATCTCGTCCAAAGCGATCAATAAAACCTTGCTACACAAACCGGACAATTAAGTAGACTTGTATGTTGACACGACTACGGACAAATTTACTACAATTAGAGCATCACGCAGGTTTTGCAAAATTGACCAGATGAGTTATGAAAACTCGCCACAGCAAAATTTGCTTTGCGCTCAGTATTCACTCAGATGTCAGAACTAAACCTTAACGATTAAGACGTATTCCCACTAGCTTGCATGGATGTATTCTACTGTAACAAACCACGCAATTTTATACTGCATGAAAAGAATCTTGCATAAGTGTAGTTTGACACCCAGGCACATTGGCCACACTCGCACTAGCAATGCATTATTCAAACTTATGGAAGCATTGCTTTAGACTTACTCATGCTTCTTTTCACAAAGTATAAATATAGGTGGCTTACCGCTATCAGCATGCCACTGTCTCGCTGCATTACCTGCCAAGATGCTTGCGTGCAGCAGTCTCATGCAACAAAACGCCTGCCACCGTAATATAAAGCGAACCTTTGCAATTTTGTTCCCTTGGTAGGCCTATTGTTGCGCAATAAAGACCAACAGTAGAACAATCCGCTCGCGACTTTCACAACTCGCCTCTGCAGGCAAAGGAGGGGACATGAGTGAACTGCAAGCTCATTACTGCATGACACTATAACTGTGAACCTGACTCTTGCGCAGTATGAGTTTCATACCGGCGAATAAAACTGTCATTGCAAGAATCAAATCAATTAATCGGAGTTAAGATGCCGACTTCATGTTTTTCCAGAAATATTTGGTTCTTAATCCCAATTTCAAGGCGGAGGGCAAATGCCCGTTTTGTCCCCCCTGCCCTGCGGACGCCCATGCAATCATTAACTATTTTATATCAGATTTCATAAACACAGCCAGCTCATCTAGTGAAACGAATAAGCGTTTTTGACTATTTGTTAGCATAAGTTAATTTTTAGCATCTTTAGCGAGTAACGTGCAGCACAAAAATATTTTTGGCGATGATTTTCAATGAAATAAAGTGTCATGTCAACACCTTAACATCTTTTTAGGTCAGGTGGGGGGATGCATACCTTGCATCTCGCCCTGTGTCCGCGCCTGTATGTTACCAGCGTTATGAAAACGTTTTGAGCAACAGAAGGGTCGTTCGAATGTTAATATTTGTGCTGCAGAAAAAAATTTGGACGAGGAACTATAATTAAATCAGTATTCGATTGTCGTTTCAATTCAAATGAGCACACTCGTATGCTTTTGTTCGTAACACAAACTTTCTGTTTTTTTATTGTACGAATATGTTGTTTTTGGTGTGCAATCGGGTTTATTTGAAATCACTGAATGGGAGTCCTGCATGTGACTGTTGATCACAAACATCTTGGTAGGCAATGCAGCGAGACTGTGACACTGCTGATAGTGGTAAGCCACGTGTAGTTTTATACTGTGTGAAAAGAAGCATGAGTTAGTCTGTAGCAGTGCTTCCACAAGTTTGAAAAATACATTGTTGGTGTGAGACTGCGATCAACGTGACCGAGTGAATTGCTCAATCAAACGACTCTTATGCAGGTTTCTTTTCACGCAGTATAAAAATACGTGGTTTGTTAGAATACGTCTATGCAGACTTGTGGGAATACGTCTCAAGGCTTAGTTCTGACTTCTTAGTTAGCACTACGTGCAAAGCTACACTTGCTGTGGCGAGTTTTCGTAATTCGTCTGCGCAGTTTTTTAAGCCTACGTGGTGTTCTAACTTCAGTAAGTTGTCCGATAGTCTTGTCAATACACAGTTCTACTTCTCACTGCTTGAAACAGTTTTGCGAGTGTCTACCTTTCTTGTTTTTTCACCACTCATGTGGTTCTGGCCGTTGATTGTTCTTACATTATGACTTATTTGTAGAAAGTGCTCGAAAAGTGGATATTAGGCAGTTTATCAAAGGAAGAAGCATTTCTGATAGCCGAAGTGTAGAAAACATTTCAGACAAAAGATTTAGGTTTGAGGTTCAACCAGCACAGACTAATGGGTTAGAATGGGTGAAGCGTTTTGTGAACGTCCATTTGCATTGCATCGTCAGCAACCTGAAAAGGATAAGCAAAATTTCGATGTTACCTCCCACCTGGAAAAGTTTCTGCGGCCGCCCATGGAGGGGGCCTCTCAAGTGGATTAGCCTTGGGCCTCGCATCAGCTAAATCCAACCCTGCCTAGCTGTCACCCAGTCAGCCCCCACCCCGTTAATCCGCCACTCATTTTTACTACCGTTGTGTCATCACCACGGCCATTTAAAGTCATATTTTTTCTGTGCTTCGTGAAGCTATAAAACGAATTTTGAAACAAAAATCGCACCTCTACAAAGTCTACAGTATAACAAAAGTTTAAAAAATCATATATTCCATGTTAGGCCATAAAGCCATATTTTCAACCTACTGTAATTCAATAAGGAAACCATTAAAACAATCTCAAAATATCAGGTGAAAGTACTGTATCGCTAGGTCTAAGCTGCATCCTGCAAATTGAACCCACTTGGGCACCCTGCGAACAATCTTATTTGTACTATCGCAACCCGAACTGAAACTCGTTATTCAACATACAATTGTACATTTCCGCTATCAACATGTTTCGTAAACAGTGTGATAAACGCACTGCACAGTGAACGTATCAGCAATCAAATCTGCCGTTCTTTTACGAGCACCAGGCCCGTAACCAACTTGGGGTACCAGAGTTTTCTGAGATGGGTCCAGATTTTTGAACTATGCCCAATACATTTTTCCATGGGGTCGAGCGATCACGCTGATAATCTTGTATATGACATCATGTCAGTGGCGTAGCCAGCCCAAATTTTTTGGGAGGGGGGCCAAAATGCTTGATTTTAGGCAAACAACAGTATTTTATTTGGGATACCGCCTCTAAAAGCTCAAAATAACCAGATATCTTCAAAATTTTGGGGGGCATGCCCCCCTGGCTACGCCTACGCATCATGTAGCATTTTGCGACACGATAGATTTCGTTCCACTTCTGTATCTACTTCTGATTCTGTAACATACCACAATTCAGCTAAGAAATCAGTTGTTCTTTTTATTAATGCCATGTAAAAGCACGGAAAAACTTGAAATATTTTAACCATGATCAACTGAACGAAACTCATATAGTGGTAACGCGAAAGCGTTACCAAAGCAAGAAACACAAAGCTAAATGTTCATTAAGAAACACATCGGCTGTCTCTTGCATTTCAAAGCATGATGTACAAGACATTAGAGCATTTCTAAAGAATGAACGGGGTTCAAAGTTTAAAGACATTCTTGTTGACTACAATGAAAAGTTAGATTCAGGAATAAATATCCAAAGTCCATTTTGCCTGTTGTACAAATATTGCTAAAAAGGAGGAAAACCCACACAGTTGAGTTTGTCGGGAAATCCGTCCGATAAAAGCACCCATTTCGACACATGGCAATCAACAAAATGCAAGTTCGGGGTGATGCACAGTTGAAACGGTTTAGCCACGAGTCTGATCGTGGTGAGTGCATGCCAAGTGCTGCTGGGCAATGCGCCAGGTTACGGCCGGCGCCTGATTTGAAAGGACAGTACAAATTCGCCCAGCAGCGTTTAAACGCTTCGAACAGATACGGTCGTTCTTTCAAAAACGCATTCAGAATCCGCTATCATGCTGTTAAGAAATTCGCTAAGGATAAAATCAGTGCAGTCCCTGCTTGCATTGCGCACTGAGGTGAATCAGTAAGTAACAGTGTCTGGTGACGATCCAGCGTCAAACTTTCGCAAGATGACATGGCGGCAGGGATTTCCACAGTTGATGCGACACTGCCCTGCAGTGGAATTGGTCCTAGGTCAGGTTCTTACAGCTTACTTCGCAACGGCAACGCAGACCAACATGCAATGCATGACACAGAAGAATAATATAAAGTAACCACTGGTGTGGATGATGAACTTTGCATGCAACAAAAGTTGATGCCATTACGTTATTATTGTCAGGTTGGCTGCTTTTGAAGTTCACCGATTATTCCTGGGAAAGCATGTTTGTTTCAAGTGTTTTTCAAATATTCTTTTATTTCCTATAGAAATGTGCACCAGAACCAATTAATTTCTGCATTACTGGCGGCATACTGAAGAAGCAGTGGTCACTTGCCAACGCTAAATCCGAAATAAAATTTAAGCTATTCTGTACGCTGAACATGGGCGTCGGGAATGGGGCTTGGCCACTACCTAGATTTTGAAATCGGACGTTTTCCTATTAAATTTTTAGCAAAAAAGATTTCTTCATTTCGCGTGCGTAAAATCAAATTTCAACATTTTTGCCTCCCCCAGGAAAAATTCTTGGCAAATCATTCCGACGCGACACTAAAATAATGCAAGTCAAGTGGCGAAACACAACGAACAAGTGCAAGCTTTGCTATCAACGTATCACATATAATTGGAATGAGGAAAGGCATAGGCAAAAAAGGCAAAGAAATTATGCAGTAGACCGAACGGATCAACTTCGATCCTTGTAATATTTTTTCTAACCCCGCACAGTTGGTTCGCCAGCGCTCCAAACGTTCAGCGGCACTGCCTGTGCGGAACTTAATTTCACAAGTCCGATCTGCTAATACAGGGGTGGGCAAACTACAGCCCGCGAGGACATTTTGTGCGGCCACACGTGCATGGATAGTACATATTTCGAGTCTGTGTTAAATTGATTTTGTTGATCAGACCTTCATTTTGTTATAACTAATGTAAAACGTTTTTGTTAAAGTTTTTAAAGCGATTGGCGATGTAATATATGCGGCCCCCCGGCAGCAATTAAGTTTTTATTCAATGTGGTCATCCTTAGAAATTGTTTGCCCACCCCTGTGCTGCGACTTCGCAACCGAGCAAATCTTAACTCTTCGCACAAAGCAGAACGACATCCGGCCGATGCCGCTGCTTCATTCTGGAATGATGTTTAGTTTAAAGGTGGATAGTCATCCGAGTTAATCTTGCTTTGGCATTCACGTGTCCTCTTGATTAAAATTTATACTACGTGATACTTAAACTAAAAAAACTGTTAAGTTTTTTCTAAACGAGTCTTGCGAATCTTTTAAAACAAGTAAAACCAGGGGAAGTTATAAATAGTAAACACGCAGAACTATTCACACGGCACTGAGCTCATTACGTGATTTCGCAAAAAAATTACGTTTCCCGACTCACTGCCAAGGAAACAATAAAAAGTTAATATGCCCGCTTTGATAATTACATCTACCTAAAAGGTGTTTGAAGAAACCAAAAATTTGCTCCGCACGGAGCAACCCAACCGTCACCACTTATAGGCGATTTGTCCACAAACGCTTGCAGGCAGCGAAAAAACATTGGTCAAGTTTTAAATAAATTACTATGTTCAAACACGTCTTGGCAAGAGTTGAAGTCGAAGACACAGTTAAAAAGTTGTTTTAAAGTCTTCATAGATCGCTGGTGAATCTTGCTCCGCTTGTTTTTGTATTTAACCTGTGACAAAACCATCAGTTAAACATATGGTTGCGTTCTACACCGTCAATTGTATTTAACCACTTCACAACAAACTATGCAGGAGTGTGCAACCCGTGGCCCGGGAGGTGAAGTTTTGTGGCCTGCAGAAAGGTCCAGATTTTAAAAGGGTATTGCCAATCTCTGTGGTTGGCCAGCGAGTTGTCTACCCCGCAGAGCTTTACACATGCAGCTGTAGCCTGTGGACAAATCTGGTGATGTAATTCGGTCTGGCAGTGCTGCATGGTTGCACGCCCCTGAACTATACTACAAGAAAGGAATAAACTATAAAGAACCACGCGCGGTAACCCACCATTTAAAGGGACGAATGCTCTAATAAAACAACGTTTTTGACGATGCTCTAGTTGCAATCTTCTTTCGCTGTGCCGAGCAAAAATGGAGAGTTTGAAGAAAGTAGCAAACTTAATAGGATATTCAAAGCAGTGATTCAATTACTATCGGCATGCAATAAAAGCAGAAGCACCGCTGCGAAATGTGCACGAAGGTAGTCTACAATAACTGTGGAATCCATCTTCTTCAAGAAACTCTCTTCGAGAAAAAAATATTAGTGTTGCACATACTCCCAAATATGCTTTCTTTTTCCTCAGTTTTGCCTGGTTGAAACTTTATCGTTGAAACGAAGCATGCTACTAAAAGTCTGTTTTAGTGAATGCAGAAACGACTTGAAACAAATTAAGGACAGTGAGAATACATATTTCCATATGAACTGTGGGTTTAGGTTTGAAATGAATTTCCGATTCATTTCTCACAGGTGAAGTACTAATTTTGCCAATTCTATAATCTAGCTTTGGAGCGAATGGTTCCAATGTTCTGCAGCACATAACTTGTCAAAAGCATTCCATCAAAGTTTCATTAATTTCTAGTAAGTGAGATTTGACAACGAGATTTTTCCACTGAAGTCAACAAATCACCAATAAAAGCTTCCATAGCCTCAATTTCGGACCTTGTTAATCATAGGATTCCTTGTATATTTGCAACCAGTGCTGTGGCGGGTCTTCAAAGTAGGCGATACTCCGGTGTTTTGTAAAAACTCGAAAACATCAAAAAAACGCCTCGAATTACGTAGTTTTACAAGTTTCTAAGATGGTGGTAAATGTTCAATTTTCGTCACAATGGTTGCAGGTCAATGTTTCAGACTTTTCAACCATATCGACAAATGTAGCAAAAACCACAATATTATCTGCTAAGTACGCATGTTTTATATATTCATCTTTAGTAACAAGAAAATGAGTTTACTGCAATAAAATAATCTTGAACGCACAGTAAGAGGATTCAGTTAGTGTTTCAAAATGGAATACATGCTGTGTGGAGACGTGTGCCACGACGTAGTGCTTAAATCGTTGGAAGTTTGTGGAGGTAGTGTGTGGTGCTGTTGGTTTTGACCGCAAATAAATCAAGTTTGGTTTATGTTTTGAAATTTACGCGATCACATCCTGGAAAAAAAACTTCCTGAATAAAAGGACGATATTTGTACAATGCTACGCACATAGACGAATGTAATTTGCCAAACACACTTGCACATCAGGAACTTTCCACGGATTTCTGTAACTGTTCTTTGGGGCGAAAATTTCGGACTACAGTGAGTATGTAAATGTTGCAGTGACTTGGAAATTAAGTGTTAAATTTTCCAGGGATATACCAGGAGCAAGATTTATTTCTAGCCAGAACCGAAATTGGCGGAAAGAATAAAATTCAGGTTGAAACCGATGCATTGCAACACCTTGTTTCGTAGCTGCAGTTGAGGTTTATTTTTTCGCGGAGACAATGCGGTCAGTTGTATAATACTATAATAGTATTAAAACTCGCCGTAACAGTATTCGCTGGTCTATATTTTCGGACATTATCACCGAATTGACTTAATTATTCACTCAATACTTTTAACCAATTCAATTGATTTTTGCAATGACAGGCTTTTCAGAATGTGGTGAGTATGTAATTACAAAACATTGCTGAGATCAAAGATATTTTTTCTTCACAGCGCACACATTTTGTCTCTTATTGACGGTGACATATGCACACTTTGTATGTCACTGAGTAGTATTAGAAACAGACAACTTGGAAGCCTCCATTAATCAATAAAAAAGTATGAAATGCGCGTAGAACTAAAACACTACATGCTTGCAGCCAGGGCTGTGGAGCCGGAGACCAAGTAATTTTGGATGGCTGGAGCCGGAAGTTTGGGTTCCAGCCGTGCTTGCAACTAACCGTTTTATGTTAACGCAATTATCATGCATTATATCTGTGAAGTATCAGCCAAGAAACAAAAAAGCAGCTCCAGGTTGTGTTTTAACCGCAAGGTGATAATTTTCAACTTTCTCAACATGTTACGGTATTTATGTACGTGTGCGTAAGACAGACTAGTAAGGTTAAACTTACGAATGTGTAAACAAATAGAAATAGATTTGGTCTGATTCAAGTTTGAAAAGATTTTATAACACTAACACCCGGCACTCATTCGGTACATTCTTGCTCTGATGGCTTTATACAACAAATATGAAGTGCACCAACTTTAGGTCAATAAATTTGACTGCGTTCATTTAACCCGAATTTGATGGCTTAAAACTCAGGTTTTCAATAATAAAACCTTTCCGACCTCGGCTTTAAAAAACACGGATTCAAGGAACCCTGCATCACACTTCAAAGATGATGCAGCAAATCCCAAAACACTGGTTTATAGTTATTTAACTGGAAAACGAAAAACTAACGTAAGAGTTAGTAACTTACCGAAGTTCCTGCAAAAGTGCAGTTCAAATTTCAATTTACCACTAGAATTTAATAAATCAACAGAGAACTTACATGGTGCAACATTTTGTCAAGCAAGTAATGGATCCAGAAAACGTTAGTCTTCGGCGTAAATCGCGACCAATCGTTTTCGGTCTCTTCGCGCATCTTGCGATAAACCTCAAACTGGTAATCTACTTCCGCATCGCCGGAAAACAATGTTTCGTCGGATGCAAGGTCTTGAAAAAGAGTCACGCCGCCTGTAATAAAGCCCTCCATTATAAAAAAGACTCTTGAACAGTACGAGCAAAGCCCAGTGATGCTTAACCGGGGAGGGTCAAGAAATTTCCAGGGGGCGCGAGCCCTTTGGCGCTGTGCAACATTGAAAATCTGAACAATAAATTTACTACACAATACATTTGCTTTCACAACTTATTTAAAGCCAGGGGGGCTTGGAACAAAGGACAAGTACTTAAGGGAGGCGTGGCAAAGATAAGGTTAAGAACTACTGCGAGCCGATACTTTCCACGTAAAATAAGGATGCATAAAATCAGCCGCTCGATACATGCAGTGCTGACAACTGTTGTTGTCGATCGAGATATATAACGATCGTATGAGGAGCTGACAGCAAAGTATGTTTTCACTGACGTCCGATCCAATGGCTGCATTACCGAAACGCCACGGAAAGAGTTGCAGTTTTCCAAAAGAAGGATATCAACCATCACTTTGGCATGAACGATGCTGACTGCTCTGGAAAGCAGTCAATGTAATACGGAAGGATACTGCTTACATGTTGGCGCCTCTTTGACAGGATCCGCAAAATTTTTATCAACAACCAACTGCGATTCAAGAGTCAAGGGTGTTTTTTTCTGGCATAGGCTAGCAAGCCTCCATTTTAAACGAATGCATGCTAGAGACAGGTTTCTACATTGCGAAAGCAAGCACAAGTTTGAACATTCATTTTATCACGCGGAACGGATTCGCGAATATCAGCGAATTGCAAAAAACGTTGCGTCCTTTAAAGCTTATTTCGCTAGTATAACGATTGAAAGTTACCCCTCAGTTCCTAATTTTTATAATGGCAGATTAGTCATAATTTCGAGACAAGGTGGAGTTTTTGACTATTGAGTCCCTTTAAGTAAAGACGGGGAGGAGACGACGTAGGTGGCCAGATTGTCACGGACAAAATTAAGCAAGCTTGGAGCAAACTTGTTAATGTCGCAAAGGACGGGATTCCAAATTAAAGTGGAAAAGGCGTGTCGGGCTGGTGAGAAGTACCCAGAATAAAGTGAGGAGGAAAATCCTGATCAGCATGGTCTTTACCTTCAAGTGCTGCATCATTCATCACGATTCTCTGCACAAGTTTGTAAGGCAGCTCAACTATATCGCGAATCCAGTGGTGAAACCCATTAACTTTATATCAGCAAAGGGGCTTCAGCATCAGCAGCTCATTACATTCCTAGAGGAAATCGATGCAGATTACAAGGGTTTGTTTTGCCACTCAAGGGGAAATTACTGCGTTTTTGGTGTTAATGGGAAGTCCGATAAAGTGAGCGACAACTGGCTATATGACTCTGCGTTTGGTGTGGACTTCCTTCACACATGAATGAGCTAAACATAGGCTGTAAGGAAAGATCACACTGTGCAGGATGTGCACACAAATGTGAGATCCTTGAAACTCAAGCTGGCTTTATTCTCCAGGAATATTTCAAATTATTACATCCAGATTGCTTGGGAGGAAATTTTCCTATTCATTCTCTGTAGTAATGAAAACTGCGGCTGTTACATCCAGCCACTGTTTAATACATCCACTTCCGTTTTTTTATGCAGACTAATTGTTCTTTTCGGTTTAGAAATAATGGCCTAATCATGAACGACACAGATGTCTATATCCGAAAGACATTTTCAACTTAAACGAAGCTCGTTGGGCAGATTTTTCTGTGTTGAGTAAATACAGTGAAATACATTGACTTCATTTTGAATGAATACAGTACACTGATTACATGTTTATTTCATAGGGCTTGTTCAGCTGCAGTTTTAGGAAAACCAGTTGTTACACATCGCTTAATAAATCCAAAAATGGTTGTCGCGAGGTCGATGTATTTAACCGAATTCCACTGTAAACGCTTTGCTGCGGTTGCACGCATTGCTGTGGTACTCAGGTAGCCTGCATTGTGAAAGCTTCCAAGACAAATAGTAACCATCGCTGGATTGGTGGATTTTGTTAGCAGCGTGAATTAAGCGAGCAGTCGAACATAAAACAAATTTAATACAAAACCGTATGTTTGTTATATTCAGCCCGAAACCAAGCGACACATGAGGTAAAGCGATACTCCTCTTAAACGCTTCACATATTCACTTAGCCTTGGTGCAGCCCAGTTCTTTGATTTGTCGGTGTCTGGTTCTATAGACTATGTTATTATCTTATTGATCGATAAAATATCTTTCACAAAAATAACTAACCTTTGCTTATTTCAGCAGCAAAATCTATCAGGAAAAAAACGCAATGACAAAAATAACATCACAGTGCATTTTTTTAATTCAAAGGGTCCGTTGTTTTTCACGCATGCCTGTCTAGGCCGTACCAATTTTGGGTGATTGTCTCAGATCTCTACGTAAGTTGGTCAAAAGTTGCCGTTGGCCTCATCATTCACAAAAATGACAAAAAAGTTGAATAAATTGTTGTTTGACGCCTCCTCTATGAGCGTTTCCATGGAAACAACCCAAAATATAGAAAAATGCAATATCTCAAGAATCGAATGAGCTAGAACAAAATTAAAAAAAATGAACCAGCACTAACATGGTCCTATATGCATTCAATACATTTTACTTGCTTATTTTGCTATGTTTTTTGATGATCAGCCAGAAGCTTAATGAGTGCATTTTGAAGCACACTGTCATAAAGTTTCTTTGCTATAAATCAACAAAAGATATCCTTTAGAAAATGTTTGCATTAAGCAACGTTGCACATACGGTAGGTATACTATCACTGAAGCTGACTACTTTATCACTCACATAACAAACAAAATCATACAAAATGAGATAAAATTGCCAGGTGTTAATTGATCTGAATAAATATGTAAACAAAAGCATTATAGACTAATCAGCACAGTGGGATAGTACATGAAAAAACAAGGGCTTAACCTTAGGAAAAACAAAAAATAGCAGCAGAACATTTTCAGAAATTTGTCAGGTATACATTTAATAAAAGTAGTTGTCAGGTTTCTCTCATATCTTTTTAGCTCTAGTTTCATAAAAAAAATCCAAGTGCTTCTCAACACTATGAAGATTTTGCCTTGTCGCTCTTTAACAAGCTGTCGCAGTTTCATATAGTGTTTGCTGTAGCATACTGACAATCCTCCTTAAATATTCCTGCTTCTTTCTACTCCGTGTAACTTCTGTGTTAAACGCTGTTAGCAGATTAAGGAAGGGCATGTTCTGAAGCATCACTGGCAACATTTAGGTTCTTCACAAAGTTGTGAGCAGTAATACAACCACTATTTTGTTGCCAAGACATTAGGCCTGCTTTTAAAAAGCCATGGTCTGCATTCAGGAGCTGCAGTAGCGTCCAGGAATCTTTTCCAACAAGATCAACATTGTCAGTCATAAGAGGCATCTGTTGCAGAACAATTTTATTACTTTGTTTGGGGTGATGCAAGAGTGCCTTAGCCATTGTTCACTTTTCACTCAAGAGAACGAAGTCACTAAAAAAATTTTTGCTTGTTAATGTGAGTGATAAATTAGTCAGCTTCAGTGATAGTATACCTACCGTATGTGTAACGTTGCTTAATGCAAACATTTTCTAAAGGATATCTTTTGTTGATTTATAGCAAAGAAACTTTATGACAGTGTGCTTCAAAATGCACTCATTAAGCTTCTGGCTGATCATTGCACTGTGGATTACAATGTTCAACAAGATTTTTTTTCTAAATTCTCTACTTAAAGTTTCATACAAGTACCAGTATGCATCAAAAATCAAAAACTTAGCCTAAAATCATCAAAAAATCTTAAATATCTCAAAAAACATATAAAATAAGCAAGTAAAATGTATTAAATGCATATAGGAACATGTTAGTTCTGGTTCTTTTTTTAAAAAATTTTGTTCTAGCTCATTCGGTTCTTGAGACATTGCATTTTCTATATTTTGAGTTGTTTCTATGGAAACGCTCATAGAGGAGGCGTCAAACAACAATTGATTCAATTTTTTTGTCATTTTTGTGAATAGTGAGGCCAACTGCAACTTTTGACCAACTTACGTGGAGATCTGAGACATTCGCCCAAACTTGGTACGGCCTAATGTCCACCTCACTTGTGTTTTTGGATTGCCTCGCAAAAGGTGAAGTATTTGCAACTTCTAAACAAATTTCAAGACTTTGTACGAGGCAAATTTAGCGTTTCGATAACTTCCGCACCACAGCAAATATTTTTTCCATCAAAAGAGACCAGTCTCAAGGATTGTTCAAAGCAAATAGAGTAGTAGGATTTACCTATGGCCAGTTAGCAGTAGAAAATTTTAATAACCAGTGATATTCAACGTAGAGGGAAGCCCGTGGGAGGTTCTCTAAAACAGATTGATCATGCGATTTAGCAATCCAAGGTCGGGAATACGCCAGGTGTTAATCTTAAGCCCCGACGATTATGTTTTAAAGTTTCGGTCTCTCAAAAGTTGTGGACACCCAAACAACACGCAACAGTTGGTTCGCAAAAAAACAACGCAACAAAATAAAATTTTGGCCATTGTAGCGTTACCTTTCGTCATCCTCGACAAGGTGAAATCGATGATGCGCACTTTGATTCCGTTAGTAGCAATGTCGTGGCGGGTGCCGTTGATGAAACACTGCACGTGCTCGTCGGAATCGCATTCTTGAACGAGAATGTTGCCCCAGTGCAGGTCGCGGTGCTCAAACATCAGCGCTGCTTCGGCGACGGCGAGACCAGCCACAACTTGCTTTAAGACTGTGATCGCCTGAAAAAAGTGCATTCGCCCGCTGAGAAACGACACTGCAGCACGCAGCACCTTAATTAAAGCGCATCCTGGTAGAACTAGCCTTACTAACTAGTTACAGCGTTTACAGGACCGTAACCAGCTTGCGACACCAGGAGAGGCGAAGGGTTTTCTGAGAGGGGTCGAAATTTTTTGAACTATGTCCAACACGCTATTCCAGTGGGCGAAATATTTTCTAGGGGGGATTTGCCCTCCTCTGGTTATGGGTCTGAGCATTTTCCAGAGTCAGCGTTAAGCTTCAAAGCGCACATACGCAAATAAATTAGTCCCACAGATAATCTTTTTGCTATAAGATTCAAAAAATTTAACCAAAGCGAATCACCAACAGTTGGTGGAAGTCATAGGAAAACAGAAGTCGTTTTGAACCAAACGACTTATCGATACACACGGTAGTTTATCCCAGGCGACATGACAATCTTCTGATAAGGCTTTTGTTAATACCTGGGTTGCGTTACGAAAGCTGAAGTTCTCCAAGTCGGTTCCACCGTCGTCAAACACAAAAACAACATAAAGCTGGTCATCGTCGAACATATCAGGTCTGTCATTTTCAGTGGTCTTTTCGTCGGCATATTCGTCCCACGCAGTTAACAGCCGCAAAGGATATACTCCACAAATCAAATGGACTCTTCGCAACAAAACCCCAATCAGTTACAACTCGAGCTCGAAAAGCATTTGGATAACTTTAGCAAACAAACGATCACTTAAAAAAAAATATCCCGATACTATTTAGAATCAGGACCCCACAAAAATGAGATGTGAACGTAAATTAACATTGAACTTGCAAAACCTCATGTAACATATATCCTTGAGAATTTATGGATAATTGCTCATGTACATTTTTCGGACCTACGATCCATAGAACAACTTTCAGCATGCAAAAATATTTGAAAACTTCATTTCAGTAAAGCAGTTGATGATTTTTTTGATTTAAATGAGTAGCATTTAAAGCAATAGTCAAGCATCGATCTCCATCAGTAGTGTGCACAGGATCAGCATCAGGATCAAGATCCGCCGGTTCTGGCGAATTTCCCGGATCAGGACCGAATCCCATATTATGAAGAACCGAAACAAGATCACAACCAGATTCCACCAGTGCTAGGTATCAAATTAGAAATTACCAACGACTAAAATCGGATGTATTCATGTTTGCATAATATTTCCCCACAATGCACATATTAAATTGAGCTCCAATTCCAGATATGAGCAAAGCTTTCTTGCTACATGGAAGTAGACTTACCATTCGGTAGATTTAGAACTCTTTGCAAAATGAACTTTGACTAGATTATTAGGCTAGGAGATAAACTTTTGATAAGCCATAATGATCAGTGGGTCGGAAAGCGAGGAGATAAAGCCTGCTTTGAAAGAGGGCAGATACCAAATATGCGTTTTGTACGGGAAAAAGCGATATAAAAGCAAAATTAGTGGTAGTTTACCTAATGTAATTTTTCTGTAGTTCAGGATCGGACTCTTAAAGTTAGAGAACTTCTCCCATCAGGATTTCATAAAAGGCTGATCCACACGTTTCCGGTCTCCATGTATGGGATAATTATACTTATGCGTTGCGATACGGCAAACAAACCACCCAAACCTGCTAACTTGTGGCAGAAACGGCCATAGTTCCGACGTTCGTAACAAAAATATGTAGGAATTTTTTCTAAACTTCGTATACCTGAAGAGCTTGATGAAACAGTCTGTGCAGTGGTATTGTTGGAAAGAAAGTTGTGAAAGTTCACTGGAACTTACAATTTCAGGAAGAATCTCAGCAAAAGACTTCTGTTTCTCTTCGTTAACAACTGCTTGTCCTTCGATTGGAACAACCTAAATGCAACATTGGTTAGTTATCAAGACCGCGGAGGAATCGCAGGAAGCTTTATCTTGAATGGCATGGCATCAGTTCTAGCATCCTTCCAATTATACAACGGGCAAAAATCAAGAAAAGCCGTAGCAAATGCATGTTACAAGTGCAAATTAAAATAGTGAACATGCTGTAATCACTAACGACAACAACATGAGTAACTTCTACAAACGCAAATAGTACTTGCCACACCAAAGTATTTGCCGTCAGCCAAACACAGTGCACGCCTACACAAAAATTTATCGTTATGCAATCTATTAGTTTGACCAATTTTTTCAGTTGATCTCGAAGTTTAACAGCATGGGAAGAAACTAGAGTTCGACCGATAAGAGGCGTTTTTGGAGCTGATACCGATGTTTTTCATTGTCGATAACCGATGCCGATATTTTTGCATCACTCAAACCTCAGTTGAAAGACATCACTTCACTGCGACGAAGAACCGCAGTCGCATAACATCGAATTCTGCGCAAGTCTGGGTCGCTAAAACAGTCAATCACCACAGCACGTACCCTGATTTATTCGCAGGCAGTCATCTGCTTACCGTGTAAAAACCTGCGAGCTAATGTTATGTCAAAGAGCGGTTTATTGGGACGTTTGCAAAGGGGTGTGTTCACTACCAAAGGTAGTTGGAGGGATGCGCGCCGTAAGGAACAGGACAGAGAATGTGCGTTGAGCAATCAGAGATGATGTAGCGACTTGGGTGTCCGAACACTCCATGCAGAACAATAGCGTACCGGCTTTTATGAGCAAATATTGCCGGTATGTATAGGCGGAATTTTGCCGATACAATCACGGTTTCTTTACGGTTTGAACATGGTGACCGTTAAGACATTTTGAGAAACCGCAACTATTTCGTATGAATACCAAGATAGTCATAAAGCGATGTATTAGCATATTTTCTTAGTAGTTATGCAGTGAGGTTCTACTGCATTTTGAGAGACCGTTTCGGTCCTTGAAAAACACTGGATTTGATACATCGGCAACTTCGCCATCGTAGATCGGCATGTCCATACATCGGCCGAGCTCTAGTAGAAACAACTCGTAATTTTATGATCAATGTTTTTGTCTTTTCAAGTAAAGAAATGGCATTCACTGTAATAGAAAAAGCATTTTGTGCACGAGAGTATGCTTGAGCACAGTCGAACACAACTGCACAGCGTGCATTTGTAAGAATTCCAAAAAAAGTACCAACTGCCGCTGCAGTACAGATTAGAAAATGGCACATGAAGTTCGAGGAAGGTTGTTCGTGTAGAGTCAAGGATACGAACGACCGTCAGAATCCTGTGAAACCATCCACTATCTTGTGAAATTTTATCTGCAAAATCCTTATGCGTTTGAATTCCTTAATTTGATTTTTTGAACAAATCTTGCAAAATTGCGCAACTATTTTACAAAATCTACAGATGTTTGAATTTCTTCACCTAACTTTTATGAGTAAACCTTGTTGTTGTTCTACTAACTATGTTCAATTTCATACGCCCAGAGTTTGTAGTTACTCAGAATCCGATATGTAGAATGCGTGAGTTTGCCTTCGTAACGATGGCAACAGAATCTTTACAGAGCGCCTTAGGCCTATGCACAGCTTAGCTGTAACAGAGTTTCTGAATTTACACCTGTACAGTGCATAATGCATGAAAAAATGTTTTTTTTCTTTTTTTTTCAAAAACGATAAATTAGACAACATACCGCACTACAAGTAATTTGTAGAGCGCAAACGCATCAAGACATTTTTCGAAAAAAACTGCACTTAAAACAAGTAATTAATGAAAAGGTTTTATGCGGCCACTTTCGTGATAAACCAAAGAAAGGTGTGCTTATGCGCAAGTCACTCCTCCGCAATGCTATAAGCGCGAATATAAACTACGGTAATTCTAGCATCAAAACAACGAAGATTTTCGAACCATATGTCAATTTTAAACATATTCTAGAGCAGGGGTTCCCGACCATTTTTATTCCTGCATCCCCAGACCTCGCACTCCCTAGCGTTTTTTCCATAATCCATTGCACAAGAAAACAAAAAGCCACAAGAAATAATGAACAGATGCTTTTCCTGTCATTAAGACGGACGATTCTCGCACGGCTAGTTGAAAATCATTGTTCTAGAGCAGGGCTTCTCAAACTATGGGTCGCGACCCCATTTGGGGTTTGGGGTCGCGAAACAAATCGGCTTGACAAACCAGATATAAATGTTTTTGATAACTAATGGGACGTCTGCATGCATCATTGACACCTCGACTATCCATCAAGGGATTGCCTAGAAAAAAACTTTTTGAAAATGGGTCGCAGAACAAAAAAGTTTGAGAAGCCCTGTTCAAGAGATTGCATCGGCAATTGGACAATAGCCCTGTTATGTTAATTCTTGAAATCACGAACCGTAACACTACTGATTAAATCAGTAAGTTTAATATATTGGGAATGTTGCTTGACATCAGCTATAGTAAATTAACAGGCTTATGAACTTCTTACTGTGCACTGTACATGATCATTTTTTGGCTAAAAAACGTATGGTTTGAAAAAACTCGGACTTACCGATACACTTTTTTTAGGTGACAGTGAGCCATAGTGAAAGTTAGTTAGTACAAGTATTATACCAAGTCAATGTCACTGAGCAAGCGAAATGCCAAATTTTACACGTCAACAACCACACTAAAAGAGGTAACGTGTTCCAGACAAAACGCAACAGCAGTAAAGCTTAACGAAAGGAAGTCTAAAATCACAGAGAAAGCGTGAACCGTAACTGAAGTAACGGGTTCACCAAAAATCTGCGCAAGTGCTTGTTGTTGCGTTACAGTATGCTGCTTGCAACAAGTAATGAAAAACTAGACAGACCAAAAGAATTGTTAGTTACATCACAATGTAACTTTATCCAATTTCAAATGAACAAGAGTCCAGTACGCTTAGTTGCTATTGCGGATCTTGTCATAACTTGTCATAAAAGAACCCAAAAAACATTATGTACCTTGCTTGTTACGGACAGAAATTATGCAACAATTGCAAGCAAAACATGAACAATTAGAAATACGATGTTTACGTTTTTATTATCCTCAATGCAAACCTGCCACCAGTCACCAGCTAATGTCTCGTTGAGGGGATTCTCAGCTGGTTGGGGCAACTCGCGAAAAACAAATATTTGCTCTACATTCTCAAGCAAAATAGGGGCTTTGAATTCTATTTGATAGGTATTCAGAAAAAGACACCGTAGCGACAAATCTGCTTCAATGGCATAAGCCAAGGAATGCGTGCAAGAGATGAAAGACAAGAAAGTTTAAGAAAAAAAGAACAAAAGCCATACATATTGTTAAACTGGACAAAATTACCTTCAAAGCATTGTCTTTCTCAGTGTTATTCTATACGCATGATCGTTTTTCTGCCCAACGTTCTAACTGGACATCTTTGTTGTACGATTCAAAATATCAACCTTCTAAATGCAATGATTGGGTAAAACTGCTTTGTTTTAATCAAATGTGACTTCCCATGACGAAGATATTTGCTAAGGCTCGATGGAGAAACTAATCGCCATTTGTTCCAAAAAGGGGTTAAAATAGGATCGCTTTATTTTACATATGCATCCGCCCAACCAGATGCGATAACTTACGTAAAAATAGGGGAATCTCAACACTGAACCAACTTCTCAAGGGTTCATGAAAGGTCAAAATAAAGAAACTGTGATCCGATACTCGAAGCAACGCAGACACGGACATGACCCAAGCTAAAATCAAGTCAAAACCATACAGCAGTGTTTTTCAACCAGGGTTCCGCCGAAACGGACCGAAATTGCCTGGGACGAAATTCGCAACCACAGTTCTGAGCGGTTATAGCAATATCACTGTTTCACAGTATCCTTTCCACTATAAATCGCATTGAAAACTCTGTTTATCAATTGCTTTGACTTATTGCTCGCTTGGTGTTATGGAACCCTTTCCCAGGGTTCCATGAGCAACGCAAACATTTGCGGAAGGTTCCGCTACAGCAAAGAGATTGAAAAACGCTGCCATACAGGCTTGCTTCCGCTTTTCCGGAAGTTTCGCATAATTCAAGACATTTTGATCTTCCGATTTCTGTGAGGCTGCACGTTTTATAAATTTAAGTAAGAGTAAACCTTTTCAAGAATTAAAAAAACAAATCAGCTATAATGGCAAAAATACCTTGATGGCAACAACTTGATCATCACTTGCATTAAGTCGAAACACTTCGGCATAAAGACCTTCACCGATTTTCTTGCACCCTTTGTTGATGAACAAAACTTTTTCGAACGGTAGAGGTTGTGACTGCTTACATTCTTGTAAGACTTTATCTCTGCTGGTCAAAACATCCGCGAAGGCTGATATGGACTTCGAGTGGGAAACGAGTTCCTAAATTCAATGCAAAAGATTACAACATAATTTTAAGTGATAAAACCAAACATAAATACTAACCACCGTGGTTTTCTTAGAAAGACATGACAAATGATTTGACTTCACATCAAAAGCATTTTTTTCACGCAGTGCCATGGCGTTGAGTTATGCCCGTCCTAACAGCGGCAAAAAGATGTTTGCTTGATGTATAACGAATTCAGACACTACTTGTTTATGACATCACAAAAACTAATGTGAGCACATAAAAATCTTTACTAACCTGTATATCGGAAACATTTAGATGGTTTACTGTAGACGGTTCCATATTGATTAGCTGCGATTTAAGCTTTTTCTTCACTAGCGACAATGGTGAATCAAACTGAAGAAAGCCTCCTTGAAGGTCGTACTTTTTTCGAATATCGGATAGAGGTAATCGCAGCACTGGGCTGCCCGTGCGCCGCAGTGGAGTAGACTGAACAGGGCAATGTTTTGTATTAATACTCCAGTTTGAACATGACTTGCTAAAAACTAATGTGAGTACATAAAAATCTTTACTAACCTCTATATCGGAAACATTTAGATGGTTAACTATAGACGATTCCGTATTGGTTAGCTGCGATTTAAGCTTTTTCTTCACCAGCAACAATGGTGAATCAAACTGAAGAAAGCCTCCTTGAAGGTCGTACTTTTTTCGAATATCGGATAGAGGTATTCGGAGCACTGGGCTGCCCGTGCGCCGCAGTGGAGTAGACTGAACAGGGCAATGCTTTGGATTAATACTCCAGTCTGAACACGAGTTGGTCAAGGCCTCGTCCACGTTGAAGTCGGTCGTGACATGGCCACAGATATAAGAGTTTTGAAAAGACTCTAAGGTGTAGTTTGCTTCAGGAAAAGCATGAGATACGGAAACAGTAGTTGTTCCATCCGTTATTTTGTAGTCGGTCTTTCGTTGTCTGCGTGCACGGTTTACAAACACTGCTTTTGACGAATTCAGGGCGAGCCATGGAACTTGAACAGAGGAGTTGATGACGTTTAAGCTTGTGTTTTCCACTGCCCTGTTTTTGTGCAAGACTTCACGTTTTGGTGATTGACCAGCAGCAGACTTTTCTTTATCAGAAATCCAAGAGGCAGGTTTCATCAACAGGGGTGATTCGCAATGTGTGCTTGATTGCCTTTTCCTGTAGCGTACAAGAAAACTTAGGACATCATGTGCATATAATAAAATTTTGATAACTCTTGTGGAAACTTTTATTAACAACCCCAAAGACTGATGGCCTTTCTCAAAATTCACCACAGTTTTTTTTTCTAAAGTATTTGGTCACACAAGCAACGATTTTGTATAAAAGCGCACGATTTCCAATTTGTTTTACAGTATATATTTGCCAGTGGTGAAACATACCGTAGCGATTCGTCTGCCTACCTACGTGAAAGTTAAACACTGCATTTTTAACTAGATCACAAACTAAAAATTACACCTGTGAATATTTATTTTCAGACTTGGCAATTCATACCGAGCTGAAACGCTGACTATTACTGTTACTGTTACTAAGCCTTCAGTAAACGCTGATCACGATGCTCAGCCCAGAACAGTTTGCATGTTCTTCTTTTGAGCGAGTTGTTGCTGTCCACTGCTAGGCCGCACTAGATCTCGGGACAGGTGTGAGCACTGAGCAGCCTTTCGGTTGTCTCGTCGTCCAGAACCGTCAGGCCGTACAGTCCATGGGGAGCTCGTTTGCATGTCTGACAATGGTCCAATCAGTCACATAAGTAGAGGTTTGAGCAAGGGCGGGGGGAACATAGCTGAAAAGGCCCCACTAACCAACACTTATATAAAATGTGAGAAATGCTAGTGAATCCGGATGTCGATGGCTATACCAAAACCCTAAATCACTGGAAAAGACTCCTAAAAACGCAAAAAGACAACCTAAGCTTGCCAGGGGGGCGATTCGCCCCTCTGCCCCATCAGTTATGCCACTGGCCCAATCCACGCAAGAAAAAATATCCAACTTACATTTTATGATTATCCTTCGATTTTGAATGAGATGATTGAGACTTCCTGCGATTTTCATGTAAAAATTGCGGTGTACCTTCTTCAGAATCCGAAAAAATGCCATGCTTGATGAATGGTTGCTCTTGGATCTGTAACCAACTGTCGTCATTCTGGAAGTTAAAAAAACGTACTTTAAGGTTATTTTACTTTACAAAAATTAGATCGATAGGTAATAGAAAGGTTCAGTAAAGTCACTACACGCACATCCGGTACGAAAGAATAAAAACACGCATAGTTGGAACTAACACACTAATGGCGTTCACACAGAAAGCACAAATAGAAATAAAGATCATGCTGCAGTGAATAAGTTTTGTGGAAAATTTATTTCTACAGCGGTATGAGCAGTGAGCACAGAAGACTGCGCAGTATCTGGCATCATTTAGGTATAAGCGCCACTTTGCGATGAAATTGCTTTTGGTAGAAGACGGATGTTTAGTTAATTACACAGATATTAGTCTGTTGTTCTGTGTTTGTATTTCTTTGTTGGCAGGTGCTGTTGAGGATTGCGAGTTTATAAGTAAGACGTGGTTAGCAGTGCTTTACAGGAAGAGGTCAACAATGCTTTACAGGAAAAATGTGTTAGAAATTCATAATCTTTCAAAACACACAACACACTTACGTTATCAACACTTCACCTGCTCTCATATAAATCACTAATATACTAAAACCAATTGTTTTGGACTAGCGAACTCTGCGTTCACAGTTTCAAAACAAGGCTGCAACTAAAACCAGTGTTTCCCAAACTGTGTGCCGCTGAAGAGGCTGAAGTGTGCCGCGAAAGTTTTGTTTTGACAAAACCTTCTGTATGTTACATCACTTCCGTTACAAACTTTGTGAAGAGTAGGTTTTTAGAAAGTAGGTGTGCTACGGCCAAATCCAGTATTTATTAGTGTGCCGTAACGAAATATAGTTTGAAAAGCGCTGAAATAGGCTATAATCAATAGCAACAATTACAAGCATTTAAAACTTGAAATCGTTCTTAAAGCTTGTCACATTTCAAAGCCCACTTTTCCGTCGTTACCTAGCTGACACATATGTCTTAGTATATAGGAATTATTGGAATAACTTTAACGAAACTGTTTGTTCTGAACAAACACTGGCTAAATTGACATATTTAAACACATGAAAAATAAAAAGTGTTACGCAGAACAAAATGTGCTGTATTGTTTGTAAATAACAACTATGAGGACATAATAGGCAGTCAGCTGTGCATTGTGTCCATTAATGCATTTTCAGTAGAATCTTAAGGTTTCATTGTTTTAGATACTCAGTTTCTTTTATTTTTCAGTAAATTACACAGATGAAACTCAGAGTGCCAGTATATTTCTTGAACTCAAATTGGCAGTTAACACCTATAAATTGCAAGCAACTACTGTACATCATAGCTTAGATCATATCAAACTTACCTGAACATAACGTAAACTGTTCCGTCCGTAAGTAGAAACAGATCTATTTAGACCCATTTGAAAAGAAACATGTTCTTTAAAGGCTGGTTTTTTCTTTGTGACTTTGGCCCTAACCTTACCCATAATACATATACAGATCACATTACCCTCACAAAAACATCAGCCATTCAACCCTGGCTGTAGATTGAATTGCAGGACAAGTTACATTCAAAGCTGATTTAGAATTTAACTCACTAACTTTTTTTAGCAATACCCACAACATTGTGGCATGTGGTCAACCCACTATACCATGCAGTAAACCAAAGCACTCAGCAAAAAAATTAGTCAACACAAGCTAAGCATGCAATGAAATCTATTGCTCATATTGTTCTATTCAACTCAACACTGACTGTTTTGGTAAGTCTACTCATTGTAATCAGCCCCCACATTCAATAAAACTAAATTAAATTGGAAACTAGAGATGTAATCTTTGCAAAGAAAGAACACTTCCATGCTATAAACAGAAGGTCATGGTATCGCACCATTAAGTGACTAACATTATATATATTAAAGATGTTTTAACCAAAATGAAACAAAAACACTCCCAAATAACAATTTAAAAGAACTACATTTTCACAACACAAAACATATTTCTCATGCAATATCAAAGCAATTTCTTAAACTTTTTGAAAATATTGTTAGGAGTAATTTACTAATTTCTAAGTTTGAAGTTTTATGAATATGATACTATTGCACGAATAAAATATTACGTTACAATTGATTGTTGATGCACAAGTCTTAAAATGACAACAACCAACACAGCGAGCAATCAAGTCCATAAGACTAGTAGTTTTTTCTTTGTTTGTTGTAGCAAGCCCATTGTAAGAAAAAACAAGAGACCAAGATGAGTATGAAAAGCAACAAAACAACCCTCACAAATATTTGCAAAAACATTCACTGTGCCAAAAATGATTGCTTCTACATGCATGAGTGCACATTTTTGTATTGTATGATGCAATAAATACAAGCAAATTTCATGATTGTTGGACTTACTGGCAGTGTTAAATTTGTACACAGTAACTATTAGTGCTTATATCACCAAATATACCAGTTTTCCTTGGAAACATGGTTAAAAAATCAAAGAATATTCACAGTTACAATTGATTTTAGTCTGAAATTGTGTCAAGTTCAACTTCGTTTCTTTCAAATGATACTGCTTACTTGAAATCGTTGCAATGGTTTAGGGGAAGTATACTGTTCCTAATTGAGTTATTCAAGTAAAAAACTTGCCATTCAAAATAATTGTGCCATGTTTGAAGCACTTGCATTACACACTACCACAAATTTTGCAACAACATCTCATTGAAAAATGCTATACTTTTCATATCAGAAATAATTTAATCAAAACCCAAACATATTTAAATTTTAGGAAAAATTTGACATACCAGGTAAATTCACTGGCTAAGAATGATTAAAGAATCAGTGGATTTAGCGTTTATATGCCAACTTAGGATACGCATATTCCAACATCGATGAATTACCAGTAAAGCTAAAAACCATTTTGAATTTTTAAAGGTATGTGACAATTTACCACAAGGGCAAAGCAGCTGACTGGCTACCTAGCCACTACTGGCTGGTGATCTCTATATTATGGTAGGATTTTCAGTTTTGATTAGAGCAGGGGTGGGGAACCTGCGGCCCGCATGAACATTTGATATGGTCCACATCAGGATTTTCTTTACCTAATTCACAGTACAAATTGTGTCAAAATGAAAGTCTTGATGAGCAGGTACATAATATAGTATGTCATAAGATGCCTCCATATCCCTCGTAGGAAGAAAAAGGTAGACTTTCAGGATAAAATTAATTGTTATTTGTGGTCCGCCAGTGATAATCCACGATTTATGTGGTCCGTGATAGTAAGCAGGTTCCCCATCCCTGGATTAGAGGTTGATAGCTGCATCCACATGCCGATATGGCGATGTTGCGGATGTATCATATTGGCAAAATTCCGACAATATATATCAGCGATATTTCATCATGAAAGTCAACATGCTAGTGTTCTACATGAGTGTTGGGAAACCCAAGTTGCTACTTTGTCTCTGATTAATGTAAATTCTCTGTCATGGTCTTTGTGGTGTGAGCCTTCTGACTACATCAAGCAGTGCATAATAATCAGACCACTGTGCAATTGTACCAATAAGACGCTCTACACCGTAACATTCACTTGCAGGTTTTTGTGGGGTAAGCAGATGACTGCCTGGGAACAAATCAGGGTATTATCTGTGGTGGTTGACTGTTTTAGCTACGCAGATTTGCATAGTATTCACTGTTGTATGGTTCTTCATCACAGTGAAGTGATGGCTACCATTAGTAATGCACCGCACATTGTTGTTCACCCACTCGTGAGATTTGAACATAAGCACATAGGCCAGCATAAGGGAGTACTTGTTTGTGGATTTGCTTAACTTTGAGTTACTGCATTAGCCACAATGGATAAAAACTTCCCATAACAGTACATGAAAACATCTTGTCAGTTGGTTAATTACCATTAACACTGGCGTCCGGCTGCTTTCGGGGATTTTCGGAAAAAAAACGCCTAAACGCACGTGGCTTTGCGCAGGAATATCTCCACTCCTGTTCGGGTTACAGACCTGGTCGAAGCGTCAAAAGACCCGGCAAGTCTTCTAGTCTGCACTCAAAACAAAATTTTTCGCTTGGGGGCGCTGGTTTTTTGTCAGTGACGTCATAAGTGGAGGACTTTTAGGCCACCTTGGCCCACTTTGCCTGGCCCTGGGCGCCAACCGTTAGGTGGTAGTATTTCACTGAAGTTTTTACTGGA
>Ga0210059_1002074_pt1 | contig 31066 bp, 18 predicted proteins | sample Ectturendosymbi2_FD_188042 | JGI IMG/M metagenome (GOLD analysis project Ga0210059, IMG submission 188042) | Ecteinascidia turbinata endosymbiont from Florida, USA - Sample 2 (SPAdes) (version 2) | ecosystem: Host-associated > Tunicates > Ascidians > Unclassified | place: Key West, Florida...
CTTAATTATTATTCACGAAATTTAGTTTCATTCAACTTCCGTGGTGATAACGCCAGAGTCTTCCAACGAGTTTCCATACGAGTGAATCTCAATATGACGATTGGTCAAGCCGCATGCCAACTATTGCGTCGATATACTCACAGCACGCTGGCTGCGTCCTGCGTTTGCTGAATCGTTCTTGCCACTGAGAGCTTCGGCCTATGGAAACTTCTGAGAAGATTTTTGAATCAGCGTTTCCTTGTGAAGGCGTAGTGCATTATGCAGAATGTGCAAGTGGCATTGGCATTTCTGAGGTGTCTTTGAAGTTTTATCTTGCAGTTAACACGTTGCATAGGCGCCAGAAAGATGCAACGATTTTCCACGAAAGGTCAGATGTTGTTGAACAAGTAGTTCTTTATCTCAATGGAATGCCAGTTGCAAAGCACAATTAAGGTTGATTTTGATAAACAGCCTAGCAGGTAGTACCGATAAATGACATACTTTGCGTTAATTAAAGTCTCTATTGATAAACAAGTTTCATGCTGTAGTTGAGGTAGGTGAAAATTTCATATGAAGAAAAATATTACATAAAAACAACAAAACTTCATATTTTTGTGCCACATTAGTAACAGTGGCGTAGCCAGTCAAAAAATTTGGTGGGACCAAACACTGCAACAAAATTTTATTTGGGACACCGCCTCACAAAACACAAAACGACAAGATATGTAAGAAATTTGAGGGGCCATGGCCCCTTGACCCTCTGGCTACGCCTATGAGTAGTAGAACGCCACTGTCCTTTCAGAAAAACGATGACGTTTTTCTGCGTTACGCTTGGCTACAATCTGGTCAAGACTGATTTGTAATCGGCTAGGTCATGCCGACATGTAATTGCATTCCAGCGTTTGTAATAAATTTAAGGTTGTTGTCAAGGTTGATTTTCACGGAAATAAAAAACTATTGCAATGAAACATTGAAAACCCGACTGCGCACTGCGCAAGGGCGTACGCAAGGGGGGTTGGGGCTAAAAAACCCTTGAGCTTGATATTATACAAAAACTTTATTATCTTTGCAAAAGAGATTAATTGTTTCGCATACTTTTTGCTTGTTAATTTGTCGACTTAATGCAAATTCCACGGAATAAATTTTAAAGGACCATTGCAAATGGGCCAGAAAGTAATAATTAGGTTTTGGTGGGAATCTGGGTTATCGTCTGCGTCCAGAAAACACCTCACCACTTTTTGCAGACCTTTCGTCCACTACGCATGTTTGATTGTGTTCCGCGATAGTCCACTTTATCCAAAACAATTGTCTTTATTTTGTCTGCTATGGATGATCAGCGCAAGCGCTGGCCGCATTGGTTACATTACCAATTTATGTAGCATGATAGAACTGTTGCACGAGCTCAAAAACAGCAGTTTTTAACATAGAAGCATTCAGGCATTGGATAATGTCTCAGCAGAGAAAAAGAAAAACTGAAAGTTTGCTGGACTTCTATACATGACAAAAAATTGAAAGCTTTCTTGCGCACTTTATGCGCATTCTTAATTCTTGTGTAGTTTAGCAAGATTCGATCTTGCAAACTGGGGTGTGCGTCATCCAGTCCAGCAGCACACTTTATATGCTCGACTGCTCGTATGCGACAAGACAAAAGCACAGCCTCATTTTGCAGTTGTAAATTGCTCTGACGCAGTGATGAGTGTATTTTACTACCCTATTTTAACACGCAGCCTGTTATTTTTGCAATTATTAACTATTGTGTCGTAGTTTTGAGTTTATTTTCCTCCGATATTCTAACTTGGAGCGCTGATAGTTTATGTTCAGTGCAACGACACACCAATTAAGGAGAGTGCGTGTAGAAGAATATGCCTATTATGTAAACAAACTTCGCCAAAATGTTGGTTTGGAAACATGAGTATGACGTCAAATTGTGACGTCACAAAGAGAGCACACCAAACAAAAATGACCACCATAAACCATTGAATGAAACCTCCCCATGAAAATTTTCTACGTACGCCACTGGCACTGCATAAGCCTTCATCACAAAGGTCGTGGTTTGCTCAAATAGGAATGGTGCTGACAACGATTCCATGTACAGGGAGAAATGCGAAACTGCTTGACGGATGGCGATCAAGCGCCTTGTTTTAAATTTTATGCTAACCACGCTGACCGGCGTGTTATCGCTGTTATGGGTCCATATTGAATTTATGCTATGGGAAGATTGCTTTAAAATGTGTTTCACAGGAAAAATGCCCGTTCAAGTTCAACTCACCTTTCGACTAACAGTGTATCCAGCTTGGCAGGGCAAAACTAACTGCCCGCAAGACAGTGATAAAATATTTTCGTTGAGTGGCTTCTATCGACTCACGATAGATCAGCCACGGTATTTGCTGGGTCGTTCTTATTCAGAACCGACAACAAGATTCTAGACAGAGATACTGTACTTCTGCCTAACCAAAAATATGCATATTTTGGATAAGGTTTTTGGAAAGTTTTTTTTGTCGTGTTTTATGACATGTTTTTACTCGAGTATTCTAAACGTATAAAAACAATGTTGAAAACAAAACAGTTTTTTCAGAATGGCTGGCAATCGCTGTGACAGAATGGCTGGCAAGAATGGCTGGCAAAAAATGGCTGGCAAGAATTTTCAGAATGGCTGGCAATCGCTGTTATGTTTCGTGGACATGCTTCAGCTGGCAAACACATAAGAATAAACCGATATATAGGAAAAAATAAAAATAATTTCAAACTTTACGTCGATCTTGAAGTTTTCAAATTTTATCAAAAATATAGCTAGAGGTTTTCCAAATCGTGTAACTGCAACAAATATTCAGTAATTTTTTAAAGATTTAACATAAGGTTATTGCTGAACGGAAAAGTTTGCATGGATAAAGCAAAGCTCTTACTATTTTTTGAAAAAGTCTCGTTCGCGAAACGTCAGTGAAATGAGCAAAAGAAGTTTTTGCATAAAATTGTTTTTCCATATCCAGGCGATTGCGAAAGAAATTGCAGTGTAATTTTCGCAAAGAGCGTTTTTTCAGAATAGTTGTGGAGAGACCCTCGTAATGTTGGAAATATCTAAACCAGATTTTTAGTTGGCGTATCTTTCATTGTCCCCAGGAGTTGTCGTCACTACACATTTATGTCAATAATTACCCGAGTTTTTTAATATGGACGCTTGCAGGTAATACTACCAGACAAAGCAGCGCTTCGATGGGAGACATCGAAAAAGTTAAACACCAAGTTTGTTTTTTATAAATGTTGAAAATTTTCATCCAGTCGCATTAAACGAAATATTTCCATTTTCATAGTGTCGACATTTTTCACTGTAAAAAAGTGGACTTTGGCGTTTGTTTTGAGAAGGCCAATGTTCTGCAATTTTATCCCTGAACAAAGAAAAAAATCCCCTTCAGTCAACTTGCTTTACAAATCATAACAAATGAAAAATTTTGGTCGAAGTGTTATTGACAGCTAAGACTTTCACACTGTTTAGCAATAATAGTTCACAAACAGCGTTAAATAGGCCTTGGCAATTTTTACAACGTTTGTGGTAATTAAAGGCCACCCTGAGATCTTTTACATCAAGTGTTGTTTTTAACATTGGTTTGCTAACTGCATTAGTTCTCCTAAAACTGTGATTACTACCTGTCAGATTGGTGCTTTTGCCAAGATCTTAACTCTGAACAACAAATATTTCAAGAGGGGTATCAAAGTATTTTTGACGCGTTTGTTTTGCTGGTAATAGTAGTGCTTTTCACGTGTAAAGAAAATGTTTAGAACTGCTGCATTCTTGGTTGTGCTGGCATCGGCGTTGCTAAGCAATGCTTATTTTATGCCATCGCAGTTATCACCTGGTCTGAGACCCCCTTCTCACCCAATAACTGTGGAACCGCAACCGCTATGCTACTGAGACAGCAAGCCTTGACCAGTGCCGGAAGTGCTGCTGGCATTCTGTAAGCTTTGAGAAGATTATGTAATAAGTCGTTTTCAAGACTTTGTAAACTGACACCGCGTAGAATTTTAGGACAAGCAACGTATATAGGTTGGTTTCTGTCATTGAAAACTAAACCATCCTGCGACATATGTTTACAAACGTGTTAATAGATTTTGTCCAACTTAAGTACTTCAAGTTGTATTTGCTGCGATTTTGGAAAGAAGTAGGACAGGGACTTTAATAACTAGCTGGTGCTTTTCTTGTAGATGCATCAGGTTTATTATCGTAGAAAGAAATTCCAGCTTGCTTTGCAATATTTACAATGCCAAAGACGTCCACCTGTGATCAACGTTTAAATGCTGCAAATTAGCCTACGATTGTTTTGGGAAATTTAGGACAGATTTTCTTTTATAGACAGAAATACAAAATATGGTTGAACTGCGCTTTTAAATAAAAGATGCAAAATTGTTATAATGATCATGATGGCAAATATTTTTTTAAATTTTTAGTGGTTGATGAAATCCTGAACTTACATGAATTTTTCCTTATTGTCTTGTAAGCTCGTTCCTGTTTCATCTCACTAAAGATTCTTTTTTAGTTTTATGTGAAATATGTCCGTTGTCGATTCTTGCAGCAACACACGTTGAATTGCTTGCTTTTACATAGCTGCACTAATTTCACTGCCTTTGGTTTTCAACAAGTGGCAAGCGAAAAAGCAATAGGGTTTATTTTAAATTTAAATCTTGTAGTCCGCTGGTTGCTAATAAAGTTAGTCACATGCCACTTTGTAATCTTTTAAAGATTTATAAAGTGTAATTCGCTTAATAAAACCGCGGATTATAAATCCACGAATAGTAAGTCCAAACGTACATTAAATCCATATTGACGTAGGGCGGAAGTTTCGTGATGAAAAATCGCCGATGGAAAACTCGTAAACCATATTATAAATTTGATTTTTTCTTACTAAGCATTTCATTTTCTATTGATTTGTGAATAAACTGCATTAATGTATCTTCCTTCGCTCCAAAATGTGATTTATCAAACCCATCAAATCGAGCGTTTTACTGTTTTCAAACTGTGACTGTCGGGCAGTGAAACAACAAGCATCGTTGTTTCAGTTCTTTGCATCTGGTGCATGATTTACGAACACAGTACAATGTACTAAATTATTTGGGTTTTTCTGCATTCATCTTCACGACGCCGGTTATCGTATTCACCGCGTAGTGAGAATCTAACATTGTCTGCGACCGATGTGGATATATTAAGTGAAGTCTGCTGTATTCCTTTTATTTCGTTTTTAAATGATTTCTTTTTCTGTGCAGTTTCCATCACATATAGCACGCAGCCAGCATTTCGGGTGATGAGCACGGTGTTCTTTTTTTAAGTGGAACAATTGCTTTATAGTAAATGGGTTCACTGACGACTTCGGGCCCACTATGGGTAATTCTTGATTCTCAGTCGAGACATACTCGTATCAGACAAATTATTTTAACGGAGAGTTCCAAAATTTTAACGGATTCCCGCTGCGTGTAGCGAATGCATATCGTGCAAAGCATTTAAACTTTGATCAGACTGGATTTCGTGGTTGCTATGCGGTTTTCACAACATCCATTCTTTTCAGAAAAATTCTGAATGAGAGCGAAGAAATATTTAACAACCCCGTTTCCGACAAATTGCGAAGCTGAACGCTTCAAGCACCATTTGCTGAATGGAAGTGAGAAATGCTGAACTGTAGAGCATGCTGTTTTTCATTCAATACACTTCATTCAAATGTGGCTTTTCAAAGAATTTATTGTAAAACTGACCACCGTCCTTTTGTCATTTTCAAAACATTTATTTGGTTTATTCTGGAAAGGTTTTCCTGTCCCAGAAACATATATGCATGCGCGATGTATTTCGCCTCTGAAAGCAGACCTAGAAATAGTTTGGCCATTTAAAGGTTAACTACGTTATTGTTCTCAAAAAATGCTGGTGCTGTGAATGTTGTGATGCGACTGTGCGCCTACTTTGTTTTGAAATCTCTCACATACGTTTTGTCAACATCAATTCTCGCGTGTTGGATTGGTGTGTCTTTAAAAGTAACAACAGTAACAACCCAATTAAAAACCGAACATCTCAGGGCATCAAAGTAAACATTTTAAGGAAAAGCCTTAGTGACTTTAAATAGATGACTGGTAAAATATTTTACTATTTCAAGTATTGCGTCTCAACGAAAATAAAGCCACACAAAACCACACTGTTCAGGTAGCAGTTTTACCATTGTAAATGTGAGTAACAGCTGCGGGTTTGTCAATGTCAACAAAAAGTTGTGATTGTCACATAACAAATACTTACCTTCTATCGGTGATACACACTATGGCTTTGCATGCGCATTCAAATAATTGTATTTTCATTTTTTTAGTTTGACACATGAGTGTTTTTGTCCCCCTTGGGTGGTATTAAGCCCCCTTGGAATTTTAAATTTGAGATGTTCCTATTAAATTTTTTATTTTTGGCAAAAAAGTTTTTTTTTTCAGTTTCTAGTGCGGTTAAAATGAAACTTCACTGCTTTTTATCCCCCTTGGGAAAATTTTTTAACTTCTTCGGGAAAACTCCACTATTGCCCCCCCCCTGGAAAAAATCCTTCCTACGCCCATGGCTGCACTGCATCATATTATGTCGTTTGAAATGTTCAAAAAGCCAGCTATTACCATGAATGTAAATGAGTTCTACCTCTACGGCTGAAAAAATTAAATTTTTCTTGAGCTTCGGACTCTTGACGGTCCATTGAATCTAATGCATAAATACTGTGTTGCAATGGCATATGTGTTCTTCAAAATGACAGTTTTTGTATGCACTGAATGAAACGGTATCGGAGATTTGAGACAGCGTACGGTTCCTATATTTGTAATATTGTTGACAACTGCGGTCGGTCCATTAGCCCTCACTAACACAAAATTCAGCTCCAAACGAAAGGGCACTCACATATTCGCAAGAGGAACTCCTCCCGGTATAAAAAAACTCATAGTTGTTTAATAAACGTACTAAGCCCTTTCCATTAAATATATACTTATCAGGGCAGTATATCATGAGACCAGTGGCGTAGCCAGCCCAGAAATTTCGGGGGGTCAAAAAATTGGGGGGGGGGCAAAATGTTTGATTGTAGGTGAATAACACTATTTTGTTTGAAAAACGGCTCTCAAGGCACAAAATGACTATATTTTCTAAAAATTTGGGGGACATGGCCCCTTTGGCCCCCACTGGCTACGCCTATGCATGAGACAACTCCGAAATGCAAAATTAAAGTAACGAAAGCTAAAAGCACCAGATTCCAACTCCGTTCATTGACATCTGCACCACGTGTTTGCAGTGGTTTCTATTAGTCAAAGGACATTCAAGGCAGTTACTTTGATTACTTGTTTAAGGTCTTCGCACTTTCCCTAAAGTTAATAGAAAAACACTGATGCGAGTAATCCAGTTGCTAAACATGACTGCTTTTGACCACTCGCTTTCATTTCGCTATTCTACTCTTGCTCATCACGACATGAGCATTGATTGTGAGCAAGCTATTGGTGATCTTTTATCACTTCAACACTAGCAGCTACGCAGTAAACATCGAGGGCAAAATCATTTGACTAGTATATAAAACATATGTTCAAATAATTAACAGTTGGCTTTTTGTTTTTCAAGTAGTGGAAGAAAATTGCAGGTAACATGATTAAATCAAAGGAAAAGATGGTATACTTGGCATTTTCGTCTTCTGCTTCCAATGTTACAAGCAGTGGGGGGCCAGTTTGGTTTTGTCCAAAGGTAGCCAAGAACTGTTTTCCGGGAGACGCTAAAAGTGGTAAAATTCCGTTTTTCCCTCTCAAAACTAAGAAAACAACCATTTCTTGCTAAAAAGGTAATAGTAAAAAGTCAATTTTCAAAATCTAGGGGGTCTAGGCCACCCCTGGACTCCCTTCCGACGCTAATGAATGTTTTACAACTTTCAAAAAAGGTTGCTTCAGTATTGTTTTCAACTTCTTGGTGTACGGAGGGGAAGCCATATATATAACTTTCCACGGTTCTTGCGTTTTTGAGCTGTCTTCTAGTCGTTTGTATTGAATTCTGGCTTGTGTTTGCCGCCATTCTCCTGTAAAACTTCGTCGTTTATCTCCTCGCTTCTGTAAACATCTTCCTTGTTGCGTCAAGACGTGATCCTGGAATTTCTCTTGTTTATCATCACTGGCAAGTTTTTTAATTCGTTTGTAGGCGGTTTGCTTTGGCGCTGACGCGGGCGCCCTGTTGCCCTTTCTGATAATAAAGACCTTACGTATACAGCAATAGATTATGATGTACCTGTAAATGAAAAAACTTGGCAAAATGAATTCACACCATAGAGGACGTTTGCGCGTATTACCGATTGAGTTGTGCTTCGTGGGCGAGACTCCAGCCCCGAAACAGCAAACCATCATGCCGGTATACCACAACTACCCATTGTCTAAGACAGTCACTTGCACTTCCATTCTGAAAAGAACGCATACGAAAGGTTTTGATTTTTCGTTGCATCTGTTTGCTCAGAAATCAGGAGTTGCTGTTTGTCAAATAAATCTAAGCTCGTATAGCGTGTTTGTGAGAACAAATTTTTTTTAAACAAATCTACAGGTTTATGCTTGAATCAAAGAAAAAATAACAAAAAACAGAAAAGTACGTTTCTTGCGATGATTCAACGAGAACTGTTTTATTTATTAGGTTTATTTTGATATCTCTTACCCCATTTTTCGAACAATCTGTTCTTGGAATATAATGAATGGTGGTTAACCAGATCAAAGTATATGTTTACAATCACGGTTGATATTGGCCTGACCTTCCTGTTGGCAAACCATCGATATTTGCCTGCGATTCGGACAGAGGAAGGGTGGTAGTAGTTAGTAACAAAAAGAGAAATACGCGAAGATACAGAAGCAAGGATTTGAAATAATTGTCTTTCATTCTACTCCATTTGCGTCTTATATTTTACTTCACCCGCACAGGAAAGACGTGGTAGAATTTCCATTGCTTGACTTATGAACAGTATATGTGACGGTTAGGTTTTTACAGTTTGCTGACTACTTTCACTACCTTTGATGTTACAGTATGTAATCTCAGTGTATGTGATCATCAATTTCTCCAAGCTTCAGTTCCACGATACCTTATATGCGAATTTTGAAGGAAAAGAATAGATGATTTTAATATAACTTAGTCTACTTTGATTGTTTTTCCTATTTGCTTTTGTTTTCTGTGATGCAAACAACTTACTGACATCAAGCATGTTCTTCCAAGGTAATAGAAAATGAATTGTTTGTAGCACCATTTTGTGGAGTAATTGCACAAAAAGCGGCAGTGTTTGTCCTGGATCATGAACAAGATGAAATGCCCGCTGTTGCCCACATTTGAAACAAAGGTTTTCGTAAAGCATGAAAGAACTTTTGTTTGAGTGGTTCATTTGAATACGACCACAAATCATTGTCCGGCAAAAAAGAAAAGAGCTATTTTCCAGCTGTGCAAACATCCCGAAATAAACAAGAAAGATCGAAGATCACGAAAGATTAGATAAAGATGGTGTTAGTAATGCTCTGCCCATCGCATTCTTTCAGTTCTGTTAAAATTTCACCCAACCAACTAAAAAGTCATGAAGTCCAAACATAAAGCAATTGCTTCTACATCACGGCTATAGTCCGACGATCCAAAACAGCAACTGCGCGACTAGCGTGACCAATCGTTAGAATAAAACCTTGGTATGTTTGTAGCTTGGACTAAAAAAAGCGTAGCAACTGTAACGAATGCGATTTTTCAATTTTGATATATTTTCCTCGTCCTCAAGTAAATTTTCAAAACGCTACCTTTTTCATTTGAATATAACGACCCCGTTCTTACGGAACACCACAACTGAGTTTTTCGTCAGGTTTTTAAACTTTTCGTTGTTTGATCATCTTTGTTTCCCTTCACTATTCAAATACAGTTAGATATCATTGTGAAGAAAAACCTAAGTTCATAGAAACTGATTAGTTTGTTACGGGACCAACGGACCATAGAGCGCCAGGTTTAGGTGGTGAGGGCCTGGGGCCCGGGCGCGTGATGGGAGGCCAATGTGGAGATACAGAATCTTTAGGTAGGGGATTATGAATGAATTCATTACTATTTCTATGGATCATCATTATTTATGACGTAATATTGTGACGTCACATATGTTAACTCAACTGTAACAAAATTTTTGAATCAACCCGATATTTCACAATTATTAGCGATTTGTGAAACCGATGAAAACCGGTCACCAGAAGCATCGCATCTTCTTTTTATGAAAATTTGCTTGAAAAAAAGTTTCTGGGCAATCTAACGTTTTCATCATCTTCTTTAAACGCAAGCCCTCGCTCAGCAATAAATTTATGACAGAAACCAAATTTTGCAGAAGCGATTTCCAATATTGTTCGCCAGGCCCGCAACCAGAGGGTGTCAACCGGGCAATTACTCCTACGAAATTTTCAAAAGTATGTATATTTGTTAGGTACAACAACAAGTTACAGTCATTTTACTCCCCACGAAAATATCAGCTGGTTTTGCCCCTGTTGTGTGCATTGATTGATCTGACTGGCTAGCTCCGTATCATTTCTTCCGTATGATTTACATGTGCGACCAGTGGTGCAGCAAGGCAAAGAGCCGCCTGGGGCCGACCACAAAAATGCAGCCCTTTTCACTCCTCAAATTTGCTTTAAAGGAATTAAAACGAACGAAGACCATATTTCACTACAAGGAAAAATGTAAAATATAAGGAACAATGCAGCATGTTGAACATTAGGATCAAGCACTCACAAACTGAAATGAGCCTTGTTTTTCCTTCTTAATTATGGATCTTGCTTTTTCTGCTTGTTCGCCACCTTATCATTTTTCTTCCAATCTTTTCTGCCTTCTTTACATATGCATCTATGAACCCTGCATATTTCCTTTTTACTCATTCCAGGGGATCGAACAAAAAACACCAAAGATTGGGAGAAGCTTTTGCTGGATACCTTCTCTACAATTGTAAACATTTATTTATGTTTTTAATTTGCGTAGTATCTTGGTCTTTAACTTGAACAAAGTACGTATACTGCATATAGTAGGCTATATAATAAATTTAATAATCGAATATCAATAATGTAAAGAGTGTTTCATGGTTCACTTGACGTTTCGGTAGTGGTTTATTTCTCGTGGATATATCAAAGGCTTCAAATGTTAACTCTGTGTCACTGGCGCGGGACCTTCTTAAGGTGCGGGATCCACTTTAAATAGGTCAAATAGAATGTGCTTGAGAACTGAGAAGTGCGGGCTTGCAGCCTCCATGGTGACTTGCAAATTTGTCCAGCTGTTGAGTCGGGCTTCTTCCAATTACGTGTCCATGATGTTATTCTTTATCTTCGTTAGCAACAGACGTATATTTCGAAAGCTGTATTACCAAACACTACTACGTAGGATGGGTAGGACATCTGTCTTTTTATTGCTCAGCAGTGATTACAACGTATTAAAAGTTCAAGTAATCGCACTGAACAACTTTGTTCAGTGCAGCCATCGCCAAGTCGTGCAACTATTTCGGCTAACGCCCCTTTCAATAAAAGCCTTCATCACGTTCACAACTAAACATATCGAGTGCCCTTGCGTTAGGTTTTCGGAATAAGGTTCGTCGCCTCTAATTTATCAAAATGAGAGCAATATCTTTCGTAAGCTTTTGTTGTTGAAATGACTTTTCTATGACTGCAAATGTTAAGTGTACCGTTGAACAAAGGAGTCAAACCGTCTACGAAACCTACGTTGCCTATCATCAGCTGGTGCTAATTTACTGTACTTGCAGTTCAAGCCTACAGTCTGAGCTCTACATTACCTACGCAAACACACCAACTGCAATATCTCGCTTCAAGAACATCATTTGGAAGACATCAGTTCTTTTGCAACTAAGCAACTTTCCTTTGCAGAGTTCTTCACTGCACCCGCTTTGAGGAAGGTGTACGGACTGCGAGACAATTGCCCCCAATTAAGTATGGTATAAAAAGGCCCTGAGTTTAAGACAAACACTGGGGTATTTTAGCACCTGAGAATTGACTCAGACATTTGAGCAAACATTTTATCAAGTAGCTCACTCCACAACGAAATTTCCTAGTTTTAAGCTACCGGTATAGGCTTCTAAACACAAAACTGAAAAGAGTTAAAACTGTTTTTAAAAATTAATTTTTAATGAACAACTTGCCGCCTCCCAAAAAAGTGGCGCCCGGGGCCCGGAGCCCTCAGGTCTCCCCTTGCTACGGCACTGTCTGCGATTAAACGTATTCATGGCATTTATATGTTCCATTGATTGCTTGTGGCTCCTCAGGCGCTCAAGAGCGTGCTTCCAGTCGCAAAATCCCTTTCCAACAAGCAAATGGGCACATTTAGTCGTATCCGCGTACATCAGTCTACAAGTGAAACAATAAACACAACCTTGTGAAGAACAAAAACAAAGCCAGCTTCTGTCAACTACTTCGCCGTTGTGCTTCTGGTGACAAATAAGACCTGTGGTTCATTACCGTGACGAGCTTCTGTCTTTTCTGTGTTGTGGAATAGCATGAATCAAAAATAACTTTTCATCGCAATATCGAAACCTGTTTAATGTCTCAGCCAATATTCCTGCATTTTTTTCGGTACAATGGAAAGACCGATATCTGACTAAGTGGCACGCACATGTCGCACTCACTTTGGTGTGGGCCCCTTGGGCCCCCCTAAATCCGGCGCTGGGACCACAAGGTCAATAAATCAAGTCCTTGAAAATAACTAACTAAATAACGTCAATATATGAACAAAAGAAAAGGAAAAGGAACAATAACGTCAGCAATAACAACAAATTATCTTAAATGAGGTTTGATAACAGATATTAATGCAATTTAGCACAATTCAGTAATACAAAATAGACAAAGGCAAAGTTACTTGTAAATATTTGAACATAGGACATAAATATGGTGTAAGTTGAGGCCATTCATATTGTTAAGTTTTGATCAGTTCAAACCAGCTGCGCCAGCTGATAAAACCAAAAATAAGATAAAGCAAACAAAATGTACCTAAGTGACAAAGTAGTCAGCTGTACGGTTACAGTGCTCCGAGTGTTTAGGTACATTCTGTATGAAACGGAATATACCTAAACAGTCTTGAAGCACTGCAAACGTCCACCTGAACGTTTTCATCGCTGTCGAGACTTAATTTTGTCACAGTGTGACTTTGAAATGACATGGTGCATCGTGTTTCATGAGGGGGCCGGATGGCTCGTTTGTCATAATTATGATATTCTTATCTAGCACTTAGCACGCCCCATTAAGCTGATGTTTGATACGGTGTTGCTTATTGTCTTACTGGAAGGTCAGATTCAGTTTTGTTATAATCGGTTTCTGTACTCCTTTCGGAATGTCACGACTCATGACTGGCCTGCAATGCTCATCTCAGATTGCTTGCGCCGTGGGAAAAAGTAGGGTGGTGACATAAATGTCTATCCTGCATGGTAATTTCCGTTGTTGTGAAGATTAATTTGCTATGGTTAAATCTATCAAACCCAACATAGGCTTGCGAATATCGTTAACTATGACCTAGCGATATTATTCACTAGAGGCACCTAAACGCCACTAGACGCAAACGCACACTTGTACTGCTATGTCGATTATTCTGTACTAACCATGCAACTTCCACTGCACTAGACATGTAAAACGAAGCACCATTTTCTATACACATTTGCGCCGGCCTGTACGAAAATGAAAAGAATTCACATGAAAGCAAATTGGTTCCCAGGGGCGTAAGGAGGGGGAAAAGGAGGTCACAATTCTCCGGGCGCCTAATCACTATGGGGGCGCTGAAACACTGCGGAGGGCGCCGAAAAGTCCCAGCAATGTGACAAGTACTTTCTTCAATACAGTACATTTGCTTCCAAAAGACCTCAAATTCAAACACGGGGGCGCCAAATTTGCTTCTTGCCCCGGGCACCATCTTACCACGTTTCGCCGGTTCCAACCACGAATTCCATCCTGACACAGAGAAAAGTGGGCTGTTGATAGCCAACTAGTTTCGTCAAAATATTCTTAATACAAAGCAAATTTTAAATATAAACCATTTGCCAACAGGTTGGTGACTTCTGACCAATCTGTTTTTGTGGTAGCTTACGGACACTTTGTGCTTGTGGTGTAACCATAACAATGTCATGCAGCTACTATCACTAGTGCAATACCCATCTGCAGCGTGGACATGGTAGGGACTTTTCTATGCACTATGCAGTTAGCAACAGCGAGGTTTCGGCACCAGTGGCACCTGAAGTAGCATAGCAACGCCGCAGGGGTGTGTGTGCATCGGCGTTTAGGTGTGAACCTGATAGCAAGATGTAACAGCAGGCATAAAACTTGCTTTGCAGAATGTTCCCAACAAAGTTGTTCATTTTAATATTCACACTAGTTTTCTCTCTGACTCATCCTCAAAAGCTGACTTTTAAACCCTGCATTAATTTCACTGTCTTGTCACAAGCAAAGCACGCACTACGTCAAATAAACCAAAAAAAGATTAATGATTCTCACACAAATCCCTGCGCAGTCTACGTCAGCATTTCATGTCAACATCAACACAATGTAACTTCATCCTTCGATTATCAGGTCGACTGTCAAATTCATCAACGACATAATCTAAATCTGTTTTTTCACCTAGTACCCTTTCAATTGAAAGTAGATCAATATTACTCAATCTTTTACTGTTCATGGAATTCCTAGAAGTGATTTCACTAATTTCCTTTTTGAAAAACTTCTCTCGCATGAAGTGCTGGTGACGGGAGGAGTTTACAGCTATTAGTAACAATCAAACGCAGGTTGGTAACGTGCTACAAATGAAAGAAATTGTTCGAGCGATGGAGGCAGTTGGACTTCCGAAGAATATTCTTTGCCAGAGGTATTTCATGTTTAAAATCATTTTCACTAATTCAATATGCATTTGCGAATTCTTTCAAATGAATTGATGGAAATGTTTCACCTCCGGGGCAAAGAGCTGAAATGCCGGAAAAAATTGCTCCTGAATCATTACAGAAAATTATTACAAAGTTCTATGAGGTTGTAGGACATGTGTGGGTAGAGACTTAAAACTGAAGCCGCGGACCAGTCACGTGGGATGCTTCGAAGTCGTATACACAGGGCAGCAGAACACACGGCCGCAGTCAGGATAACTTCGGATAAATTACTGAGACCAATTCTTAATGTTTTCACAGACATCTTGCCACTGGGACAAACAACAATCTGCTGACAGTAATATGATCCAATTCCACCTCACACTGAAATGCACGGAAGGTCATATCTTTCTATTTCTGCGACTGTTACTTAGCTCGAACTGAATCTTTCACCACCGCGACCGCGCTCTGACTAAATTTCACGCAGGATCCGAGAAAACACTGGTGTGTGTGTTCATAAACAACTCCCATTACCGGCCGTCAAAAACAATAACACAGCTTACCATGCACTTAGGAAATATTGAATGCAGGCCAGGGCTTCTAAATTATACGGGTCAACACAAAATTTCTTTCTGGGATGAAAGTAGCAACCCTTTACTAATTTTGGGGCGAGGAATCCGAAAATCAGTCTTGAAATTGTCAGTTAGCTCTAGTTTTCAAGATATGGGCACCAGCAATATACGCTAGGGGAGACAGGTGACCCCTTGGAATTCTGAATCAAACACCTATATATCTCTTTCAATCACACATTTATCACATTTAAATAACAGGGCTCAAAGATATTTTCAAAACAACCACCAAGTTACCTTTTTGAATAACCACATGTTTCTAAGGCCTGTGGTGACTGTCACATTTGGCCCCCCTTCACAGATCATCTGACACCCCTTTCTAGGGGATTTAGATTTGCCGAAAGTTAAAGCTGAGCTATTGGCTTCAAGATTAAAACAATGGAATGTGCTTCAAAGTGGTGTCAAATGGAACAAATGGAATGTGCTTCAAAGTGGTGTCAATAGTTTTCTAACACGTCAACAGTCTGACCTAGTTTTTTAGCATGAAAGGGGGGTTGTATATTGCACAGATGTTAATGGCATGATGCAGAAATTGGGATACTCCCACAGATCAGAAGAATGGAGACTGTTCATTGATTTGTCCAAACTAAGTCTAAAAGCTGTGTTGCTGCACAATGTTAACACGTTACCATCAATTTCCGTTGGATATGCAGCTCATATGAATGAAACATACGAGAATATGAAGCAGTTTTACAGTGCATAAATTACTAACAGTACTGCTGGCAACTGTGTGGTGACTTCAAAGAAATTGCAATACTACTGGGATTTCAGCCTGGTTATACAAAGTATTGCTGTTTTTTGTGTGAATGGGACAGTTGTGCAAGACATAAACATTACCTTAAAAATGACTGGTCAAAAAGAAGCACTTTATGAAAGCAGGTACAATAAATGTGAAGTACACTCCACTCATTGAAGCATCAAAGATAATAATTCCCCCTTTGCATGTTAAACTGGCCTAATGAAAAATTTTTTAAAAGCGATGAATCAGGAAGGAGCAACTTTCCAGTACATCTACAACAAGTTTCCTATATTAAGCCAAGCAAAGCTCAAAGAAGGTATCTTCATTAGACCCCAAATCAACAAGCTATCAAAGGAAGAAGACTTTGGTCACACCTTCTCTGGAACAGATAATGTTGCCTAGAATGCATTTCGAGATGTGGCACACAACTTTCTTGGAAATGCAAAAGTTTCAAATTATATTGAACTTGGAAATTCCTACAAAAATATGGGGTGCATCATGTCTTTGAAAATACTGTTCCTACATGCGCACTTGGATTTTTTCTTTCAAACTGTGGTGGCGTAAGTGACAAAAATGGGGAGCGTTTCCACCAGAATATTGCAGTCATGGAAAAACGGAACCAAGGAAGATGGAGCCCACCATTGTTAGCCGATTACTGTTGGACTCTTACTCGAGATCAACCGGACTTGTCTTGTCTTGCAGCAAGAAAGCTAAAAGAAAGCGACTGTGAACATGCACGATTCTGTTGTTGCATTAGCGTTAAAGTATGCATTTGTACAACAATAAAATTAAAAATTTTCCAAAAACGAGAGCTAATCGAAGTTTTTTATTGTCATTTTCGGATTCAGCGCCCAAAAATCTGTAAGAAATGACTATCTCCATAAGAGAAAGAATTTTCTTTTGAAATTTTGTTGACGTCTAAAATATTGCTGGCTGAAAGTTATCTGCTGTATATGTCAACCAAACAAATTCGAACATGAAATTAAGCGCACAACTGGGGGGCCAAACTGGGGCCAGCCAAAAATCTGGGGGGGACATGGCCCACCCCGGCTCCCCCTTAGAATCGCCACTGGGCCCCTACCGGGAATCGAAACCCTGGCGCGTGCTCAACCAACTGTACCACTTGGTGGGCAACGTTTGCTGATAAATGCGATACTGCCTACAACATAAAGGTGGGTTCACTTTGTCAAAGATGGAGTTATTGACCGTTCCGTCTTGCAGTTGTGTGGTTGCATTCCAGCATTGGTAATATATTATTATCTGCGGAACTGGGACTTCCAGCTCAGCTGTGTAATTTAGGTTTGGCAACTATTGCAAAAATAAAATCTTGCAGTGAAACAGATGAGTTCTTCCTCCATTTGCAGTTGGCAAAACTCAGCAAAAATCTTTTTGCTTGCTCAAATATCATGGTGACTGTGGTGAGTTTTGCTTCGACATTTCCTAGTATTGGGAGTAATGTAAAACTGCTAAGCCGATAGCAACCAAGTGCCGTTCGTCTAAATTTCATTCTCAGCACGTTGGTCAGCGTTTCTTGTTATCGCTGTTCCAGATTTTATTATATGGGAATATCATTAAAGATAAATTACATAAGAAAAAGGACGCTTAATAAAACGCAAGGTGCCCCTGCTAGCTGTGGTATCGTGGTGGCAGCAAACAGCAAGCACACTTTGACTGACCTGACAGAGTGCAAGGCAAGTGTTGCAGAAGTTAATTTTAGTGGCCTCTGTGGAAAAGTTTCAGCGAGGATACCAATGGCATGTTTTGTAGACTCACTCAGGGTTCCAAACAAGATTTTTCAAAGAAAATTACCCCTGCCTAATCAACAAACTCATTTTCTACGAGATTACCAGCCGTTCTGAAGTTTATTGTATTGATCGATGAAGAAGGCTAAGATGAAATATTTGTTTCAGTGTAGTTTTTAAATCTGACAAGTGTGTTTCGTAGATAATACTCGGTTATTCCGCAAGCAAACAGAAACAAAACTGTAAAATTTTCAGATATCTCTTTTTGCACAAAAACCTGCTGTTGATGAAAGTAGAATTTCAGATGAAAAAGTTCTTGCGTAAGAATAAATGCTGTTTGAATTATATAGCAAATAGCTCGTGTGCAGTGAATGACAAAAACAGCGTCAAACAAGCAAAACTTCTCAATTTTTCTTATTTGTTAAAAGCACTGTGAAATGAAGAGGGATACATTCTTGCTTGAGGTTGTCTTTCAGCAATTTAATCAAGCTTTATTTTATTCACCTGTTTAATTAGCACCGCGGCAAGTGTCGCAGTTAGGAAAACATGACACACATTTTGTGTTGTTATCTACTAGCATGCATGTGACACATGTTTGCTTTGACCACTATGAACGGTTGCAGCAGACAGTAGACTAATAAAGCGTTTGGGAAACAACAAAAAATGAAATTCCAACTTTTCCGTTAATGGAACATGTAAAGATTTTGTTATGGTAAAACATTTCCGTGTTTTTACAAGTACTACATTTTGTTGCTGAAGACAGACAGACGTTTTTATTTAACATCTGACAAAATCATATATCAGGTGGAGGAGAATCACCGCGAGGTCTTCGAGTCATCCTGCCTCGCGAAACTACTGAAGAAACTATGTGAAATGTGGAAATATTTTGTTGCAAAACCCGACACTGCATTTTTGCTCTTACTACGTACAAGTTTACAAATAGTTTACTTAGTTACACCGCGCTTACCTTAGGGAAGACGTTTGTAAATGAGCAACACCGACATTCCATCTTTTTTGGGAATGATATTCCAGTGCAAACGTTATGAATTCGACGTTGGCAATTTCTACACCACTGCGTGACAATTGATCATCACGTTGAGATTTGATACAGCGTGATTTTACGAAGCTTGGCTAGTTAGCAATCCTTAGCCAGCCTTTGCTCCAGAAACCTTGAGTACTACTTTGTAAGGTTGTTACATACTACTTATATTATGATGAATTTTATGCATCTTCCATTTTCGGTGTACAAATATTATTTTTCTTTTTACCTTTTTCTGAACAATAGTTCGTGACTAGCTTTTTCTCTGATACTCTTGGGAGTTTTATTGAGGGTTTCGAAAACCAATAATTTTGTAATTTTCCTAGGTTTCCTCATACCATTATCCATCGTATATACAAAAAATGCTGAGAATCGTTGCAATCTTGGTTGTGCTGGGGACGGCATTGATAAGCAGTGCTTGCCTGATTCCCGAAAATATACCACCAGCTCTGAGACCCTATGTAAGTCAAGAAACGTGGAACCACATCCGGGAACTGCAGAGACAGCAAATTTTGACCAATGGCGGGTGCACTCGAAAACCGTCGGTAAGTTCTGAGACTTAATTGTGCAACAAGTCGTTTTTAGAGCTTTAAGCAAGACTGTGAGTTCAACTCCACGCGCGGATTTCCAGTCCAAATAACATTTTCGTTTGTGTTCTTAGAATTTTAGATATTTCACAGAGTTGTCTTCGATTTTTCACAACGCTCACGTTACCAAAGCTATACAACAGTGACCAACGTTTTGGTTACGCTAAAAGGCATTTCAAAAATGTAAAGATCCGGTCGTGATATTTTACTTCAGATACACAGTATGCTTGTTTATCGTTCTGCTGGTAAACTCCATTGCTTGTGCGAAACCTATTTTTAAGAGACTTTTATTGCTTCTGTTTTTTGCAAACAAATTCAGCATGGGTTGTTTTCAGGTCGACCGCGGACAGTGTTCAATCGAGACATATCAAACAAAAGATTTTTCAGGAGAGTGTCGCATTATCGGAGGAGTTCCGGCGTGTGTAGCGGCCGTGCCGGGGTGAGTCTTTGTACCATTTTCTACCTATCTTTGTTTTTGCTGATGTGTACTTCCAAATTCCTGTTTTTTCAGACATTTTGTGGATGACTGGGGAAAACTTCAGACAAAATTTTATCACTATCGTTGTCCAAGACCCTCCATCGCACGACGCTCCAGCAGCCAACGTCCCCATGCCCGGCAACATTGGACGGCCAGAAATGTTAAAAAATCGTTCCTGAACGCAAGTGAGACGTGATGAACTTTGGCACATAGTTTTCAATCAGCAAAATAATGCTACGCCATTCAGGGCCGGATTAAGGGGGGGGGCAACGGGGGCAATTGCCCCGGGCCCTCCGCTCCAACGGGGGCCTCCCGCGATGACATTTATTTGTTTTAAATAAAATATTCGGTTGGAAAATTGTGATTCAAAAGATATACAAGAATACAAACTCTATATTCCGATGTTGCGATGAGTATCATTGATGGTTTCTCTGCAAGTTTGACTTCCTGCCAGTTTTAGTAATCACTACTGAATATAAATATTTTCGGTTTTGTTCAGTGCAAATATATTTTCATTTTGCGTGTAACTTTTCCTAATAGTCATTCTTATGGCATGTGTTTATCTACTCGTGCATCACGCCTACTGCACAAATGTCGCGAAAACGATACTATTTGCGTGCTTAAGCAGCAAAGCTAGTTCTGCTGTGGTTGCTGGTTTGTATCAATGATTCCATAATTTCTTGTGCGGTCTGGGGGTAGCCGCAGTCGAACTGCGACCTTTGTTTCGTCATAAAGGGTAACGTATGGTAGAAACGCACTTTTCTTCCCATGGCTACTATTCTTGTTACATCATAAACATATGAAGCTAGTCAAGCCATTTACACCACATGTTATTGCGTGGTCCGTCAGACAAGGTTTTTGATCAGTCGATTTGCAGAACGAAAGAGCAGAAACGAGGTTGCAGTGTTTAGCTAGCGCTATGCCAAAACCTGTAATGACATCAGCAGCTAAATATGACAAAGTTTCTAAGGAGAAAAAGCGCAAGAATCTGGCAGTGTTAGCTAAAACGCCGCGACTGAAACGTTTTTTTTTCAGCAAAGCTTTAGCAGCAACGTTAAAACAGTGGCGTTAACCAGAGCACCTGAACATGTAGGTGAAACTCACGACATAAGTTTCGAAGCACCTTTCACAATCAGACTAGCTGGCCATATTGACATGTTATTTTTCCGGTGTTTTTATTTGTAATCTTTGGTTTCTGTTTATTGTTCGGGTGAATGTTGTTTCTTGCAGAGTCACTCTCTAGCCTCGGAGTTCCCAATCTGAGGTACATTTGCTTATCTCAGGGGGTACATTCAGGGGCGTAACGAGGTTAGATGGCGCCTGGGACAAGAAGCAAGTTTTGCGGCCCCATGTTTGAAACTGAGGTCTTTCGGAAGCAAATGTACTGTATGGAAGAAAGTACTTGTGACATTGTTGGGACTTTTCGGCGCTCCCCGCAGTGATTTGGCCCCCCTTTTTGACTCATACTCGGCGTCCGGGGAATTGCGCTCCCCTTGTCCCCCCGTTATGCCTCTGTGTACATTTATTGTACAGCCGTAACCAATTAACTTTGAGACATAAAATTGAGTCTACTTGAAGTTCTATTAAGATTCAGTGGATTTTAGTTATTTTACCCAACCTTATTGTCATAAGAAACTTTAGGGGTACAAGCTCACCTGCCGAACTGCTGTAGGGGTACATTGTCAGAGAAAGGTTGGGAACCCCTGCTCTAGCCTGTGGAAATATTTTTCCTTGGTAAGAATACACTGTAGTGTTTGTATCATAAACTCTCTTCTCGCAGCGACTGTATGTGCAGTTGAGGAGGGCCTACGAGAGGGGGCTACAGAAGGTACATCGTACCCGAGCACGAGAGGTGCTGGGGCTCAGGAAGATGAAAGTACGCAGGTTAAGTTTTTCTGTAATCAAGCCCAAATTTACTAGTGTACAAGGTAGTTGCCAATATCCCATACAATATATTTTTAAATCTTGGCATGGTAGCTGTTTTGTCTGTATTCTAATTACTATAGAAACAAGCTATACAAGTTTCAAGAAGAAATTCAGAAGCTAGGGGGCCCAGTATCGGTCTTCGCACCCCCAGGTATAATTTGTCTAAGGCCTTGCAGTTGAGTATCGTGTTTATTCGATTGTAAGCCCCGGCTTATAAAGATTTGTTATCATTTCAAGCGGCTTACAATAAAAGGCGGCTCACATTTTTATTTCTTTACTTTATCGAAAGGTATAGAGCAGTGTTTCCCAATATTTTTTGGCTAGCGTCCCCTTTTCTGACAAACAAATTTCTATCGCCCCTACCATCCCTAGCACACATATCAATACAATTTTTTCGTATTGTATATTTGGGATGCTTGAAAATGATTAAAACACGAATGAGCGCAAAGATGCATTTCACTATAAAACTTAATTTAGTAAATTAACTCATTTAGCAGTTGGAAACTGTTAAAGTTAATGATTTGGAAACTGTTAGAGTTCATGAAGGGTTCGATTTGTCTGAACAGCATTAAACTTGGACAAGAAGGTGAAGATTGCTGATTTGGCTTTAATGATGTTAACACCATTACCTTGCAATTGCAAATTAACTTCATTGAACTTCGTGAAGATAACTGTGGATTGTGACAGCCAAGATACTGTATCTATGACACCCTTTGACAGTCACCTTGTGTGCAGCAACAGGCGTAAAAACTCTCTTCATCATTATCCTAATGCACCACATTGCCTACACTTAGCAGAAACTTCTAAACCCTTTGGTGTCCTTTGATCAATCAATCCATTAATAATCTGCCACAATTTTAGAAAATTTTGAGTTCGGAGCAGTGCAGGATTGAATTTAATCTGCATATTTTAAAAGTTTTTGAACTTAGCCGTGACACTTGCAGTCGTCCACTGGCTTTACCATGTCTCCCTGGATTTCCTTGGCGCTGCTCAAGCTAACGTGCGTTCTGAAACACACTTCTGTTTTCCGGAATCTTTTCGATTCCCTTTAGGTAACTTATTCTTGTTGGCACCTAACACTACCTGTAAAAAATATAAATTGCCTTTCTACTTTCGAATTGAACTCGTTCAAGTTTATTATTATATTTGTGATCATTAAACCACTCCATCCAAAATTAGCTCACGCTTTTGGTTACAGGCTGATTCTAAGTGCAAGCGTGCATTCTCAAACCTGACCGGTGATAGTCACTGTAAAGAAACGGGCATTATTAAGTAACAGTTTACCAGTGCCAAGAAGTGCAGCTGACGATAATTCCAATCATAATCATTTCAGTATAGAAGAGGACAGTTTTACTGCGCAGCTTACCTTTAGTGATGGAAACTGCAGTTCATCAATTTATCTCCTAGCATTTCACCTCTGTTTTGTTTCTAAAACGCTACGTTTCTGTTTACAAATTACATGCACAAATGTTTGTTGATCATACTGTGTTTTATGACATTTGGTCACTCAAAATTATTGAGACAACAGAAATGTAGCTATTAACTTGGTCTCCTATCGCCCCCCAACCGCCCATTTCTGCTTCACCGCCCCCCAATCGCCCATTTCTGCTTCACCGCCCCCCTAGAGTTTCTCACCGCCGCCAGGGGGCGGTACCGCCCACTTTGGGAACCACTGGTATAGAGGCATGACTCTCAGTCTTTCCTTGGCTACGTTTTGTAGACCAAACTCTTCTTTCGCTTTCGATTTTCTTCAGCATCACGTGCACATCCGTTACAGGAGGGATTACGGTAAACAGAAGGCAGTTAGTAGTGTAAGCTTCATTAATACCGGGGTTGTCAATTAAACGGTTAACGCACGAGTACGCGAACGTCGCGGATGCATCTAAGAGACTTAGGTAACCTATGTTCAAGTGCAGTTTAAAATCAAGGGCGGCTTACATTAATTTTTAACACCATTTCGTGCGGCTTGCAGTCAAAGGCGGCTAACAATCGGGTGAATTCGGCAGGCACATAATCGACTACCGGAAAAAGCAAACGAGAACATTGCTAATCAGTGAAAACGAATTTTACAAATGATGACGACATGAAATGCGTCATAGGGGCCCTCCAGTGAAAATTGCCCCGGACTCCCCTACCCTTTAATCCGGCTCTGACGCCATTTAGTGAAAAGGCTGCGATATACGGTAGTTTAAAGGAACATGTTTGAGATTGTCTATCATTTTCACGTGATTTTCAATACGTCTTTTGGGCTTAATCAGTGAGGGGTGCTGGATCTAGAACCATGAAAGCTTACCTGCTGAAGTTTGCCTGTAAACGCTGACCACTGGAAAATTGTATCGTGAAGACTGTTTGCATTGTTGCTCTCAAAAAACTTTCGGCACTTTGAAAGTTGTAAGGCTTTTTTTGTTCCGACGTTTGTCACAGGGTGTTTAGAAATAATGACGCTTAGCATAACCGTAGGACCTTATACTTCAGATTAAAGAAGGTCAACAGCGATACTCATGCGATCTGTTAGGATGCCTATGAACGAAACAACTCTAGATGAGAGTGTTGCTACCCATGGTCATTGAGACTAGATTAGGAAGGATCCTGCACTTTTCCGGAAATTTCTTTCATCAGTAAATAGATGAACTGTGTAAAACTGCATTATTTGTCAAACAGAGATTTTATCACTCCAAAGATGAGCATATGTGTGTCAACAACTCGATAAGCTTGTCCTGCTTAGTATATCTAAAGTTTTAAGTTGTCAAGCAGCAGCTGAAACGTGCTTTTTCCGAGGTCGTTTTTCATTTTCGAGCAACACACGCTAGTGATATATTTTTCACTTGTTTTATTTTTTGCTATTGGCATGATCGTTTTCCGAAACTAGTATGGCCAGGAAAGTGGTGGTCACTTGTGGCCGTAACCACAAGGACTGCGCGAGACACGCACGTGGCTCGTGAGGACATTTTGACTGTAACGTCCGAACCACTGAAGCTAAGCTATACATCATCAATATCATCAATTTAGACATTCTCAGAAAGGTACAGTGCAACTTTTGAGGTATGTTTTTCGTATGTGTGACGTCACTCTGGCGAATGGCAGTAAAAAACAGGATTTGGCTACTTCCAATAACTTCAGTGTTTTTCTAAAGCCGTGCAGCGAAAACCGTGCACGTTGGGTGATTGTTTCTACACAAAAAATGTCGGTCAAATATTTTAGTTTGCGAAAATAAAGCCAGAAAAATTTGTCATGTTTTAGGAAGTCCAGGCGATGGAAACATCACAAAACTAAGTTTTTTTTGTAGTTTTTAATCTTTGAAGGTCATTTGCTCCGGTTCCATAAAAGGGAAAATCTGAAAATCGCAGATAAGGTTGCTACATATATTGTACAACACCCTGCCGCTTTTCAAGTAAAAACATTAAGAGGAAAAAGGTATAACACTTTTTATCACCTAGTTGCAGAAAAAATGGCGGAAATGATAATAAACCATTAAAAATGACGTTTTTCTCAAAGATTTCAAATTGCAACATAGCATTCTTTTTGTTTTTAATGGATGTTTTCGGTTATTTTCAATGTTGTTCTCCAACATTCGGTATTGACAAAGGTTATGGCCTTGAAATGGAAATTTTTTTTTCATAATTTTGTGAAATGCATTTTTTCCAAAAAAAGGTTTACCGGTAACCCCAAAACAAAAATAAGTTACATTCGTCGAGTTTTTGCATTATTCCTTTGCAAGTAATCCAAGACAAAAACGGCTTTGAAAAATTAGCGGGTAAACGTTGAGCCAATTGTCAATTTTGACTAAAAATTACAGAAAAATAACACAAAATTGCATGTTTCTCAAAAATCTCAAATCAATTTTTTGGTCTTATCAGACAGTTTTCACTTAGACGCGTCTGAGGATATCGTCAATGACTCTTGAATCACTAGTGCAGGAGTTTCAAACACGCGGCCCGCTGTGCGGCCCCCAATGCTTTTCGGGCTTTTCAAATAATTTAAACATTTACTTTATTTAGTTTATTCACCGGTGTTTAAAAGTGCTCCACCAGCGAGTGAACAAGTTCATATCGAACGAACGTGGTGACGGTTAGAAATGATTTGCCGGGACTCACGATACTTTTCGCAGGAATTAAGATGTAAAAGCTGTTTCTGGTAAGGTTCAGGTACCGCCATTGTTGCATAAGCGTCATAGTGCGGCCATTTATAAGTCCTCATTTGGCCCTCGGAGCAATTTGAGTTTGAGACCCTGTTCTGGTGCAAGCGGTTTTGGAGCTATGGCAGAAAATCTCTTCGCGTGCCACGTACGCGTCTCGTGCTGTCTTTAAAGGGTATCAGCAAAGTTAATCAGTTAAGCAGCCATTGCTTGACAATCAAAAAATCAAACTCAAATGACTACGATATCTTAAATAACGTGAACGCCACTATTTTTGCAAATGTGCCGACGCACCAAACCTGCGATCAAAAACGTTCACTAAATGGGCTGGCATTTCCTTTTATTGTGCCATGTGAGTGAAACAATCCAAAGGGAGCAGCTAACTTCAACAAATGCAACACTTCATTTCTTGCCAGATCGTCACTTGACCAGCAGATCCAACACACGGAGAGTTTCCTGCAATTTCAGGGGGAGCAGGAAGATTACTGAAGACGGCTCCTGCGTTTACGTTGGCAGAAGGACGCGCTACGGTTGTCGCGGCCAGAGAAGCAATCTGTTGGTGCTAAATCATGAGGAGTGTGCACACCTTGAAGCTTAGAAAAGCGCTTTGCGGCCACGAAAATTTGTTCATGATGGTGGTACTGTCAGATATTTACAACGCAAGATAATTAATCTAACATGCCTCCTTGCCCATCAGTAACCATAAGGCAGCGGTTCCCAAACTGTGGTACGCGTAACGTACCAACGGTATGTGAAGTCTTTCGTGGTGGTACGCGAGTAGGCCTACTGCTTTCTGTTTATCTTCACAAAAATATATTCATAGCTATGTTTGTACTTATCGGGTTCTGTTAATTAATTCCTGAATGTTTGTGTATTTTCCTTGATGGTTTTTAAAAATGGCCATTATGATTTCTCACAGCCATTATCTTCATGTCGCGTTTGTGTCAATTCTGGTTTTCCAAACTTTTGATGGAATGATACTTGTTAGATTGAGTTTTCCTAGAGCAAGGTGGCACGTGGCGACAGCACGGGTCCCACAAATGGTACGTGATGAGAAAAAGTTTGGGAACCACTGCCACAAGGTAACAGCACCTAAAGATTCAATGACTTTATTATACTGGCGTTATATTGTTCACGTAATATTAGCATAAAGCAAATAAACCAGTAACTACAAAACAGTAGAAACGATAGAAGGTATTTACATTGGGATATACCTTTGAAGTTGATATTTGTCGTACGGATTCTCTCGACCACCAAAGTATTTATAAGATCCGGTAACATTTCAATAAAACTAACTTTTCGTAAAATTCGAAAAAATATCTAATCGTTTTTAACTTCAGTGATTCAGTGGACTTAAGCCTATTGCCAATAAATCACTTCGAAGTGCCTTATTGCGAACAATACAGCCACAAAAATACAGCAATTATCGAAAATATTATTTTATTCAATGTTTCAACTTAAGCTAAGTTATCATCAAGAACTCCTGATGGCTTACGATTAAGCTGAAATGTTGTATAAAATATTGTTTTCGATAGTTGTGGCTATGTTGTTCGCAATAAGAATCTACAGCAACTCCGTGCATTTTCGAAAGTTGTTTGTTGCTTTTCTATCTCTGTGTTGAGTTTATGAAACTCATCGCCTTCCTCGCGTACTTTATTAATATTTTAGAAAATGAAACAGAACCATGACTTCGTTGGTCACGCGAATTATCGAAATACACAATTACAATGATATTATAAACTGCCTACTCTTTGCATAGCTGTAGACTTTAGTTTCAGAGAAAAGCTCGATCGACTTTGTACTGGAATAAATGGGGCCAATTTACAGATGACAACCAACAAAAACAACCGTGCAATAGTTGGGATACCGACTCTGCGAAAACCTTCTCTGGAAATTTGAAACCTGCTGTTTTACTTTGAAGAGACATGCGCTGTTGGCAAAAGCAATTGCTGCAGCCTGAAAGTAGATTGGATGGCATTTGTATTAGACAAAGCAATAAACGAAGCCTTGCTGTCAACCATCAAATAAAATCTACAGGCCTTTTTGATTCAGTATTCCTTCTATTTGACGTTATGTCAGGATATATATCAGTCGACAGTATCAATTTTGTGGGAAATCGTTGTAAGCTTTATTAAAGGATTCGTAAACATGTGAATAATTAAAACAGTTAACCATTGCCAAAACATGCAAAGGTTTTACCTTTCCAGAGCAAAAAGAATGCAACTAGGATAAGCAAACTTTTTCAGCCAGCCTTCGGCAAAATTTTTGAACCGAAGTGTTTTAGATCCCGTTTCCAAGATAAAAACGCTATATGTGCGGTTCAATAATAATGTAAGTGAAATAATACTTTACATAAAACGACACTTTTGAACTCTGCACCTTGCTAATTTCCTGTGCACTTAATGCGAGTTTATTTTTTCAAGTTGATACCTTTTATTTCAAAACTTGACATTAACCTATTCGAAACAACTAATCCTAACCGTTCAGTAAAAATGTCTACGATAAAGCTCAGCTTAAAGACAAGTCACTGCAATATCTCAATATCGATGTTGGCTTAGATTACTTTATGCACAAAATAACAGAATTTTCATTATTCATAACTTGGGAACACCACATGTACCAGGGAATTATTACAAGATTGTTTGTTTATGTAATGCTGATAGAGCAGGTGTTCTCAAACTTTTTCTGACCATGTACCGTATCAGCATTTCGACAGATGTGCATGTACCCATGAAATTTCTAATGACAAAAAGGCTGAGTAAAATAACGAAAATCCACTGAATTTTTAATAGAACTTTTATATTTTTAGAACTATAAATGAAGAATCCATTTTTATATCTCAAAGTAAATATATTTAACAATAAGCGTATGATATTTGAAAATACTATTCGCTGGCATATGTATAAATATTGGAAATGCATAATATAGAAATCTATTTTCCTTTCTGTTGCTAACATTAAATGTACCCCTTCAGATAGGCAAATGTACCACTAGGGGTACATGTACCCCAGATTGGGAACCCTGTAATAGAGCCTACAAAGATGTTATACATCATTTTAGTATTGTAGTTTCTAACTGATCGCGTGAAAACACAAGTTAAACGACTTGTTAGCACCCTAGCAAAAAAAACAGTTACGTTTAACATCCATGTATAGGCTTACCTAAGGTGGAAAGAGAGATGCGCGACAGGATCAAGTTTGAAATGTATTCCGTTACTCTTTTCTCGAATTCGAATTTGGAGAATAACGAGACAGCATAATTATAATATTGCAAGCAGCGAGGTTTTGACAATATTCTTTAAAACTACAATACTCGATTCCAGTTGCTAGCCATCCTACAAAATTTTTCCAATTGCTAGCTATCCTACGTCTTACGTCTCCGCGGAAAAAGATGTAATACTGCAAGATTAAAAGCAGAAAAGGTGTCCTACTCAGCAATGAGGAAGATGTGCTTGGCATAGGAGAGAATATTTTAAAGAACTTTCGAAGTCAATCACTCTGCAATGCGAGGTACTATAACTCAGCACTTCTCAACCAGTGGGCAGCGAAACACTTCAACTTCTTACAATTTTCCGGTGTTCAACAAAAACGTTTCTTGAAAATTAACCGATTTTCTATTGTTTTGATCGGGAAATCCGAACTACAAATCCGCCCGTTGTTAACGTTTCGTTTGTTTAAAGTTTTTCGTTGTTGCTTTAACGCAGTGGTTTCCACCTCGGGTGCCGCGGCATCCTAGGATGCCATTTAAGATGCTCAGGGATGCCGCGAGCTAACGAGTTTTTCAATGTATCATGAAAAATACTATTTTCAAAATGTAATCACACCTTAAAGTAAATTGTTATGGGCTCACCACTGGGTGCCGCAAATTGTATTTCCCTGCTGTAGGGTGCCGCAAGCCTAAAAAGATTGGGAAACACTACTTTAACGCATCTCCTACTGCATAGTGTTGTAACTAGGTGTTTGATCCAGGGGATTAAACGAAGCTGAATGGGGCCCACTGGCCACCGTGGAGGGTCACTAGCCTACACTAAGAAAACAAGCTAAAAACTGATAGTGAATCCAGATTTCTTGGATGTCTATGCCAGCTACAAAGACCGAAAACCCCCTGAACAACGAAGAAAAATCAACCTACTGAAAACCAGAAAGTAGTAATAGGAGGGGTTTTCGATCTGGATTGTACGGGTTTTGGGTGTGTTCGGGTTCGGGTAACTAGGGGTTTTCCTCAGCCTCCCTCACCCCCGACCTATGTTTTCAATATTTTTTGTTTTCTATATTTTTTGTGTTTGTGATATTTTTTGATATATTTTATTTTCGTTATGGTAATTTTTTTCATTATTAATTTCACATTTTAGAGATAACGTGCAACTATCAGCACATCATAACCTGCCACTGATTGTCAGGACATGCCACATTTTAATCCAATAAACAAACATTCACCTCTCTGGTGCCAACCGACTTACGCTGACCGCAATTTCGTCATACGCACCTGTAATGTCATGACAGATGATGGTGCAACACTTTTCGTTTATGTCACAAAATACGTAGCGATGCGTTGCAAAGGGCAAGTCTGGCGCGCCCTCAGATTAAACGCTTCTGCGTCGTTGATTGCACTTTCGTCACGGTCGGTAATTTTTGCAACAGAAAAAAGGTATTCCGATAAGCAAATACACCACCAACGTGAACTCAACGCAGAAGATGATGCAACAAAATTTTTACGTCACTCGCGTCAGCACGATTTTGCCCATCTCCGCTGCGGTACACAATCTATAAAGTGTTGACTTTTCACCTTGTTCTTTCACTTCACCTTGATCCATATCGGAATTTTCGTCAACCTATTTTGAAAACAAAAAAAGTCGATTTGTATAAAACCCTTGATTGCTTGTTTCTTTATGCCATCGTTAACATTTCGTCTCTTACGACTTATTTTAAACAAAAGTACGAACCACTTCAAAGTTTAAATGCTTCATTCGCCA
>Ga0210059_1002075_pt1 | contig 31065 bp, 17 predicted proteins | sample Ectturendosymbi2_FD_188042 | JGI IMG/M metagenome (GOLD analysis project Ga0210059, IMG submission 188042) | Ecteinascidia turbinata endosymbiont from Florida, USA - Sample 2 (SPAdes) (version 2) | ecosystem: Host-associated > Tunicates > Ascidians > Unclassified | place: Key West, Florida...
TCTACAGATATTTCAGATATTTTAAGTGGTTTGAATTTAGCTCATGCTTGAAGTCACACGTTATTTGAAGCTTGACTAGTAAGTGCTTGATTTGAGTTAGACTTGCTAGGTGATGTTAATTTTTTTTGGCCAGTTGTAAGCCAGTATAACTTCAACCGTGTTTTCTTAGCACAGATTTAATACTTGCTAGAAGTATTTGCGATAAGGTATATGATGAATTATTTCCTACTTCTGCACATTTTTCAAACAACTAGTGTCAATGCAAGATGAGGGCAGCCTTGACTCATCCAGCCTCAAAGCTTTTCCAAAACAAGCCTCAGGTTGGCTGTTTTTGTATGCTATGTTCTTGTAGTTAAAAGGATAATATTTAAAACAAATATTTTGTTTTGAATCTTCTTGGTTGTTGTTTATGGTTTCATTTATTCCCATGAACGTGAACAAATTCAGGATACCAAATACCAAGCATTTTATCAAAGGGGGAAAGTGTGAAACTTTTAAAGGGGTAAACGTTGTAGTGTATTGATGGTGAATGCAGGGAAATGGTGCGTGGAAATAAAGTTGAGGCGATGCCAATATACTATTGCTTAACTTTTATGTGTTGCCAGCCTTGTCTTCCCAGATTTCAGAGATTTCAAAGTTGTGTATCATGAACACCCTTTTGCATTTCCTCCTTCTGCTGTGTCAGTCATGCCATTGTCTCAGGAGCGTATCCTTCGGTGGTCGTATCTTAGGCTTGATCAAAGTGCTTATCACGGTTGGCTGAGTATGATGATGACGTCATCAGAGGGCCCCCCTTTTTAGTCTTGCCTCGGGCCCCCCCAACCTTAAACACACCACTGGCTACCACATTCAGATATCTAATTTGCAAACACAGCACATTCTTACGCCACAAAAGTATTCGTGCGTTGCCAAACGCAGCAGCACTGTAATGGTCCTAATCACACTCAAAACTTTGTAATGGTCATAATCACACTTAAAACAATTTTGAATGAAAAAATAGGTTATCGGTTTTGCCAGGTGATCCTATTATTTTGGCTACAACAAAACTTGGTTCCATACAGTGGCGTACCTATGGTTTCCCGCGCCCGGGGACAAAGTCAGGTTTGAGCGCCCCACCCTGCCTGTTCCAGACAGCATAGATGCGAAGAGTGAGTTGAGAATAAAGGGCTGTCAAAAGCTGACTCGGGCCCCGCATGAATGATTGTTTCTAGACTTGTTTAAAAACTTCATTTGACTGTGACGTCAAGACCTTTGAATCGTGGAAATCATAAACTATCGTAGAGTGAAGATTTTAATCGTTTCGCATCCCCAGCTCCCAATTTCAAATTTCGGTCACGAGTGAACACTCAAACTATTGTATATTGCGACATTTCGAACCAGTGGCGTGGCCAGAAAGTTTGATGGGGGGGGAAATGATTGGAGGTAACCGATTAGGGAGGCCAAAAATTGGGACCTCGTTTCCCTCACGAAGTTAAAGAAATGTTCATAAACTGACATCATAGTTGCTTCATTTGCGGGGTCATGACCCCTTTGGCCCCTCCCTGGCTACGCCTATGTTCCAAACTGCAGTAAAACATTCGAATTGTAGCAACTAGTAAAAGAAAGTGCAAACACTAGGCAAAATATCCTCTGATAACATAGCAAAAAATTGGCCAAAGTTGCACCTTGCTTTCTAAAGTATAAATCATCACAACTACCTTCAAGTAAAAATCATCACAACTACCTTCAGAACTACATCAAATCCACTTCAACATTAAGTTTGGCAAACCATCAAAGCTCAAAAATTTTCCTAAACATCAGCATAGCTGCTCTGAAAGCATGCGCAGTAACGTACAGCATGCACTGTGAACGGTGTATTTCGGTTCCTTTGTGACGCAACTATAGAATGAGAGCGAAGTCGGAAAATTTGCAACCCTGGCTAACTGAAAGCAGTGACGCAGCCGTAGGAAAAAACGCATGCGGGCGCTGACTGTGAAGACAGAAATTCCGCCTTAGAACGTCACTAGGGTTCGTAACTACTCGCTTTGCGAACCATGGTGATCTTGACGAGATTTCGCAACTGGGTAGCAGTCATAGATGGACATGGAGGAACCCGGGGGCCGGGAAGGCACAGGCCCATCCACTTCTGACAAGCAAATGTGTAAAAATACAAGACTTTGAGATGATTCTGCTAAAACGTTTTCATTATCAGGCCCCCCACTTTCAAATGGTTCCCTTCACACCAGGCGCTAGGCCCACCCACATGTATAAAAAGTTTCCTTCATCACTGGTAGCGTTCGCTGGCATTCGACATTTTGTAAATCGTAATTTATAACATCCGCTGACATTTGAAATCTCGTAATAATTGCGTAACATTCCGACCTCAATTTGGCGCCCCCAAAATGCTGCGACCGGGGTAGATGTCCCGCCTTGCTCCCCCTTAGTTACGCCACTGGTTCCATATACGTAACATAAAATCTAGAATTATTTGTGATTATTTTTGTCAGAAGCTCTCGAAACCCTTTGAAAAATGGCAAACGACCGCCACGACGGTCGCGAGCTCCAGGTTGAAAACCACTGTTCTAGGTGGCGATTGTTGCAGGTGGCAGTTGTCCCAGGTGGCAGTTTTCTATAAGGCAGCTGTCCTGAGTGAAGATTGACCCAGATGGCAGTTGTTCTAGGTGGAAGTTGTCCGGATGACAGTTGTCCAGGTGGCTGTAGTACTAGAACCGACTGTGTCGAATTATATAAACGAAGGTAGGCCAACCCCGTTTTTTCAGCATTTGTAGATGTATCCATAAAGCACGGGTCTCCAAACTTCGGCCTGCGAGCCAAATCCAGCCACCGAAGCCATTTCATCTGGCCGAAAAAAAGCATTTTTCCTATAATGAAAAACATAATATATTTACAAAAGAATTGTTAATTCGGCAGAGGCTAACTGTTGATTTTGTGATGGCTTGAATAAGTAAGTAAAGTAGAACAGATAACGACACGCCGCACATGTCTCAAACATTGGAAAGTAAAATGAGGTCGCAGCTACGCTCAAGCGCCCACAACACGTCGCACACATATATACGCACGGGTCCATGCACTGGTACCATGTACGAATATCATCAACAGGCAACATATCCCGAAACAAACACATAACGCAAGCCTTCCCGCATTCGAACTGTTGTAGAAGAGCTTATGTGGTGCTCGGACGAAACTGTTCAGAGACCCTGGTTTAAAGCATTTGGCAGAACTAACCACAACCTGCTGTTCACTAAACGGATTAAGCGGAATGTACCAATGTGCATACTAGCATAGTAAGACTGCTGGTGCGTTGGTACAGGCACCAAACTATGCAAATGGAATATTGGTAGGCTACTAGCTTTTCAACCCCCTTTTCTGTAGTCAACGGGGCAAGGCAAGGGGTAGTTCTGAGTACATATTTATTCGCTGTAAACCTTGGTGAACTCTCAAACTAGCTGGGCTCAGCTAGAGTGTGGGAAACATGGTTGTGAATCATCTAATATTTGCTTATGATATGTGTGTGTTAGGCCCAAGCATTAGTGGACTTCAATATCTTATGTTTGTGGTGATTATACTACTCAACACTAAAAAACGTCTGATGCTTTTTACAGATCCTCATTATTCCTCCACTGTTTAACGCTCTTGTATGACGGTGACCAATTGCAGCAGTTGCTAGTGCGTTGTTTGTTCTTCAGAATTTTCTGTGCGTAACAACAAAAACTTTCCGTGTACTTCGTGGCGCCTCACAACTTCTGTATTTTCCTGTGATTCTTCTATCACCCCAGCATGTCGACGATATGTGGAAGCCAAACACGATATGTGGAAAGGTGCAAAAGTGTATATATAAGACTAATAAGAATCATAAGAATCAACCGCCTAATCTTGCTTGGAATTTCAGTGATGGAGTCTCGGAACTCGTGTCGAGACCCATTTTTGCGAGTCTCGGTCTTGAAAGTTTCAGGTCTCGTCTATGTCTCAAAAGCCACAGGTCTCGGTCTCATCCCATTGTCTCCAGACTTTGAATATTGCAACGATATGGCTTAGAAAAATTTTTTAACTCAACATGCTTGTTGTCTGTTGTATCTGCAGAAATGAAATAATAAAAGCAAGTCGAAAAATTGCCGAAAATTCGAAACAATTTCAACTTCGAAGCGGAGATGATAGTTTTTAAAATGTTTTCTGAAATGTTTTGACATAATCTACAAATAATCAAGTCTCGGTCTCGAATTTTAAGTCTCGAGTCTCGGTCTTTGTGATGAAGTCTCGTTCTAGGAGTATTAACCAGGTCTAGGTCTCGGCTCCGAAGTTTAGGTCCGACTACATCTCCCTTGAATTTAGTGAAAACAAACGAGTGTCAAATGTCTCGCACAAACATTAACCTTGATCAAAGCAATTTAGGGCTACATGCTTTTGTGCGCCGATAAGCAACCCATCCGACTTTTTAGCCGTTTACTTAAAAACCTGATAATACTGTAGAATGTCTTAATTTCTCTCCTGTCGGATTCCTGTATGATGATCAGTGAGTGCAGCAATAGCTCGTGCGTTGTTTCAGTGGTTTGCTCTTCTCCCAGTGATGACTGTGTTTATCAACTAGCACCTACTCCAACATATTTTATGGCCAACCATTTTTGTGCTAGTGTGTTGTGTCCAATGCACTGTGTGCTACTGGCCCTTCAGTGAAAGGCAAAATCTCAGCTTCAGTTCTGTGTAAGTAAGGTGGAAACCCTGATTTTGAAAAGCTACCATAACGCCACTAGGACACACAGTCACAACAGAAAGTTTGCACCAATATTTAACGCCTTTAACGCCAGGGCAGGCGACTATAGCCGCCGGTACATTTTTGGTTATAACTCGCCAGCCGCTATAGCTAGAGAGCTGTTCAAACCCTCTACGGATGTGGCAAGTCTTCTAGATTCGATTAAGAAAAAATTTTTGATTTGGGTTAGGGGTTCTCCTGGGAGGAGCTCCCAAAGTGGGGGTGTTTTTGAATTTTTGACCAATTTTGACTGGCCCTGGACGCTACTCCAGTGAGCCATTTTTTGGCTCAAACCTTTTTTGGAAACTACATAATCTCCCCAGTCTATAAAGCCTTTGATTCACCTTCTAGCATGTCTGGAACCAAAGTTATGACCCAAAAACCCCATTTTACCCTAAAATCAGAAAATTGCAGAAAATGCATTGAGTCTGCCACTAGCGCCATTTCAATTTTCTATACCTCGCCGCTAGAACATGCTAGCGAGCTATTCGAGCCCTCGAAAGACTTATGAAGTCTTGTAATTTGCACTGAAAAAAAAATTTTGAGATTTGGATTCGGGGTTTTCAGTGGGTGTCGTTACATAAAGGGTAGGTTTTGCTTTTTTGTTTGTTCTATTATGACGTCATCACCCGGAAAAAGGGCCAGAATTGTGGCTCAAAGTTTGGTTGTATTCCAGGCTGGAATATGAAGCTGTAGAGGCCTAGATCGACTTCCTAGCGTTTCTGGTGCCCAAGTTAAGGCCAGAAGACCCCAAATCATTGAGGACATGGCTGAGTAATTTCAGGGGATTTCCCTAATTAATTTTTGCTTATTTTGCCATAACTTTTGAACCAGAAATGCCAGAAAGTCCATCAAACCCTCTAAAGACTCGTATTGTAGCCTATAATCCAAAAAACGTTGAGTCACAGGATCTGATGGATTGTTCGACTCCCAGGATATGACGTCATTATCCAAATGTAAGCAAATATGCATAAACATCCTCTCAGAATGTAAACATCAACAAAAAACCCGAGATCTCAAACTGAAAGTTTTTTTTTCCAGTCTAAACTACTTGTCTTCACGAGTCTTTAGAGGGTTTGAATAGCTCTCTAGCCCACTCTAACGGCGAGCTATGGCCATATACAAAAGGGGTGTTATTCCACCCTGGTTACGTTTTCAGGGGTAGAAATTTTGACCACTTTGTAGTGTTTGTGGCATAATTTTTGATCCAGATATGCTAGAAAGCCAATCAAGGGCTCTAAAAACTCGTAGGATAGCCTAGTTTCTACAAAATACTTCGGCCAAAATGCTGGGCCATTCGATGGGCGTCCAGGGCCGGGTAAAGTAGGCCATAAAAACGCTAAAACACCCCACTTGTGACGTCCCTCCAAGAGAACCCCAAACCCAAAATTGAACCTTTTTTTGACTCGGAACTAGAAGACTTACTGAATCCGTAGAGGGTTTGAACACCTCTCTAGCTGCAGCAGCTGACGAGTTATGGCTAAAAGAGTGCTAGGCACTATAGTGCCTTGTGCGGGCGTTAAGGGGTTCAGTGAAGCAAAAAAGCTCATTTTTTGTGAGTAAAATATCTGCGTGTGTCACTAAGACGTATGGAGATTTTGCAGGAATGACTCTGACTAGAGTTTCGAGTCATTTATTGTGACTCAAGTCGAGTCCCCAGGTAAAAATCGTTGCTCGAGTCGAATCATCACAACAGCGTTTCTTAACGTGACTCACGTCGATTCATGTACTAAAGACACGTCATCACCACTGGTTTTGTGCAAACGTAGCTTAAAGCCCCACAATCATGGCGACAGTGACTAGAGAGGCCCGGTCCAAGATTTTTCAGGCCCGGACCGCCCATAGCCCGCAACATCCAGCCCATTAACCGCCCGTGGATCGAGGACATTTATTTTTTTCAAACCGGCCCGCCTATGGCCTGCTAAACAATTGGCAGACATGTCTACCGGGGCTTGTTCGCCTTCTGAGGCAAAATATCTGCTGAGACTATTTTGCCTTTTGTGGAACATGATTGGTTGAAGTGGTCATGTCATGTTGCAAGAAAAATATACAAAGTTATATATTTGGATTAGTGTGTAAGTCTAAAACCCTAAATGTAAGACTCTGAACCTAAAACCCCAAACCTAAAAATAAAACCCCAACCTAAAACCCTCAACCAGTCCCGTTGCCACAAGGAAACTTTGCTGGGCTTAGCCCCTCCAAACAAAGCTCCAAACTGTAATATGAAACACCACTGTATAAATCGGTGGAGTTTTTGTCAATTTTGGAATGTCAAGACCCTTGCACAAATGTAGAACCCCCCTAGTGAAGACTTTCTGGCTGCGGTTCTGCTCTCAATCTGCAAGCCTAAACCTAAAACCCTCAACCCAAAACCATGAACCTAAATCCCTACACCTAAATACATGGCCCATGCCGTCGCATTCGCGGCGGACAGAACGACGAAGACACGAGAACATTTTGCGGAAAGTTCTTATACAACGCAATTGCACAATGCAGCAATGCACAGCACAAGAATTGTCCTTCCAGCGGCATCGACGATCGCCCGGGCAGAGATTTGTTTAGGGTGTTGAAGAGATCGTCCATTTCTCAACCGTACACACTTGGCCTTCGACGAGGTTATTCCGATGGGAAGGCAGTAGGCAACACGACCGGACTCCGACGAAGATTGCATACGCATTGGAGAATTTCCCTGCTACAGTCATTATGACAAGCGCTTGGCCAGACTGAAGCAAGTTCCAATTTTTAAGGTCTTGGCACTACCCGGCCGAGATTCGAACCACACGAACAACGACCTACCAGACATGAAGCGAGCGCTCTAACCACTAGGCCACACGTCCGGCAAAAACCTAAATACCTAAACCTAAAACCCTAAACCTGAAACTCTAAACGTAAAGCCCTCAACCTTACTTGCAAAGCGATTGTGATTTGGTACACATATAAAAAAAGACCTATAGCACGTCATCAAAACGTTGCATATTACGTTTCCTTCAACACGCCACTCAGCACCAATATTGCTGACCGCCACGCTCACGCAAAACGTTGTCACCATACACGAAAAGTTTCTTAACGTGTGCCTGTCAGTCGCCCTGGCGGAGTGCTCACATATGGGAAAAGCAAATTTGCCTGAAAATGCAGCATCGGCAAAGCAATGCCAGGCAGATTCCAAGTAGTTTCACTCACTTCTATTGCCACTAAGTGGTTCTTCTAACTTAAACACATTTTAAAGGTTTTTTCAAAATTGGTGAGCGGCTCGTAGCGGCTCGGTGAAATCCAACCGCTAAAATATCGTTAGCGGCCCGCTCGTTCAACCTCAGCGGCCCGCCTAAAAACCGGACCATTAGCGGCCCATGCCATCTCTAACAGTGACGTATTGCAGAGCTGAAATAAATGAGGCGTTACGCGAGCTGAAATCAATGAAGCGCTACGCCGCCATAGCAACTCTGCCGCTATGAGACGCCGCGTGAGAGAGATAGAATGTATTGTTATTTTTGCGACAAAACAACGGTTCGCACAGTCAATAGGTCACACAGCATTGCGTAGAGAGAAGATGTAATGACTCACTAATGAGCAGAAACAATGCAAAAAGCCATTTTGCAAATAAGTAACCAATTGTCAGTGGAAATAGGAATAAATGAAAACGTAATGGCAAAAGGACTGATGAATGTAAACAAAGAAAGATAGTCACTACGTGACATAGGATTAATGAAAGACCATGGAGGTCATCTAGTTAGTCAACCAACGGTGTTTGACAAACTTGACACTAACTGACAAGTGTCAGAAAATAACAATTGAAAGTGAAGTAAGTACAGTCACAAAAAACAAACACGGAACGCAATGAGGAATAATTAGTGATTGCTGTTATGTCTCTCATGTCTCTCATATTCATTGCCCTCATATAGTGACTGAGTGCTCGGACATTGCAGTGTTTGTTCGTTTGAGGGCGTGTCATGCCACAACGCATTCGTAGGCTACTTTACCTGGCCTCGATCAGTTTAGGAATAAGCGTCCTACTCTGCAGCAGTGTTGTACTAAGTGTTACGGGTTAGCGAGCAATAATGTTAAGAATGTGTCTGTAAACCTGCGGTTCTGTCTCCAACGCTGTTGCGAAACGTTCTGTTAAGAAGGTGTCTGTAACTCTGTGATTCAGCTTCCAACGCCGTTGTAAAAGTACTGTTTTGTCTGTTTTTATCAACTTACGTTATGCAGAAAGTGTATTTTTGTACAATGGATTTCGTGTCTGCGGGCAAAATGCATTCATTCTTTCATTCAATGGTGCTTCTTGCTGTCCTTAATTGCTGAATCTCCTAGCCTTTTACTGACCTTAACATAATAATTATAATGAATTTTCCTTGCAATATTTCTCACATTTTTCGTTGGTTAGCCCAACACAACTGTAGTGAAACAATTGTTCACATGTTCTATCAAAAAATATTAGATTTTCAACACAAATTACGTTACATGTTCCACACCTACATTTGCTCATGTCATTGGCCTTTAAAAGTTTCAACCTAGAAACTAGACATGTTCTATTAGGATTTTGAAATTTATTCCTATAGTTGAGTGGACTTCAATCATATAAATATAAATTCCCAAATAATCTTCACATTGCGAATAGTATTACAGATATTTTTTAGTTATGAGCAGGACAACCAAGTTTTTGACTTAAAAACGTAAAGTTTTGACTTTATAATTTGCAAATTTTCACTTTATTTTGACCTATAAATTTTCTGCGTTTGCAACTGCAAAATAATTCAGCCTTGGATGTAGAGGTTAACCCAGAAGCATATTTATGCACTCTGCTTCAAAATGTAAAAGAATTTGGTTGTTAACTTTGGGGATGATATATTGATAAGTAGCCTACATTAATAACTACCGTGGAGTCAAACCTGAGAACATTAAAAGCTGAAACGGTATTACTGACATAGCAGAAGGTGAAAATGCAAAAGGGCGTTCATCTTTATGATACACAACTTTGAAAACACTTAAAGTTGGAAAGACAAGGCTGGCAACACATAAAAGGTAGGCAATAGCAAATTGGCATCGCCCCCACTTTTTTATTTTTGCGCCCCATTTCTCTGCATTCACCACCAATAAACTACAAAGTTTACTCCTTTGAAAGTTTCACACTACCCCGTTTGAAACAATGCTTGGTAGTTGGTATCCTGAATTTGTTCACAGTCATGTCTTTATTAGAATCCGTGAAACTATTAAAAACAACCAAGGAGATTTGAAATACTAATTTTGTTTTAAATTTCATCCTTTTAAACTGCAAGAACGTGGCATACAAAAGCAGCCAACCTAAGACTTGTTTTGCAAAACTTTGACGCTGGATGAGTCAAGGCTGCCCTCATCTTGCATTGACACTAGTTGTTTGAAAAATGTGCAAAAGTAGGAAATAAGTAATCCTATACCTTATCGCTCTTTTCTACTGCAGCAAGTACCCTACACAATTGGTTAAATATGTGCTAAGAAAAAACGGTTCAAGTTATACCGGCTAAGAGCTGGCAAAAAAACGTTAACAACACCTACCAAGTCTACCTTAAACCAACCATTTACTAGTCAAGTTTCAAATGGCCTGTGACTTCAAGTATAAGCTAATTTCAAACCACTTGAAATATCTGTAAAACATGAGTGCTTATAATACCCAAAAATGCCATTTCTGCCACTTGATAAGAAGCATGAATGTGGCCTTGCTTGTTAACAGTCTTTGCAGTACAACAGCAATTATGCAAAATTACTTTGTAAACTAAGAAGAAAATGTCTTAGAAATTAAAAGTTGTAGTGTGGTCCCTGCTATAACAATTGCATGTTGTCTTATTTTCTGATGGAAATGTCCACTAAGGTGCAACATCATAAGAAATGAGAAATTTTTCTAACCTTTTCACAGTGATGGAGTATCGAGACTTGGTCTCGGTCTCGAAACGTGTCTTGAGATCCGTTTTTTAGAGTCTCGGTCTCGAAGGTCTCAGGTCTCGTCTCGGTCTCGAAGGATTTCGGTCTCAGTCTCGAGCTCTTAGTCTCGAGACTTTGCATGAGTTAATTTTTTTAACTTTTGCAAGAAGGAGCTCTTTAAGAAACGGTTTTAAAAAATGATTGCTCAAAATGCAGACGTTCAAAGAGTTCAGTGGCTGAGCTTTCTTTGTTGTTATGTTATTTGCGAGATGGAGAAAACAATTTTCTCTCTACCCCGTTTATATTGAATTCAATAAAAGATGTGTAGGTCTATGCACCAATGAAACCGCAGCGCATAATCTTTGCAACGAGACGCTGGGAGTACTTTGCTAAGGACTATCTTTGAACTGTTTTTACAGGAGTTTTGCTATGAAACCCATAGGCTTATTCAAAAAAGGTGGGAGAGTGCCAAAAAGTTTCTTTTGTGAGAAGCCAAACAAAACGATGTCGTTTTATCGAAGTGCTTTTCAAAGCACTCTGAACACGCTTGTGAAGTTTTTTTTTGTTCTGCGTAATGCAGACTTTTTTAAGTGCAAGAATGCCTCGGAACTCTCTTGAGGTAAGGTTTCGCTCATAAGAGTTTTATACAGAGAGCAATAATGCGTCATGGCTGATCAGTTACTTTGACGTGCTGCTACAGGCTTTACGGCCTTTCTGCGTTTTCTAACCAACCTGCGGTGTTGGTAAAATTCTAAGTGTGGCAGCAAAACAGAAATTTGGAACAGTTGTGAATATCAGTTTTGCGTAAAAATATGGAAATTGGGAAAAACGTGAAAATATAAAATCTTGACAATAAAAAATAGCTAATCTAGGAATTATTCATATAGCCATAAAATCAGCGGGAAGGCGCTACACCATTTCACTGGTAGCTAACTACACGGGTAATCTCAAATTTCGCTCATTCTGCTGCAACATGCTGCATCCCAACAATGCCTGTCGAAAATATCTAATACTTTCTTTTTATCAGAGAAAGAAAAAATCTTCAATACGAAGGCAATGGTTACTCGCAAAAGATCTGCCGCAGTTGTAAAAAACTGACAAACTACGAGCACCTTGCTTTAAGTAAGACAAAAAGCAAACCCAAGTTGCTTCAGGGCTTTATTAGCCCTGTGCACTTTGTTGTTGCCATGAAAAATATATCGAATCCACGGTGCCAACTGATTCACAAGTAATGGCAGAAATAAAACTTTCCCGCTGAACCACAGCCTAGCATGTGCCAACTATGCTATTTCTTTAGCCATACATACATGCATATGAAAAGAAGGCAGAAAAAATAGGAAAAGTAATGACGAGAAGGGTGGCTAACAAGCATAGAAAGCAAGATCCATAATCGAGAATTAAAAACAATACCCTTTTCAGTTTGTGAGTATTTGATTGTGATGTTCAAGATGCTTTGTTATTCCTTATAGTTATAATTAGCATGATAGATGATTTTCTCTCATTTTGTATTGTTGCAAGCAAATGTGAGGAGTGGAAAGAGGAAGCATTTTTATGGTCGGCCCCGGGCGACAGTTAACATCGCTACGCCACTGCAGTAGAGCATGCGGTGGGATATTACCTCGCTGGTTCAAAGTGTAAACCTATTTTGTGCCAAGAAAGTCTATTACTCTACTAGGCCTAAATATTTTTATTCTTTGGGTTAACAACAGAATCACCAGAAAAATTATTAAAACTTGTTTTGGACAGAATCAGCAAGTTTGGATGGATGAAACAATTAGTTACAATTTTGCTTTTTGAAATTCAAAGTAGTGCTTTCGTTATTTTGAATCTCTAAATTTATCACCTCTTAAGTCTAAATCTTTGGAGAATTCTTAATCAATTACTTGTCGTTTGAGAAGAAAAGTAACTAGGAAAGGTGTAGGTAACCTTACAAAGAATGGCAAAGCTTTGTTAGCCAAAATACACGAAATATTTGGCGAAGAAATTTGAGTGTCAGTGCAGATGTCCAGTGTTATAATAAAAAGAATGTTGTGAAAGAGGTAAGTGGTAGATAGTAGAAAACTTTAAAAGTTTGTTACTTCAGTGGCAAGTGATTTAAACGACGAAACACCTTGAAAAAATTTGAATGATGGAAAGCAACCTTTCCTGTGGAGTTACTATTTACTGTGCTGTTTTGATTAGCACTGCTGGGGCTGTATACACTCGCCTACATCGACTGTGTTTGTTTTAAAATAAAAAAGAAATGATTCGCCTCTTCTCCACTTCCTCAAATAATATAGACCTACTTCAATACCAGTAGGAGACCAGAACATGGGAGCTTCATCAGGGCATCACCTCTTGTCCTTAAACAGAAGGGTTGTTATTGTTTTGTAACGAACAAAGCAATTATAAATTTCTTTGAGTCAAAACAAATTTATTGAAGCAAGGCAACGGCAAACACCTCCAATTTTCAATTGGTTCACCGACATTTTTCGAGTGAAAAACGCGTAGACCATCTAAACGCTGCCAACGTTTCAATGTTCATGCATTTCTTCAAGGAATTTGTAAATAAGGCCACAGGTTTGAGGTTGTAAATTCCTAAGAGGAAAGTGACAATGAACGTTTGCAGTATTTGGCCGTTTGCAAATTTCGGATGAGTTTGATTACCTTTGTACAAATTTCGGATGATTTGTATTACCTTGGTATTTGGCAATATGCCAGATATTTTGTTACAGCATGATTCAAGGAGTTAGCTTTAATTACCATCAGAGAAATGTGAGGTCTCGAGTCTCGGTCTCGAACTTCCTGGTCTCGGTCTCGGCTTTTATGACAAAGTCTCGGTCTCGGTCTCGCCTCGAGATTTGAGCCAGGTCTCGGTCTCGGAGGTTGCGGTCTCGACTGCATCACTGCCTTTTCAACTCAGAGACATAATAAAGACTACTTTCTGTTCAACTGTGGCATTTTCATAAAATTATCAGAATACCAAATACTTCAATCACTAAAAATCATCATTTGGTATAAGAAATTATCATTTGGTGCACGTATTTGCTCGGATTTGATAGGGTCTTTTCAGAACATTTGGAAGAAATATTTACCCACAATTTTTTTAGACATATAAGTTGGTTTGAAGCTTTTGTTTATTTGCTCATTGGAAATGGTGGTGACCCCTTTAAAAGCAGGGTACTTACACATTTAAGCTGCTGTTGGGGCCCCTTAGAAAGCAAGATACTTACATTAAAGTTGTTGTTTGGGTCCCCCTTGAAAATTGCTGTTGGAGGCCTCTTCGAAAGAAAGGAATTTTAGATTAGTTGCTGTTGCGCGCTCCTTTGAAAGTAAGGTACTTACATGTTACAATTGGTGTTTGGGGCCCCTTTGAAAGTAGAGTACTTGCACATTTTAGTTGCTGTTGGGGGTCCCTTTGAAACGAAGATACTTACATATTACAATTTCTGTTGGGGCCTCGTTGAAAGCAAGGAGTTTTACATTACAATTGCTGTTGGGGCCCCTTTGAAAGCAATTAGGTACTTACACATTACAATTGCTGTTGGGGGCTCCTGTGAAAGCAAGGTGCTTCCACATTCCAGTTGCTGTTGGGGGCCCATTTGAAAATAGAGTACTTACACATTACAGTTTCTTTTAGGGGCCCCTTCAATGAAGTTTAAAAGCAGAGTGCTTACACATTTCAGTGGCTGTTGGGGGCCCCTTTGAAAGCAAAGTAACTGCACAATACAGTTTCTGTAGGAAGGCCCTTTGAAAGCAGAGTAGGCTACTTACTTATGATCTGTTTTGTAGTAGCCTACATTATATGAGTGAATAATAAGTTTTTTACCAAATATAAGTAAAATTTACGCGCGTAACACCTCAAGGGTCCCCAAAAAAGGGGAGGCCCGAGGCAAGTGCCTCACTCGCCCCCCCTTTAAACACACCACTTGTGCTTATTGTGTTGTGAGCGCATGTTGTCAGATGATGTGCAGTAAGTCATATATTTAGTGGTTTAATTTTAACTTCTAGTTTCATGAGGCGCAATCCTTTATATTTTATAATTTAAATTTTTGCATCAAACTCATGTTCAATTTTACAAGGGTAAGCCTACTTGAATAACACAATAACACAAAAATGGTTAGTCATAGCTCAGTACAGAGCAAGTGTTAATTGATAGGCACAGGCAACACAGGCAGATGCCAAGTACTGAAACAACACACCAGCCATAACAGGATCTACTCATCTTCAAATAGTAGCCTCATTCAACAGAAGAAAACTGAAGTCATTTTAGCATCAGGTTGTGAAGTAAACGGCAAAGATAGTCGGATGGGAATGCTCACAAAAGCATGTAAATTGTCTTTATCAAGGTTTCAAATGCTTTTGCAAGTCATTTTTTATAAAAAATAAAAATCATGAGGCACCATGAAGCACACAGTAAGCTGCATAGGCAATGCAAGAGAAAACAGACGTCAAGACAATGCACCAGCAAATATGCTACTGCAATTGGTCACTGCCATACAAGAGTGAGTGTTAAATAAAGTAGGAAAAATTAAGATTGTAAAAGGTATCAGACCTAAGAAGTGATCAAATAAAAGAATTTGATGAAGACTCACATGGGCGAAAGAGTTCATACAGATAGTTTCCAAACAAGGCATCGCAAGTCGTGGCATAACGGTTGATCTGGTGTGGGCAAACACTTGCATTTCTGGGTATGTAGTGCTAGTTGTGAATAAATTTTCTAGTCAATATACTTTTCTGTAAAAAACTAAGAGCATTGCAACATCATGAGATGAGAGACTTATGAGGGTTGATATTTTGCTCCAACTAGAGGCTTGCATCCAAATTATAGTTGAATTTTTGCTCTAAACAAAAGCTTGCATCCAAAACTATAAAGGTTTGGCCAAAACACCACAAATGAATTAGTTAATCCCGGGATTACCACCACAAATTCATTCGGTCATCACGGTTTAGGGATTATCTAATTAATTTGTGGTGTTTTGCCCACAACTTGCCAACCACAAATGCTAGAAGGCCAGTCAAGGCTCTAAAGATGCGGATTTTCGCCTGGTTTACTTAAAAAAAACAGAGAAAATTACCCCTTCCACTTTTTTCTCAGACCCCGATGATGTCATCCGAAAACACCTTACCCCCAACTTCTACTCATGGCACCACCCCCAAAAAGTTCAAACTCGAAAGTTCCCAGATTTTTTAAATCGAATCTAGGGGACTTTCTGCTTCGTTAGAGGGTTTGAACAGCTCTTTATTTTTATCGGTTGACAAGTTATGACTGGAAAAAGTCAAAGTTGCGCTTCTTAAAGGGTTAAGTGTAAAGGTTTGACAAATATTGCATTTAAATTTACAGTAATGTGGCCACGTGGTCGGCGGGGTTGCAAAATTTCTTCGCTCACTTTAGTGGTTAAACTATCTATTAGCTCACTTTTATGCAAGTTTCCCACATAGAGCATACTTTTATGCACACAAACATGCGCTTATAAATTTGATACGAGTATGAAATATTTCTTACACAAGAACTGCTATATGGTGTCCCCTTACTCCTTGATGACCTGAGCACGTGCTTATTTTGCCCAATTGTTCATGCAGGCCTGCTTCATGTCAAGTCGAAGGGTGATTGTAAGAAATTTCACTGTTCTATCGGCAACAGTAGCTACGTTTGAAACAGAACTCGTTTGATTTTTACAATAATAAACTGCTTCAGTATTTTGTTCAGCGCAAACTGTACTCTGACGTCAACATTTCTTAGCAACGACCATGAGACCTTCCCAATCGTGGACTCCGAAACTATTCGAGGTTTTGCGCTTTTATGTCTGAATCCACTTTTTTGCGAAGCACCTAGTTGGAAAAAGATATTTTGGCGTACGCGTAGCGGTTTTACAGGTCGCGAATCATGCAAAAACGCCTACCGACGTTCTTATGCGTTCTTAGGAAAGTTTCGTAACATGGACGTCTGCAGAAATTTTCCCTGCGAAGGGCGGCAACGTCGCCATTTTGCTTATCCTTTTCGAATTGCTGACGGTGCAATGCAACTGGATGTTCACAAAACGCTTTACCCTTTCTTCACCAAAAGAAATGCCTTATGTTAGGCTTATGGCAACAGACACAAAAATTGCGTTTCGTTGGCAGCAATCCTTTCCCATTCATGCTTCTTTTTATACAATATAAAAGTACGTGGCTAACCGCTATCAGCAGCAGGGTTGCCAATCTGTCTGCGCCAACAAAAGGCAAACCTCGTCCCAAAAAAAGCCAAATACCAGTCTTGAGACACAAACACATTAACATGAATAAACAAACAAAAAATAGATATTAAAACTTGCCAGAAACATCGGTGCAATAGAATTCTAATCTTTAGTGGCATTTTCTTTCCTGTAATTACACTGTCGTACATTTGTTTCTTATTAAATACATCTCAAACATTTTTAGGGCAATAGCAAAACCTTTGCAATTATCCTTGCACCCTGCATGGTCGTAGACCCTCGTCAGAAGAGGTTTGTAACGAATATGCAGCTCAGACAATGTTTTGCCAGAGTCAAGTCTTTCCGACTGAAAAAGCCAGAATTTGTCTGGCTTCTCTGATTTTCAAAAAAATCCAAATGCGTTAAAAAAGCCAGAGTTTCAAAATCTGATTTGGCAACTCTGATCAGCAGTCACTGTCTCGTTGCATTATTTGCCAAAGATATCTGCGTTCAACAGCCACATGCGGCAAAACGCCTACTACCGTAACTTGAAGGGAACTTTTTAAGAATAGTTGCTTGATTATTGTTACGCAATAAGCACCAACAGTAGATCAATCTGCTCGCAAAGTAAAGGACAGGCTTGCCAGATTGGCCATTTCATGGCAGTTCGACCTTCTTTGGCAATGAAGTGTGTAGCAATGATTTAGTCCTTGCAGTCAGTAGATTTTGTACAGATGTTTCAGTCTGATAAATCATCTTTTGGTTACCATTGGTATCTGCTGCGCTCGAACTGTATGTGAAGACTGTTGCACTCGGTTGTGTGACAATGTTATAGCAGAAGTGTTTTTTTTGCACTTTTGCTAAGATTTTACTTTTAGAAATTTCTCATCACTTTTACTGTAAGATCTGCAGTAACTTCAACCTTGTAATGTTCAAAGTGTGTAGCAAATAGCCCTTGCAATCTTGTAGATTTTGTGCAACAAGTGTTTCAATCGGACCTGTCATGAGCCAATGTTTGTTCTCAAGTGTTCCTGCCCTTTCGTTCATATGTGAACTTAATGATGGTTTCGAGCATGTTGGTAACTCATTATGATCATCAACTTAATGCAGTTCATGACTTTGATCTTTTGTTCATATATTTGGAGCACAAGATCAAGAGAATTCTAGCCTTTTCGTTGAATTGGAAAGTTAATTTCAAATTGTTTAGTCCAGAAATGGGTCACAATGGAAGCATGTATCTACAGTAGTGTTTAATATATGGTTCTAAGTTTTATTAAGATAAATAAAGAAAGTTGTAACAGGTAGTTTTAAGTTTACAGCAGAAATTGCTGTTTTAAGGTAAAAACTTGTTTCTTTGGCAAAACCACATTTTTTGGCAAAAAATATTGGCCTACTGTCTTCCAAACAATTTAAGACACCTGTGAACATGGAAATTACCATAGTTAAAACATTTTTGATTTTTGCCATAACGTTTTCAAAAAACAGCCATTTTGGCCATTTTTTATCAGAATTTTGCCATGAGCTACGAAAAAATTCTGGCAACCCTGGCAAATGACCAGATATGAGTGCACTGCAAGCATATCACTGCATGACACCAGACCAGTAAGCACAACTCTTCCACACTGTGAGTTTAATACCAGCAAATAAATTGCAAGAATTAAATCAATAAATCGGAATAAAGCTGCTGACTTCAGGTTTTCCAGAAAATTTTAGTTCTTAGTCCCAATTTTCAGGCGGATTGCTTGTTTTTCTCCCCCTGAGGACGCCCACGATTAATAACGTTGTAGAAATAAATCGCCGGTTACACACGATACTGCCCCTTCAGTCTTCAGTGATACAAACAGCCATCCTTAGAGCTAAAATCACCCATGTGTTATGAACACAGTCACTTATGGGGAGGTCTGTTATGAACTGGTCAGTTATGAACGTGGTCTATTATGAAAGTGGTCTGTTACGAACGTGGTTAGTTGTGAACGTGGTCTGCTGACTTGTGAACTTTTACTGGTATGAACGTGGCCTGTTATGAACTGGTCTGTTATGAAGTGGTCTGTTATAAATTGATCTGTCATGAACGTGATCTGTTATGAACGGGTCTGTTATGAATTGGTCTGTTATTAACACGGTCTGTTTTCAAATGTGGTGTGCTATGAACTAGTCTGTTATGAACGTGGTCTGATATGAACTGGTCTGATATGAACTGGTCTGATATGAACTGGTCTGATATGAACTGGTCTGTTACAAATGTGGTCTGTTGTATGAACGTGGTCTTTTATGAAGACACTGGTGTAGGAAGCGGGGGTGCAAGCGCACCACAAAATTTTTGATTTGGTGAAAATCCGGGCAAAATCACTTAAATTCCGGGCAAAATCTGGGGAAATTTGGACAAAATGTGTTAATACCTTGGCAAAATCGCTGAATGTGCTTTGATTTTTCAAGAATGACACCCAAAATCAAAGTGCAGACGCTTTTTCGGGGGTCATGTACTTCTTTAGTTCTTTTCGGGCATGTTAGGGGAAATTTAGGCAAGTTTGGGGGAAATTTGGGCAAAAAATGCGCCCAGCATGAAAAAAAATGCAGTCGTTTTTTCCGGCAAATTTGGGGATTTTTTGGGCAAAAATCCTTCGCACCCCCAAAAATTTACCTGCTCCTACACCTGTGTATGAACAGGTCTGTAACGGAACGTGATCTCTTTCAAATGGTCTGTTTTAAACAGTTATGTTTTGAACGGACGCCATCTTTTATTACTATTGGTCATAAACTTAGCCTAAATCCATTTGGTCAAAATCACTGAATGATCAATTGGCTGTTTTTGCATGCACTTTGCGGTTGTTCATTTTAAATGTCAAAAAGCTCCTAATGCTTCTCCCTCTGTTCAAACGGCTTTGTTGGACTTGTACTTGTTCGATATGTAATGTTTATTTTTTATGGTGAAACTAACAATCGATAAGGAACATAAGGGAAGGTGGGGTACAGTCGACACTTTCTTGCATTTTCAACCACTGCTACTTTATTTCATGTCCAAACAAGCTCAAACTTTGTCACACAATAAAGCAACTCTATATACACAATATCATGCCAAAACATGAAAACAACGCCCTTCAGAAAAATTTTTACAATCAATTCAAAAAGGGTACTTTTCTTGTCGAGTGTGCCCCATGCCTGGGGCACACTCCACATAAACAGGGGGTACACCTGACCGATCAATAAAAGGTTGGGTTGCATGCATTGCATAATGTTCACGTGATATCTAATGTAAAATAGGCGCTTTCTGACTGCCTCTCCACTTTTTTACATTCTAGTTACCCACTATCATTGCGTGGCAAAACAAATTTGTATGATTACCAAACATTAAATGAAACCAATGCAATATGCTGAAATTCATGCTTTGCCATACAAATATAATGTGCCTCTAAACACAAAATAAAGAAGGGAGCCATAATAAAGAACTAAAAATTCTCATATATTAGAAATATTCTGTACTGCATTCCAATACAACCCCTCAAACTGTACCTTGTTTAGACTAACCTAGTAGCAGTGTGTTGAGTGTGCCCCATTTTTTTGTCAGATATGCCCCATGCATATCTAAAAAATGAAATGAAGAAGTACCAACTCAACTTAAAAAGAATTTAAAATCTGGCATTATCATATAATGTAGCACTGCCCTGACTACAACGTCACAAAAACTCAGAACAGAAGATGTTGATTAACGTGGGAAAAACCCAAATCTAAATGCGATTTTATAAATTACTTTTGGGTAGAAAACATACCTTGCTCTGTAACTCGTAACAACGGCTGCCTATCAAGGAAAAATTCACTTTAGTGCTACGGCTGGTATGAGACTAAATCACCATGGAAACTTTAAAGTTCAACGTTTTCAACTTTTTGAATAAATAAAAAAGACGACTGTGCCCCTAGTCCGACTGTGCTCCACCTTCTCCTACCCGTATGCGCCCTTTTTCCTAGAAGATTACTGTAGAGAAAGTGACTCAGGAAATTGGGGTTTGTCCTAAAGAATTTCTTTTTAAGAATGTTTTCAATTTTAATGCAAAAATTCTTACACGTGATTAAAAGGCAACAGTTGAATGCTTGTAGTTGAAGTATATACTTTGTGAAGTAACTGACAGATCTTGAGATCAAAGTGTGGGAACAGCTGTCAGTACCTCTGCAGTACAAGCCGCTATGTCTGAAACCGACCATGGATTTCAGTATGATGAAAAGCACGCCGTAGAGATTATGAGGCTTCTAAACAAGTAAGCAACTTGATTTTGAGTTCATTTTTTTGGTATTGCATTTGGCATTTTCAAAGTGGATTTTTCATGTGGGCTTGTTCATACAAAATTAATTTGTGTTCCAACTTCTTCAGGTCATCACATGATTGAGCAAACATCACCACTGTTGGTAAAAGTAACATTTCCGTAAAGATTGCAGTTTTTTAATAAAAATATTTATTTTGCATCAGACTCATGGTCCATATCACAAGGGAACCCGAATAACACAAAAATGGTTAGTCATAGAGCAGTATATGGCAGGTGTTAGATGATAAACACAGAGAACAAAGGGACACGTAGCATGTTAGTCAACGATAATACTGCGGAGTATGGAATATAATGTTTTTCAAGAAAAAAAACTATGACCAAACTATCTACGATGGCGCTATAGGCATAAAAGAAACTTTCTAGGACAGTTCTATGGACGTGAAAAACCGGTTTGTAGGCTTCTTAAAACAAGCCAAGAAACGCGTGAGTGATTGATATTTTCGACGCAACGCTAATTTCCTTACCGCTATCGCCTTCTCAAAAACAGTGTGGGACTAATCCCAGCAGAGAATAAACGAACGCAGCTGTGTTTGCAAACAGAATTATCTGCAGAAAAATAACAGTCACTTCACTCACAGAAGTTATCGCGGTGAGCACAACACATCTACGTCACGAATGAAAAAATTCGTTACTTATAATGTTATAAAAAACGTTTTGTATCCAGGCCAGAAATATTTTAACAACTTAAGCCCGGCCCGACCCGAAAAGCCCGGCCAGACATAACTCTGCACCATGTCAAAAGTTTCATTCTAAGAGTTCTGCTTGCATAACGACACAAAAATGTATTTGAGATTAAATCAAAATGCACAACGGTGAATTGGCAAAAAAGCACCAAGTTTCACCTTCAACATGTAAAGAATGTCCAACAAAACTAGGGCTGATGTATCTGTAAAGCAAATGTTTCGCACTTGGATGAAAACATTGCTGCATTGTGGGTTTGGTTAAACTCACGCAAATCAAATGACTTGCGAACCCATGTATTCAGCACAGGCACAAAATGTAAGAGTCAAGGAAAAAATACCTTTGGGATTTGTTGGTCACCATTGTCGCGACATTACAAGAAGTGAGGATAAATGTATATTTATGCTTGTGTCCGAGTCACGTCCTTACGTTTTGAGCTATAGGTCAATATACAGCTAGGTAAATACTGTAGGCTACTTCTCCAACGTTTTGATTGAAATCCTGGTCACTAATGTTTGAAAACAGTCTTTTGCTAAACTCCCCATCCCAAAATTAAGTCTCCACAATAGTGCTGCTTTTTGTCTTCGGCAAAAGCTTCGCAGAGGTTTGTCTCAAAATCTAACTTTCTAACATTATATACATTAGCATCATTAAATTATACGCTGTCGGTTTCTGAATACGTGATAACCAACGTTACAGCAAAGCCAGTTACATTTCTGTACGGAAAAAATCATGGTTGTACTGTGATCTCTCACATGTGCAGCTGTAATGCTCTCACTGTTTCAAGAAAATAACCTTTCTGAAAGTATACCACACAGGGTAAAATCTCGGACAAAAGCAGTTAAACATCTTTCACGATCTCTAGAAATCTGAAAAATGCTAAAAATTATTTCATCGAAGCTTAAATTTATAAACTAACAGAATCAGTGATATCACACCAAACTCTGTTTCAACATCAACTTGGCTTTGTGTGGCCTACCATCTAACATGAAAAGCTCTTCACAGAAAACGTGACAGACATCACTTTTATTTTTTGAAACCTCTCCAAATACAAAATCTAAAGAGAAAAAGGTTGGGGTAGCATGGCATATTATGTCCCACCCGTCTGAAAAAGTGGGGGGGACACGTCCCCCGTGTCCCCCAACGAATTGCGCCCATTGGTGGAACACCTGATTCTGAAAATCTAGCGTAACACCACCAGGAGAGGGAGACACAGTCACAACAAACAATTTGCGCCAATATTAATTATGCGTCACTGAAGCACAAAAAGCTCATTTCTTTGTGCGCAAACAAACTGGATTTGTCAATCAGATGTTTGGAGATTTTATAAAACGAAACCACTGTGATTCGAGTCGAGTCTTCACAACATCGTTTCGCAACGTGACTCGTGTCGAGTCATCAAAAATCGCGACTCGTGTCACGCTATCACTGGCTGAGTGATGCAGTTTAACACTAAGATGCTGAGCAACCAAGTTGCCAGTGGATTACGCACTGAATAGCACCAAGTTCGGGAGTTTTTCTTTTCATAAGTGCAGTAAATCCTCGATGCTTCCCGACCTTTCCCGGTGCACCATTTGTTGCGCAATGCTTTTTATGTTATATTTCACTTTCTTTCACATTCGAATTTCGTCATTGCAGTAAAGATACTTGGTGCATGAGCATCTGTAGAAATACTGAGTGCAAATCGTTTTTTCATGAGGTTGCATAGTAGGCACAAATATTTTACATATTCCAACAGCAGCAATACTTTGTCATCCAAGGTCGATTCTCTATTTGCAGTGAATGTTTTCCCACATACAGAATCTCAGCAAACTGCTTCAGCACATCATCACTCATTTCTTCAACGTGTCGCAAAACTGTATCATTGCTCAGAGGCACAGCACCAAAACACTGATGTGGTACTTTGTTGGATAACCGCCTTAATGATTTCTTTTGTGGCTGGTAGCCCAAGATCTTGTCGAATAATGTGCGACTGACCGTTTTTCCAATAAGCAAAGAGATGTTATATGGCGCAGTGGGAATATCTTCTCGCCTCATGTTTGTCTTGGCAAACAAAGATTGAGTGTAGGTTGCTTTTTTATTTCGAAGCCTCTTGAAGTCATTGCCGATTTTGTTTGGAAGTAATCTTTTAAAATGATCTTTCAGCCGAATGGGCTTCATCCTTTCATCAGATAAAACAGCGCAACATACAAGGCACATTGGTCGTCTAGAGACGAATGGAGTAGTTACGAAGCTAATTTGCAAATGACTGCTATCATTATGCTGTACTTTTACTTTCTTAATTTTCCGCATCTTCGAAGGAGATTCAAATGAGCTAGCTTTGTTAGAGAATGCTGAGGACATTTTGCAAAACGTCGTAAACAGATGATGCACCTGAACTATTCATCACTTTCCAGAACTGACACACCATGCTTACATGCCCTTACTCAATTATATTACGACTTGCTCATGTTAGCTAGCCTTTACTGTTCTGTGCTACCTACATCAAAGCAATTTACTTCCCCGCTTATCAAAACAGTATTCGCTCTCAGACACTCCAACAACGCTATTCTTAAAATTAAATAATGTACTGTAAAAGCGTATTCGTTTCAGTGAACTTTCTATTTACGTTGTGTGAGTTTGAATAGCCAAAGGAGGATGACTCACATATTCATTACAAGGTTTCTATGAAGGAAACGGTGCCTTAGCAATGGCATAATAATGCAACCTGCATTTCATATTCAGGCCAAACAATCGCATTGTGAAATTTAAGATTTGATGTCATTGTGGCGTAATAGAATTAGGAGTGTGGAACACCCGCAGTAACATTTCACAGCATCAAACTCCATCATCTAATTAAAACATTATGAAGTTAGCAAGATACAAAGAAGTTGAGTGTGTGTATTATGGCTGGAACCCTGAAAGTGTAAGTTAACCGAACAATCGTTTAGCGTTTTCAATCCCTTTATTGTTTATTTTCCCTGGTCGCCCACTTCAACTTTTTCAATGAAAATGTGACGTGGATTTCATCCATTGTGCACTTTATGTATTAAAATTTAATCCATTGAACCAATGGATTCAAACTTAAATCATAGTTCCTTTTTTTGTCAAAATGCTACAGAACTTTTCAGAAGCAAAACTTTGTTTTATTTGAAAAAGAAAGTAATATTTTAGTTTTATTCAGCTGGCAACCAAACGGTAATGCAAAAGAGATTGACATGTTTTCCACCAGAGTTACGATTTTCTTAGCAAAGTATTGCATATTGTTGCAATCATCCAAAATATTTGAAGTTGGAAAGACAATCTCTTTCATATACAAATTTCTACTTCAAATTGAACGTTCCATAATAGTACTGTTTGATTGATGTCAAGCAAAATGAATCTTAATGTGATACTTCATTTGCGTTAGAAAGTAGTTTCCAACAAAGTTTTGGTCAAGATCATTCCAACATTTGCAGGTTGGCAGTGTCGTGCAAGGTCAGTACACTTAAATTAACCTGACTTTCTTACGAGACTTCTTGTATTGCAATTTTTCAAAGTTTTTTGAGACATTGTTTAAATGATTCAGAATCTTGTTGTTTGTTTTCAAGTTTCCGGTGACCCCGCTGTTCAGATTTGATTTACGCATGATAGCTCCACAAGTTTCTAATATTAAAATAGCAGCAGTTTTTGTGGTTACCAAAGATTTTTGAAAGTTGCATTTACTGTTATGAAGTTGAATTCTTTTGCAGGTGCTGTAATGGTGAAACAAAATGGTTAATGTTAAAGGTTTAATATTGACGCTCGATTTAGGAAATTTCTTAGATTTCAGTGGGCAACATATCTGAGAGTTGTGTCTTGTAAATATTTGTTTTAAGTTGTTTTCTTGGTTTCTCTGGTTGTGGCAATCTTCATTTACACGTTTGGGAAATGGTCATATAAAGGATTACATAATGATATGAGTTAAAAACTTGCAGAAAATCTCAGTTTTAATCACTGTTTCAGGGATCGTCAAACTGAAAAGATATTTTGTGATGGGAAACTACGTGCAGAGGGCAGAACGTACGATGTACACAAATGTGTTGTTGGAGTCACCTCCTATTTTCTCGGCCGATCGTTAGTGTGTGAGGTATCTGAATATTTTTGCATCAGCTTTGTCAAAAAATAACTGCTTTTGCTAAAATCGTTATCCGTTGATATTTTGATTTGCAACTTGTGCAGCTTCAATATAACCCTTTTTAATGGCCTAGTATTACGGTTGATGGCTTGCCTAAGCACACTATCTGTGGTCACGCAACTTGAATATATTTTTTCTACAGACAGAGGCGACAACCAGAAGATTTTGAAAATAAATAACTTTTGCTTCACGTGCTACCATTCACTTAATATTCCAGAATACACAACGCAGTCTGGCACCGAGACATGAAATCTCGGTTAACAAGCTTGGACGATTTTGGTTAACTATAGCTTGTATGGTTTTGTTAAATAGACACAGTATTGTAAGCCACTGCTAGGGGTATTCACATATTTACAAAAAAAATTGTACAAAACTGTGCGTGACAATAACGTTTGTTTCAAAATACAAATTAGATATACACATTTAGAAACTTGTGTAGTAAGATCGCTGAGATTTTTGTGTATACAATATCCTACAATTCCCATGGCACTATTGTCTTAGCTATTTTATCAAAAAAACACTTTTTTGGTGTGAAAAGATGCGAGAAAAGTATGAAGGTGTGGTGGATCTCAAAAACATGAAGCAGGAAACACTTGGAAGCATTTTGGACTTCATTTACACTGGTTTTGTCGGAGTCACGGACGACAATGTGTGCGATCTGCTTGAAAGTTCTGATTACGCCCAAGTCAACGGTAAGCCATTGCCGTTTTTCCATTGTGACGTCGCTCTCCAGCTTTTTCATGTAATTGAAACATAAGGTAATGTTTTAAAAAATGCTATCTATTTTCATTTCTTGTGTTTTTTTCTGCTATGAAGTAATCACAGATTACTGGTTTTCAGGTTTGAAAGAGAAATGCAAGAATTACTTGCTGCATGGCGTTACCGTCAACAACTGTTTAAAACTACGTTCCTATGCTCTGCAATATGATCTGCAAGATGTTTTGAATGCAACGCACAATGTGGTCAAAGAAAATTTTCTAGAAGTGTTGAAACTTGACGATTTCCTTGAGTTGGATGTTGATGATATGTCTGACATCATTTGTAAGAGGACAGAAAAGGTACTCTTATAGTGGCCTCGTCACCGTCTCAGACATAAACATTCAAACGGATGTTGCGTTAAATGCGCGCAGCCACGAACCGAATTCACCCGTGTTTCACCGCTACACACTGTGTTTAACCGCTACACGCTGTGTTTCACCAGATCACCGAATTTAATGTACGCTCTTTCTAGGGTTAAAAGGGTTTGTTACATTTTAGTGCTGTCTTAAGCACCCAGGCTTCACAGAGAGAATGAAGAGATATTTTGAAGACTACAAGTCGCAGATTAACAATAAGCTAGCAGAAATTGGCCAGCCTACAAAGGGTGAAGATATTGCTCTTATGTGACTTGTTTGCAGAATTCGCAAGGAAATGTTCTATCAAGCACTTTGCTCAGAGCACAGGTGTAACTCTCATAGCTTGAAAAGCGTCGCGACCTGAACGATTCTACCCTGATCCCTGGTAATTTTAGGTCGTCAGATTTGAGGAATGTAGTATTTAAAGTTGCTGTCAAAGTTCACATCATACAAGACTTGACGTTGTACGTGGTAACAAACCAACCTTTTATTGTGTAGTTTTAAGTATTGAAAATTTTGGTTAGCTGAACCCCCAGCAGTGGCCCTGACACATGTTTTAAATTGGAAGTTAATGAAGTCTTATGATTATTATTATTTGGCTGAAACAGGTGAACAAAGTTGGTGATATTTTCAATCAAAAATTTTCAAAGCGTTTAGCCAACGTCCTTGCAAGGGGCTAAAATTTCAAAACAAATTATATTTTCGTAAACATTTTTACTTTTCCAAGCTGAAAATATAAAATAATGTTGCATATGGTTGTTGGATAACAAAACATTCAATTGTTAGCTGGCCTATTTTTTTCAAAAAGAGCGATTTGTATTCATCAGTAATGACTGTTTATGGTTTTTATTGTCTTAGTTAAAGAATTTTGTAAGCATAAAACCAATTCATGAAATACTTCAAGAAACACTATACGCAGGAAATACTATGAACTAAAAATCTCCAGTTACCGCATCGGCTAATGTATCGGAATGATATTACGACATTTTTGTAATTTTGTTTACTTTTCTAAGAAAGTTTGTAGTACTCTGTTGTTTTTATTATTATGAAGCTAAACCGACTGCTTTCTAATCCTTCGAAGAAAATTAAACTTAGTAAGAATTGTTTCCATGAAATGTTGCGAGTTTTGGACTTGACCGTTTTCTTGTATTATCAAAAAAATGATATTAGCTGCCTAGATGAAAGTGAAATTAAAAGAAATTTATCAAACTAGATGCGTTTTGCTTTCTTGTGAAAGTACTGTCTTTGTGGGCGTGAGACTTTCATGCCACATGTTTAATTCGGTATAGACAAATTTTATAGGTAGGGTATGCTTTTGTGATGCAACCCGCTGCATTGCTCGCAGTGCTTGCGAGCTTGCGCATATAAATCAAAAATACTCTGTTTCTCAAAAGATTAGATGGCTTATGCTTTGTCTTGATGGATTAAATAAACATCTTTTTCTCGGATTTTGACGTTTTATGTAAAACTACGAGTACGTTTTTTCAAAACTGTCAGGTTCAATCTGCGTCTTCGTTGAGATCTGCCACCTCAGTAAAATCTATGATTGCGACAAGATCTAGGGGTTCTCAACATGGGCGTCCGCAGAAAATTTTCCCAGGGGAGCAACATCGACATTTTGCTTATCTTTTTCAAATTGCTGACGATGCAATGCAAATGGACGTTAACAAATCACTTTACGCTTTCTACACCACAAAGATAATGACTCATGTTCATGGACGTTGGAAAGGGGGCTGGGAGTGACAAGGCCCCCACTGGATTTTGAAATTTGTAATTTTCCTGTTACTTTTTTAGCAAAAAAGTTTGAATTTTTGGTTTCGAGTGAGTACAATGAAATTTACCGCTTTTGGCCCCTTCTGGAAAAATCTTTTTGACTACCCCTAGAAAAAATCCTTCCGACGTCCATATTGCGGCAACTAGGCACAATAACGCGCTTTACTGGGAGTAATAGCCAGGCAATTACGATAATTTACACCAGGGCTGGGCAAACATTAGGATAGGAAGTGCCACATTGAAAATTTATTGCTATCGGAGGCCTCTTATATTACATTTGTCTACTTCAGTTACAATTTACGTTTCAAAATATGAATTAATGTCAATATAATTATAACGTTTGACAATATTATAAGCTATTCACTCAAGTACATTGGTCACACTCACAGTTTCACACTAACAATGGGCTTTTCACGCTTGTGGAACATTTGTTACGAGTTTTCTGATGCTTGTTTTCACACAGTATAAAACTACGTAACTACTGACTTACTGCTGAAATCAGCAGTCGTGTTTCGTTGCATTACCTGCCAAAGATGTCTATGTACGTTCAACAGCCACAAGCGGCAAAACGCGTACAACCGCAACTTCAAGTAAATATTTGAAGATTCGTCGCCATGCTATTTTTACGCAATAAAGACCAACAGTGTAGACTGTAGAACAATCCGCACGCAAGCCTCGCAACCCCATTTTTCCGGGAAAGCAGCGGACACAAGCTCATCACTGCACCACACCTGAACAGTGAACCTGGGTCGGGCGCAATGTGAGCGTCACACCAGTAAATAAACTGTCATTGCAAGAATTAAATAAATTAATCGGAATTAAGCTGCTGACTACAGGTTTATCAGAAATTTTTTGGCCTTAGTCCCAATTTCCAAGGGGGGGGGGAAATGCCCGTTTTGCCCCGCCCTGCGGATGCCCATGGTTCTCAGTTATACTTGCATTCGCATTTAAGGTTAACGTTTTTAGTACGAACCATGCTCCGTTTAACTCAAGCAACTATTGGAAGCAAAACGTTGTACATAACAGTGTTGCAAGCACCATTTTTTCAAAACAGAAAAGTTCCATGTGATGCTGCATGTGATAATCTGTCGTCTCAGGCAATTGTAATGCATGCTTATCTCGCAAAGGGAGTCAGCGAGTTTAAATTTCAAAGCAAAATTGTTAAAATGATGTTCAAAGGTGCAGGGGTGTTGTTGCGTGTAAGTTTTCAAAATTTTGTTTACAGATGGGAGTTTTCTAAAGGACCCGCGATGTGTAGACCTATGTTGTGTTTAATGATTTTTTTGCATCACTTCCGTTTGTATTTATTAGATTTGGGAAGATGCGACGTTTGACAGCATTGTTCAGTGGGTAAACAGCAATCCTGGTCAACGAGAAAAATTCTTTGAAAATTTATTTTTGAAAATAGATTTACATTCTCTTCCTCTTGATTTTGTGAACGAAACGGTCATTGCAGAGGTAAGTTTGCGAGCACTGTGTTTGCGTCAGGGCAATTCGTATTAATGTTTTCAAAAAATGCAATGCTGGTGAATGTGGATATCCATTTTACTTGAAACATTCGCGAGTTACTGCAATCGAATGCGTTTTCTGAATGTCAATTTGCGCTTAGCAAACTTTTGAAGTATACTTTCTACAACGCACTTGACGTATTCTGTATTTCAATCTTCATAGTCAAACCCAACCCTCAGCATTTACAGTTGTCTTGTAATCAAAACTGGTACGTGAATATGTAGCCGCGATGCTAAAATTGTAATCTTCTTGTTTTTGAGTTTTCGTGTTTGTTAAAAATTATTTTCGTAGCGCCGCGTCACGGATGCGTTTGCAAATCATTTGGTGCAGCAGCATAGCATTAAATGCAGAAAACCAAAGTCGCGAGGTCAGGAAACTTCTAACGATCGTTTGTTTGCCCTTTTAAGTTATCGCGTCGGTGATAAATTATGTCGATTCTATTTTTTTTCTTACAATTCTAGGAGAAGGACTTTCTATAAAAAAAAAGAAAAAAAATTGAAAAAAAAGAAAAAAAATCTATAAAAGAAAAAATCTTCGTTGTGTGGTCATTTGAGTGTAGTCTTTGTGTGTTTTATTTTTCCTACGCTTTTTGTTTTGCATATTGGTTGAAGTCACTGGATGTCATTTCATTTGGGAATAACACATACACAGATTAAATCTGTGCTAAGAAAAAACGGTTCAAGTTATACTGGCTAAGAGCTGGCAAAAGAGCTTAAACATCACCTACCAAGTCTACCTTTTACTA
>Ga0210059_1002076_pt1 | contig 31064 bp, 19 predicted proteins | sample Ectturendosymbi2_FD_188042 | JGI IMG/M metagenome (GOLD analysis project Ga0210059, IMG submission 188042) | Ecteinascidia turbinata endosymbiont from Florida, USA - Sample 2 (SPAdes) (version 2) | ecosystem: Host-associated > Tunicates > Ascidians > Unclassified | place: Key West, Florida...
ATTAATTAATTATCTAATTAGCTAATTAGTCAAATATTTTTACTAACTTACATCATAACTTTTGAACCCGAAACCCCAGCAGGTCATCCAAAGTATCAAGAGACTCGGATTGTAGCCTAGTTTCCAGTAAAAACTTCAACGAAATACTACCACCTAACGGTTGGCGCCCAGGGCCAGGCAAAGTGGGCCAAGGTGGCCAAAAAGTCCTCCACTTATGACGTCACTCAAAAAAAAACCGCATACCCCAAGCAAAAAATTTTTTTTCGAGTGCAATCTACTAGACTGGCTGATCTGTTTGAGCCGCTGAACAGCTCTCTAGCGCAATGGGTGGAGGAGCTAGGACGTTGGTAAGGCAACCGGAAACTGCTGTTTTTTTTGCGAAAATCGCCGAAACCAGGTGGCTCTCAAAGTGTTAACACCCACGCAGTATCACTGTCACACAAAACACAGATCAGTCTCAATGCAAAAGGCTGCACTTTTAGAAGTTTTAAGATAAACAGAAATCTTTGCACAGACAAAGTATCAGAGAGTGATAGTTACTACGGTTGCATAAAATCTCAACAGACTTCAAGGTATCATAGATGCTTGACAGCTTGTGAAGCAACCTTTAGAAGCCACTCAAAGGACTGATAATGCAGTTTTTATTAACAATGATCCAAAGAGCCAAAAAGTAGGTTAATAACCATCATGTTTATGCTTACCTTCATACACAAAAAAAGTTTATGGGCAGTGTTGTGCACTGCAACGAGCACCAGAAGAAAGCAGAGCTTGTGAAGGGCCAACCAGCAGCACCAAAACTTCTGAAGTGTTGAACTGCAAGGTAAATACATATTATGTATTACATCAGGGTTTTTAAAGTGTTTTAGAGACCCGATTCGGGTCCCTAAAATTGAATATCGGGTCTATAGAATCAGAGAAAATTATCATCGGGTCCTTGGAAACAGAGAAAATCAGGTCCCTACAGGTCCATACCAAGTACCTAACATTTTCCTTAAAAAAAAAACCCTAATTACATAATGCCTTCTGACCAAAAATCACCCCCTCATGAAACAATTCAAAAACAGACATAGAATACAAAGCAATGTCAGACAAGATTCTTTCACATCTGGTAAACAAAAGAGCACTTTTCAATATTGCTGATGCAAGAAATAAATTTGGTTTCACTCCCAGCAACAACTTAATCTTTGTAATTTCACATAGAGTCACCTATGCGTTTTTTCAACATGTACACATTAAGCTCAAAAGATGTTCTATTGCTGCTGATGTTGTAGAAATGTTTCAGAGTGTTACAAACACATACAGTCTAGGAAAGATTGTTTTGATTTTTTACTTAATGCTTTTTAGGTGACCAGCAAAATTACATAAAAATCGCTGTATCAAAAGTGTTAATAGTCATATTTGTGGCACAGATAACCTATTCAAAAATAATATTAAAAAATGGTAATGCTTAAATGAAATCATACAGGGCGAGTTATACTGCCTTTTTAAAAGTCCTAACTTGTTCATGAAGTTGACATGACTTAACTGACTTATAACGACAGCATTTACCACCTCACACATTTTGTTAAACCATGCAAATAAATGAATTGAGCCTTACAATAACTTCAATTAAACTTTGATATCATAGAATCTGAACTTTTTAACTAAAGAAACAAAGAATGGCATTTAGCAATAGCAACATAGTTGCAAGAGCTACATCAAAGGTGACGAACATGCGGCCCGCAAAGCATTCAGGCAAGACCAGCAGTCTTGAACTTATTGACTTTCGTTTGATGTTTGTTTCTGTTGATGAACGTTTTTTTTTGTTTTTAACAGGTTTCATAATATGACTAAAATGTTGTGCAGCCCGCTTATTCAGCGGTAACTGACAAAGTGGCCTGCGATAACAAATAGGTTCGTCATCCCTGAGCTCGATCATCAGTTAAGAAGTTGTTTGACTGTTCATAGTATTGCTGCGTAAGTCGGGCGCTGAAAGTGGTAGAGAGCTGTTTAGAGGCTCTAAAGACGTGGCAAGTCTTCTAGTTTGCACTAGAAAAACAATTTTTGGTTGGGGGATGCGGATTTTGTGAGTGATGTCATAAGTGGAGGGCTTTTAGGCCACCTTGGCCCACTTTACCTGGCCCTAGGCTCCAATGGTTAGATGGTAGTATTTCGCTGAAGTTTTTATTAGAAACTAGGCTACAATCCGAGTCTTTTGATATTTTGGATGACTTGCTGGGGTTTTGGGTTCAAAAGTTATGATCTAAAGTAATAAAAATATTTGACTAATTAGCTAATTAATTTATTTGTTTATTTTAGATCATAACTTTTGAACCTTAAACTCTAGAAAGTCAATCAAAGGCTCAAAAGACTCGTACTCGAGCCTAGTTTCCAATGAAAGCTTCAACGAAATACTTTGGCCTAGCAGTTGGGCCCTAGGCCAGTTAACATGAGCCAAAATTACCCAAAACTACTTCACTTATGGTGTCACCCACAAAAAATCCGCAACTCGCAACCAAAAAAATTATTTTCAAGTGCAAACTAGAAGACTGGCCAATCCATTTGAACCCTGAACAGTTCTCTAGCACAATCAGCGGTGGAGCTATGGCGTTGGTAAGGCAACCCAAATCTGCCGGTTTTAGGCCGAAACCCAGGTACGATATATTCATAGACCAGCTGTCAAAGTGTTAACAAAATAGACGAGCAGAATTTCTTCCAAGTAATGATTCATTTGTGTGTTGCTTGTCCAATTTTTGTAATTTTCTACTGACCTAAAGTAGCCTTTTATTATTATGGTATGAAAAAAAGCCGCCCTTGATTAGAAACTGCACAAAAACTAAACGAAAAATGAATAGTTGCCACAGCTTCTGTTCAAATAAATATGATAGGCACTTCCTACACAGCTGTATCAATCACCCAGTGGACTTTCCACTTCTGATTAAATATCTGCACATCAAATCTTAGTTTTGTTGTATGTTGTAACACCAAATTCAAATACAATTTGGTCATCAACCTCAAACCAAGAGAATTAGCAAAGGAGTGCTCCATGACTCAATCTGATGAGTAGATTTTTTGTTTGTAGCAGTGTTTTCACTCAACTCACCAAAAGTATTTTAATAACTCATCTCAAAAGAATATCGCAATTATAAAGAAATGGTTTAAAAGCAGAGATGATTGGAAGCTGCATTTCACTACTGCAATATTTGGCTATTCTGAAAATTTGAGAAGCATATGTTTTAGTTTTATGCATTTCATGAAAATATAGGGTAGATGCACAAATCTGTCAAAACTTCATGGTCTACATGAAGCAAGGCAGAGGGTTTGAGGTAACAAAAGTTTTGACAAGGTTGATTTGACTATGTTTCTTAATCATAGATAGGATGTTTGCATTGATATTACAAAAAACAGTGATGGCCGAATCTGAATACAAATTACCAAAAGCACAGAATTCTACTTCCTTAAAGTTCTTTGATCAACTTGGAATGTTTGTTTGGCTTTGCATTATTTAGAATACATTTGTATTTACTGTTAGTTTACAATTAGGTACAGTAACCTTATTCACAAATCATTTTCTTTCAAACTTAGTTCATGATTATCAATTAACAGGTTTATTCTATCACTATAGCACAGTGCTTCTCAACCTTTTTGATGTCGCGGCCCACTTTTCGCCGCGACTTTGATTTTGGGCCCACTTCACGAAATATTTGTTTCAGAACTCATGACTAGGCGTAATTATATCGTCAGGTACACGTGTCCCGAAATCACAACCTTTCCTCTACACTGCAAAATCTAAAAGAACGAGTGCGACCACAGGTGCACCTATCAGCAAGTCGCACAAAAAATGAAGCTACTGAAGTTTGGAAAGCGCTCCAACACGTCCTTACGTATGTAACACGTGGTCACCGCACTTGCCTTGGGATTGTGGAACCCACAATAGCAATCCAGGGTTAAAAATGGGAGCATTCCTTGGATGGAATGAGACAATAATACATTTTTGGCTTTCGTGATTCATAACTTTTTCTAAAAAAATGCAGTTTGCATCAATCAATAACTTTTTTCAAAAAATACTCAAGTTATCTCGGAACATTTCACGGCCCACTGGTGGCCGGTTTAACATATGAATGCAAACCATTTATATATATTTTTCTGCAATTCTGCACAGAATTGCTCTGGGTTAATAAGCAGCAGCACTTAAGGTGCCATCAAAAATTCAATAATTAAATTTACATTATTTTTTATTACTATATTAAAACACCTTCGGTGCCGGAATATGAAATATTCATACTTTGAAAGTCCACATTGAGCCTGTGTTTTTGCGACACTTTCCAACTCGGTAACTCACCAGGCATTTGAGCTAGAGAGCTGTTCAAACCTTTAAAAGATGCAGCAAGTCTTCTAGTTTATATTTTTTTTTTTATTGTAAAGTTTTGGATTTCAAGTTTTTTGTGGGTGACTTCGCATGTGGAGTAGGTTTTAGACCAGCGGTTCTCAATTGGGGGTGCGAGATGAGACTTCTTGGGGTGCGAACTTCTCCAATAATACAAAAAACAATGCCTCAAAATGTGCAAGGGGTGCAAAAATGATTTTTCCTTCCGGACAGGGTGCGGGCTTCAAAATGAATTGAGAACCACTGTTTTAGACCATTTTGGCTCAGGTACCCAGCCCTGGGTGCCAACTGCAAAAAGGAATTTTTTGACTCAAGTTTTTATTGGAACCTAGGCCATAATCTAAGTCTTTAAAGCTGTTGATTGGCTTTCTAGCATTTATAGTTCAAAAGTTACGGTCTAAAAACAACACAAAATCAAATTAATGTTTTTAAATCCAAGCTACAAGACTTGCCACATCTTCTGAGTATTTGAACAGCTCTCTAGCATAATCGGTAGGTAAGTTATGATGGTTCAAAATGACAGTAAAAATGTGGCTCACATGGGTTGTATAGGTAAACCAACCTGGCACCGAAGGTGTTAAAAATGTTTCATGGTTCTTCTGCATTGTTTTTAAACATTGCGTGGTGATATTTGACTTCAGTCCACACATTGAGACATTTTTCCATTCAGGAAAGAACTGCTTTTAACTTCCAAATCTCTACAACTTTCTAAGAACTTTAGTGCTACATAAAGTATCTATACTAATAATTGTGCAGCAGCCATCAGTAGTTAGCAAAACAATTACTACCATAGCTTTTCTATTCACCATCAATGCTGCTTCATATACAGCAGAGAACTTACTGGGACCAATATTATGTTTATATAAAAACATACTACATACCCAATGTTTTTTCTACCATTTTTCAAAATTTTTTTGTATCTTGCAAACAAATGCTAAGACTCACTAACTCAAAATTTTCAAAAATAATTTTCCATGTCTTCTATTGCCAACCAAAATTTAAGATTTTTTGTGACTGTGGGCACCTTGACTCTTCTCATGTACACAATCATGACTCTTATGAATAGAAAAATGCAAATTATTTTGTTACACACAATAAATTTTTATTTGTCAATATGAACAACTTTTACAGAACATTCACTACACAACAATGGAATTGATCTACATTAGAACTAGAACACTATTAGTAGCTGTTGTGCATCCACATGTAAGAATATGCTTACCAAGATACTAACTACAAATAGCCTAATGTATTTTGTAGTATTAAAAGACTCCAGAAAAATAGCAGACTGTTTGAATTGAAAAGAATAACCTCATTAAAAACAGTTTAACCCACAACATCACATGAACTTACCAAAGCGTAAACGGCAAACATTTGTGGAAGGTTTGATATCGTTTGAGGTCCAGGACCAGTGTTGAGTCAAATAACTAAAATATTAACACAAAAAGACCTGAAAAAGCACATTGCGCAACAAACATATAAGGGAAAAGATTAGAAACTTAACTTGCTAACAACGTATGTTTGTGTGCTATTTCTTATTTTTTTAAATCATTGACAACAAATTACTGTACACTATAGGTTTAACCTACAGCAGTAAAATTTCACATAAAGTCTAGAACAGGGGTTCCCAACCTGGGGTATATGTACCCCTGGGAGTATATTTGCCTATCCGAAGGGATACATTTAAGGTTAGCAATAGAAGGTAAAAATATATTTACATGTTTATTTTCAAATCTTTATACATATATCACTTAATATTGTTTTCAAAAGTCATTATATGTATATTGTTAAATATATCTGTGAAAAATCATGAAAATATTTTGTCATAAGGAGTTTTAGGGGTACATGGTCATCTGTCAAAATTCTGAAGGGGTACATCCTTATCTGTTTAAATGTTGTAGGGGTACATGCTCATTTGCCGGAATGCTGAAAGGGTACATGGTAAGAAAAAGGTTGGGAACCCCTGGTCTAAAACAAGGTCCCTGGTTATAACTTACAGCCACACATCCTCCACATCATACATAAAAACTGATGCTCCGCCTAATGAGAGCAAGTCTAGTGCAGTGGTTCTTAACCTTTTTTCTATCATCCCTCCATTAAATAATTCTTTGCTTCAAGCCCCCCTGACTTTAAATAAGTAAATTGGACAGAACAAGTTCTTGTTTAAAAATTTTCCATGTTGTAGAGCCTGTAAGGGTTTGCGCCCCCCTGGGTGGCATAAGAACCACTGGTCTGCAACAATAACATCAACCTTTTGTGTATGTGACCCCAGCAGATCAGAATAATTGTACAAGACATCAAATCAAGCTGAAACAAAAGCATCCAAAAGCACAAAGGAATCAGCTATAAACGCTGCCTCTGATGATTATTATATCTATGAAAACGTAACACAAGACAAAATCACATTATGTGTGTAAAGCACATCTGGAGCAGGAAAACCAACACAGATTGATGTGGAAAGAAATGATATGCTTAAAATCTTATGGCTCCTACTCACAAAACCTAGCTGAAATAAATAACCACCCTAGCCAAATGCCTTGCAATGAACACTTTCTCACACCCAGTTATCTACTCTTCTTGCATGTAGACTTACCTACTGAAAAAAAAGACAAGGGTATAAAACCTTTTGGTATGCAAGAATACCTGTGACAAATTATTAACAACACAATCACGAGATTGCTAAAAGAGGTCCTCATTCATGCAAGAATACTATAAACATGTGCTAGACTCGAATCAAGCATAAAAACAGCCATACATGTTGCATGGAAAAGTTTCCAAGATGAAAATAATGAAAACTATTGCTACTTAATGCAGAAATTGCATTCAAGAAACTGTACAAAGTCAGCCTGGAAAACAGTAGAAGGTTATGTCTTCCCTTCTATACCTACTTACACAACAGTTACAACACTCCAGCCACACTATATTATACTGAAACTGATTTCAACATCTTGTCATAGTAGGGTGTGGAAGTTATGGTCTTAAAACAACAAAATAATGAATTAATCCCCAAAAGAATTAATTAATTATCAATTTTTGTTGTTTTCAAACCGTAACTTTTGAACCAGAAATGCTAGAAAGCCCATCACAGGCTCAAAAGACTTGGATTCTAGCATAGTTTCCAATAAAAACTTGAGTCTAAAAATTCCATCTAGCCAAAAGCCAAGTAACTTGAGCCAAAATGGCCTAAAACCTATCCCACTTATGACGTCACCCACAAACAAAACAAAATCGAAACTTTCAATTTTTTTCATTGCGATCTAGAAGACTCACCACTTCTTTTGAGCATTTAAACAGCTCTCTAGCACAATCACCTGGCAAGTTTTGAAGTTGCAAAGTGGTGGGAAAATAGCACAAAAACACATGCTCAATGTGTGATTTCGAAGTACAAATATTTCATACACCAGTGCCGAAGGTGTTAAGCTTTGAAAATTTGTCACTTGACATCATCACCAAATCCCATTGTTTCCATAAGTTATGGGATGGCACCAGAATGTACCAAGGTCAACAAGCAACCAGCTGAAAGGATAAATGAAAAACATAAGGTCATGAAGTACATAGAACAAAACATGAAAGAGAAGGATCAGTATTAAAACCAACGACATCTTCATTCAACCCAGTGGTGTAGGAGGTGGGGATACAGGGGGTGCAAGTGTTTTCACCCCCTAAAGTTTGGATTTCATAGAAATCCAAGCAAAATACCTGAAACTTCAGGCAAACTCTCTGAAAATCTGGGCAAACTCCCTGAAAGACAGGCAAAAATGGTACCCAATGTGGATTGATTTGCAAAAATGATGCCCAACATGGTTTGATTTGCAAAAAATGATGCACAATGATTGCAGAAAAACATGGGGATCTTATTTTCTTTTTTTTTGGAGGTCATCCCAAAAAAAAGGTCTTCATGAGAAAATATTTGCACAAAAAGTGGTCCAATAGTTTTTCAGGCAAGTTTGGGAAAATTCAGGCCAAAATCCTTCACACCCCCAAAATTTTGCCTGTTCCTACACCTATGATTCAATCCCTTTGTTTTCACAAGTAGTGGGATGTTACCAGAATATGCTAAGGTAAACAAAAGACTGGCTGTAAAATGCAAGGAGCCCTATGCATCTGTCATGACCTATTGTATATTAGAACAAAGCTCAGATTTGCACTTTTACGTAGCACCCTTGCTGCAGTTTGAGGCAAGCAAAGTGGGATTCACCTACAAGATCTCACAGAAATTGGCTTCAATCTAATTCCCAGGCCCACCATTCTGTAAAGCTAAATTATGAACAATCATGTCAATGTCATGACTCCAACATCAGATGTGTGATAGGTGTGGATATATGTCATGGTGGTACGAATGAAATGTGTACTCAATGTCTATGCCTATTTTGTTTTTCATGTACTTAACACTTTCTGGATTTCCTATAGGTAAACTTTTTGTAATCTGTTTCCACCCTTGCCTCTTCAACCTCATTCAGGGATGCCATGTGCCCAGTGGGACATACTCGTACATCTTCTTTGTCGTTTTAGCGAGTTGCTACAATCCACTGCTTGGCTGCACCAGATCTTGGGGCAGGTGTTGAGTAGCCAATCAATTGTCTCATCATCTAGAACTGTCATGCTGTGTAGTCCATGGGGAGGTCAATGGATTGGACATTGGAAGACCTGGTCAGCGGTTTGTTCTTCTGCGCCACACTCAGGTTGCAGAAGGGACCATAGCCCATTTGTGTAAGCAGGAGTAAAAACGCCCAACACCAAAGCGGAGGCAGTTAAGCCAGACCCACACTGTTCTTGGCAAGATAATTCCAGGAAGGTGGGTGCCGATGTCAGAGATGAAAGTACGGGGTCTTGTAGTGTTGTCTAACCATACTGCATTCCATCAGTGATCCCGGACATAAATGCAACTATGGTATTCCGTTATGGTCCATGAGTAGCAGTATTGCTTCATTGCTTACACTGCCTCATAACTGCTATTCTCTCTGACTTCTCTCACATACGTGCATGCCTCACTTGTTCATGTACATTTAATGACTGCATTTCACTCCATTTCACATTAGCTCAGACCTGCACTGTTAAGGAGTACCCTTGTTGCAGTACAAGGCTTTCATGGCAAATGGAATAATGCCAACCCCCAAGATCTCACAAACATTGACTTCAGTCTACTAGGTTAGTTCCTAAGCCCATAATTTTTTAAACCACAATTGGAGATTTACATCAGCATCATATCTCATATATCTATGTGATGAGTAGACTATGTTATGGCAATGGATGCATGTCATGAAAATAATAATTATTTTCAGAACTATTTACTTAACTCACTTGACAAGCTTATTCTTTTTTTACATACCCTTTACTTGTTGGACTACATTTTATTGTTAAATCTTTCTTTTGTCATCTGTTGCAACATTTAAAATCTTTAACTGGTTGTTATGATTTCCATATTTGTCTTTTCAACCTCATTCCTATCTGCTGTGCACCTTTCCTACAGGATATATTGTGGTTGTGGTATTTTATCAGGTTCAGTGAGTAACTGTATTGCTTCTTTGTGGCGTACATGTTGTTAAAAATTGTTTTTTTGCCCAGCTAATGTGTGTCCTATATGATATCATGGTTGCTGCATGGCTTCCTGTTTTGCAATATTACTCACTTTGCTTAGCAATGTCCATGACTCACTTTTTGTCTATATCAGAATACTTCTCATTCTTTAGACACTTCAGGTTTTTTAAGGCGTTTTAGGGACCCGATTCGGGTCCCTACAGATCCATTCCAGGTACCTAACATTTTCCTTAAAAAAAAACCTGCACTACTTGCCCTCCATCATCTTTGTTATGTGAATGACTATTGCCTTTGTGATCTGAATTTTGATGGGTTTATTCTATATTGGGAATAATGAAACTTACAGAAAGCATGAACATTTAGAAGGTCATTGCTATGCATTGAAATAAATGCTAGTGGTGGGCAGTAATACTGGATAGTGCACTGGGAACAACCAAAAATCAGATCAAACTTGCACACAAGTCAACATGCTGGCAGCATTCCCTCTGACCACAGCAAGGGACAAGCACTGGTGGAGTCACTGGACACACACTCTGGGATCACCAAACATAAACAAGTTTCTTTGTGAGGACACTCAAAAAGGGGCAGTGGACTCACTATACACACCAGTAGTTTCAAGTGACTGGCTGTTTTGTGTGTTGTGTTTGTTGATAGGTGTTTTCATGTCACATGTATGCTTATTGTTTTCCTCGCATACCTCAGTTTATGCATTGCCATTTCATGCTATTTTATAGGCAACAGCTACAGGTCCACCTGTGGACCTTCATATTTGGAAAGTTATTTATCCGCCACCTATAACGTGACAGTAACACACAATAAGTGTGCAGTAGACTGCACTAGGGTTGGTAGAAATACACTTAACCTAAACCTAACCCCTGAAGCTAATCCCTAAACCCAAACCCTAAACCTAACCACCAAACCTAAACTGTAAAGCTAACCCCTAAATCTAACCCCTAAAGATAATGCTTAAAGCTAACCTTTAAACCTAAATCCTAAAACCTGAACCATAAATATGAACACATAAGTTTGGAAACTTCTGGAAAAAGCAATGAAAAACTGGTCCCATAAACCTAACCCCTAAAGCCAACCCCTACACCTAAAGCCTAAAGCTAAACCATAAATCTGAACACAAAAGTTTGGAAACTTTTAGAAAAAGTAAAGAAAAAGAGGTCACGCTCCCATGAAACATGCAACCACTACTACCACAACAAAAGACACCAAGGTGAGAGGCAAACCGAACACCACTCGCACAGCAGAGGTAACACATCCGTTACTCTACCACGATGGTGCTGGTGATGTGTCAAACTCAGCTTTTTATTCGAACCATGTCATGCACAGCAGACGCCTAGCCACTTCCTATTTTATACATTTGGAAAGCAACAGCTGTGGGTTGAAACAAGGGCATGTGGCAGGCAGTAATACTGGTAAAAACACTGGGAATTGTTAAGATCAGGTCAAACTTGCACACAGATCAATATGCTGACAGCATTCCCTCTGACCATAGCCCGAGACAGGTACTGGTGGAGCCACTGTTGCTCACTGGGATCACCAGACATAAACAAGTTTCTTTGCAAGGCCACTCAAAACTGGAGTGGTGGACTTGTCATTGGACAATTACAACTGTTAAACTAGTGTTTTCAATTGCGACTGGTTGAAAACAGTAGTTATTAAGCAGTAATTATAAAGGTCATTTTATTTTTGGCATTTAGCAAACTCAGCATCTGTTGCTGCGATGCCTGCCTAACCAGCACTGTTTTTGTGGTGGCACAGAGCAAACTTATCCACAACTGTTGCATCCCATACCAAGCTTAAACCTATGTACCAGAGCCCAGTTCATCAGGCCTTCTTCCATACCTCGTCAAGACGACGGGCACCAATGCAGAAGGGAGATTGATGGAGACTAATGACCTTTTGAGAATGGAGTTCATACCTGAATGTCTAGGGAAGCGGCCTGCATTTTTAGGGCAGGAGAGCCCATGGAATCCCAGCTTAAGCTTATCAACAGTTTCACCACAGCTGCTTGCCGTGCTTTCAAAAATTTTGTCACCAGTTGGGAGGGCAATTTGGGCAATTGTAAATTGCAATACGGAACTCATCAGGACTGAGCAGGTTTCCAACACTGTCAGTTGGTAAGGCTTCAGACAGTGTGGCTCTTTTGTGCAATTAGTAGCTGACATTTGTCCCAAGGGCTTCAAGTATGGAGGAGGGCATTGAGTAAATCTCTGCATATGATATCATCCCAGGCTGATTGTATTTCACAGTGTTGAGATATGCTCCACTTCGCCTAAAACTTCAGAAGTTTTCATTGTTGCTTGTTACAAGGTTTTTCAGTATCGTCTAAAGAACATGTTACAGCTGTTTCGGCACATGTGGGAAGTGTTTATCCCTGCTATGCAAAGGGCTGTTGGTTCAGCTCCCATCATGGTTGTTTTGGCTTTGATAATACAGATGACACTCGAAAAAAACACTGAGTTTGTCACTTGAGCGCCACTGTCGTGGTAGTGTAGCGGCAGCGTTTTCGTCTGCTTTGCCAATGGATTTCAATTCGGCTCTCACCTTGGAGATTTCGTTTTGGGAATAGTGCTTGCACATTTCAATTCATGGGAGCAGTTTTTCTTTATTTTCTCAAATGTTTCCAGAGTTTAAGTTTAGGGGTTAGCATTAGGGTTTTACATTTAGGGTTAGCCTTTTACGATTAGTATGTTTAAGCCTACTGCACTGTCGTCATGCATTACTGTCACGTTACAGGTGGCGGTAAGGTAAGGTTTCAAATATGATGATCCACTAGTGGTTCTGTGGCCATTGCCTTTAGGGTGAGGGTTTCACACTTAAGGTTAAAAAAATTAGGGTTTAACGCTTAACACTTTGACGTCCGGGTAAATTCAAGCGGTTCACAAACAAACAGCTGATTCGCACGTGGCTTTGCATGGGAATATCTCCGCTCCTGTACAGGTTACGGACCTGGTCGAAGCGTCAAAAGACACGCCAAGTCTTTTAGTTTGCACTAGAAAAAAATTTTTTTGCTTGGTGGGTGTGGGTTTTTGTCAGTGACATCATAAGTGGAGGACTTTTAGGCCACCTTTACCTGGCCCTGGGCGCCAACCGTTAGATGGTAGTATTTTGCTGAAGTTTTTACTGGAAACTAGGCTACAATCTGAGTCTTTTGATACTTTGGATGACCTGCTGGGGTTTCGGGTTCAAAAGTTATGATCTAAGTTAGTAAAAATATTTGACTAATTAGCTAATTAATTAATTTATTTATTTTAGATCATAACTTTTGAACCAGAAACGCTAGAAAGTTGATCAAAGGCTCAAAAGACTTGGACTCGAGCCTAGTTTCTAATGAAAACTTCAGCGAAATACTTTGGCCTAGCGGTTGGGCCCTAGGCCAGGCAACACGAGCCAAAATGGCCCAAAAACTACTTCACTTATGACGTCACTCACAAAAAATCTGCAATCCCCAACAAAATTTTTTTTTTCGAGTGCAATCTAAAAAACTGTCTGATCCGTTTGAGCCCTTGAACAGCTCTCTAGCGCAATCGGTGGAGGAGCTAGGGTGTTGGTAAAGCAACTGACAACTGCTGGTTTTAGGCCGAAATCAAAGTTCGAATATATCGTACCCCGGCTCTCAAAGTGTTAGGGTTAAAAAAATTAAACGCCAGTTTAATCCTTTATTTTGTCAACCAACTAACATACGAGAATCGGTCAGATGTTTACTAGAGGTCAATAATTTTGCTTGATATGTTTTTTTAGTCTTACCATTTAAAGTGAAAACCAGATATATACAGTCATTTCAACACTATCAAATTTTAGCTCTTTGAAGTCTGATCTGAATAAATTCTGAATTACCTTGCAAAGATCATTTAACATAACCAACAAGTTTCATTGCTTTGCAAAAAATTTTTACATTGTTTGATCATGAGTTCCAACCATCATTCCTATTTCTTTAAAAATGCTGCAAACATTTGCACAGCTTGCTAGATGCGAAGGAGTTATGACAACATGGACAGAGTTTCATTTCAGCTAGGTTTATTGTACTGTTTCTGCCATGCCTAGATCCTTACAGATCTGAGAAACTGACTCACAGAGATACCGGTTGTGACTCAGCACTCCCTGTGCAACTGTTTGATTATCCGGCAGCTCTTTCCCATGCATATGTAGCACCATGAGTTGAAGCAAGACAGTAACAAAGCTAATTCATCTGCTTAAATGCATCGACAACCTTTAAGTTCCTGCAATGCCCTTGCATCCTTGCACTATTTTGTTTTTGCATTACAGTAAATCTTCTGCCACTTGTCTGTGAAACATTGTTTTTGCCACCAATATGAGTTTTGTCCTGCAATCCTGTGGTTGTTGCTGCACTGTTCTCTGCCTCATAACCTTTATTATCACTTCTCTCACCTACTGTTTGTGCATTCCACACCTGGCCTGCTGTTCATCTGTAGCCTATAGTACATACCTCAACTCTTCACCCACTTATTGCCCACCATCATTTCATCTGTGCTATTACTCACATTTTTTATTATGGAAGTGGCTACGGAACCACCCATGGATCTTTTAATTTCAAAACTTATTCCTCTGTACCACCTCACACGATGCGGTTCAAATGAAGTGATTAGTTTGTCATCCAAGCGCATCGATCTGGTAGCGTAACAGATCGGTTTCAAGTCGGCCATGCCAATGGTTGAGGGTTTGCCTCTCAACTTGTTGCTTTGCATTTTCGTAATAGTGACTGCTTGCACATTTCAATTTGCGGGACCAGTTTTTCTTTACTTTTTTCAAAACTTTCCAAACTTTTGCTTTATGGCAGTGGTTCCCAAACTTTTCTTATTGCATACCATTTGTGGAAATGCAACATGAACAAAATGGCTATGAGAAATTATATTGGCCATTTTCAGAAACCTACAAAGGAAGCAAGCTACACAAAAATTCAAGAATTTATTAAAAGAACTCGACAAGCAAAAACTATAGCTGTTAATATGATTTGGAAAAAAAACAGAAAGTAGGCCTATTCGCGTACCACCTTAGAGGACTTCGCGTACCATTAGTGGTACGCGTACCGCAGTTTGAGAACCGCTGCTTTAGGGGTTAGTGCTAGGTTAGTGATAGATTAGTATTATGTTAGTGGTAGATTAGCTTAGCATTATGTTAGGGCTACGGTTAGGGTTGGGTTTACCTTTTGTGTTAACCATGTTTCTACAAAGCCTACTGCATTCTCCTCGTGCGTTACTGTCACATTACAATAGATGGTCGAATAAGGTTTCAAATTTAAAGATCCATGGGTGGTTCTGTAGCCACTGCCTTTTGTTATACTGATGGGTTTTTTTAGCATACTTCTGTGTTTTTTAGGAAGTGGCTACAGAACCACCCATACATCTTTTTATTTCAAAAGTTATTCGACCATACCGCCTCGCATGACCCAGTTCGAATAAAGCAGTCAGTTTGTCATTCAAGAGGTGTCAATCTGGTAGCATAATGGATAGGTTTCAAGTCGGCCGTGCCAATGGTTGAGGGATCACCTCTCAACTTGGCGTTTTCGTAATAGTGACTGCTTGCACATTTTAATTTGTGGGACCAGTTTTTCTTTACTTCTTTCAAAACTTTCTAAACTTTTGCTTTAGGGGTTAGCATTAGGTTAGTGTTAGCTTAGCATCAGCTTAGTGTTAGGTTATCACTACAGATCGGCTGGAGCTATTATGCCGGCAGTCGATGATTTGGTCTTGTGGCATGACGCAGTACAAAGAAAAAGGTTACTTTGTCAGGAAAACGCTGTCCTGCTCGTGGTGTAATGTTTAGGTGTTAAGGCTCCTATGCGAATGGTTTGTGGTTCAACTCTCGCCTTGCCGACTTTCTTTTTTTTTTCCTTGCTTTTTCCAAGCTCCGCTTGAGTGTTACTGTTACCTTTACGGGTTAGTGTTGTTAGGTTAGGATTAGAGTTAGGTTACAATTAGGGTTAGGTTAGTGTTAGCTTAGCATTAGGTTAGCTTAGGGCTGCGGTTAGGGTTGAGGTTTATATTTACTTCCTTTCTACCAAGCCTTTCGCTGCTGCCATCCTGACGTCAAAATAGACACTGCCTTTAGGTTTACATTTTGTGTTTACTGTTTATACAAAGCCTACTACATTCTCCTCATGCATGACTGTCATGTTACAAGAGATGGTCGAATAATCGAATAAGGTTTCAAATTTAAAGATTCATGGGTGGTTCTGTGGCCACTGCCTTTTCAAAGCTTTCTAAACTTTAGGTTTAGGGATTAACGGTAGGTTAGCATTAGGGCGACGGATAGGGTTAAGGTTAGGTTAGGTTGAGGTTTTAGGTTTACCTTTCACATTTACTATATGTTTCTACCAAGCCTACTGCCACTGCATTCTCATCGTGTGTTACTTGCTGTCACATTTAGAGATCGACCGATAAGGCTTTTTTGGGGACAATAATTGGCCATTCATGGACCAATAGCCAATACCCATAACAAATACTTCCAAAATTTTGAAATTTTGTTTTCTGTTTCATTATCAAAAATAGTATGTACTCTATGCCTTACCTTTTTTTCTAAAACTTTAAAAATCAGGATTTATGAGTTAAAAAATTTCAAATTCTAATCAAATTTCTGGTTTTGCCAAAAATGCTAATTTGTCCAACGATCTTTTTGAAGATGAAACGAGAATGCATCCTCGTGCAATGAAAGTGCAACAAAATGGTCACAATTGCCACGCTGCCATCCAATCACAGAAAAGCAAAAACAGTTAATACTCGATCCATTTCTTTTCTCATTCACAGCTGCAATACAAACTATGTGGCTTTATCAATGATTATTACTACATCACATTGCCTATCCACTCACTCGCAAAAGTCAATATAGTCATGGGGTACTTACGACAATCATTCAGCTGGGATGTTTTAGGACAGGGGCCGTGCAACCATGCGGGCCAGGGATGCCGGAACGGGGGTGCATGGCGGGTTCACTATCCTCCTGTCTTTTGACAGGGAGCAACGGGGCCACAGGTGCCCTTACATACCAGTATCATTACCAATTTCATGATTGATCAAGATCGACTTGAAAACAAATTGATTGCAGCTATTTGCGCGCACATAAAATTTAGAATGGTTTTCTATAATTACTGCTATTATTTATGAGGTCAACATTGTTGCTGATCAGACGAAAAAAATATGTCAAATCAATTTTACTGAAAGAACGTCTGCAAGATTTATTGTCAAGTGTATTACATGATCATTCAAGCCTGTTGCAACTTCTATTATCTGGACATCCTTCGCTGAAACTCAAACCCACAACCAATATGTATAACGCTGTCTCTAAATATCTTGAATTAACTAACCGCTTTACCTCGCCATAACACCTTGGATTTGTCTATTATAGTAACTCGTTTATTATTCCGTAATTAATTCTCCATTTCACATTTTTTCCTCGTTGTATAATTTGTTATATGCTTGCAGTTTACCAATCCGTGTCTACTCATGCCTGCAATCTTTTGTTAATTGTTTGTCGTGTGTTTGCAATATCTCGTTAACTGTTTTTCTTGAATTGGTTCGCCCGACATGACGCGACGAAGAGTACATTCAGGCTCTGGCCTGCCGCTCGTTGTCGTTAAATAAATAAATATGACATTGTTGCTGAACATGTTAATGTGAAAAGATTGGCTATTATAGCACATATTTACACTGAAATCAAGCAAAAAGTTTTGAACTCGCGGTACGTCAAGACCATGAGCATCTAAACGAGGTCAAAACGAGCTTTTCTCCCTTAGAAATGGGGACTAAGAACCAAAATTCTCTAGAAAATCTAATGTCAGCAGCTTAATACCCATTGATTGACTTTTTTCTTGCAATGAGTTTATTTGCCTGCATGACACTCATACTGCACAAGGTTTACAGTTCTGCTTAGGGGGATGTTTTTTTTCTGGTTACAAGGGTTGACATCAGTGTAAAAATTTAACTTACTCATCGATACTGACATGTTAACAACCTTACATATCTTAAAATACACATCTCATATTGTCATATGGTGTAGGTAGCATACATTGAATTGGGTACATAACTTTTGAACATTGTCATTTCACCATGGGAATATAGTTTTGCCATGTTAATTTGACTTCTGTGATGTCCTAAAAACAAACTGTAACCCTAACCCTGGCATTGAGGTTGTGCATGGCAAAATGATGCCATTTAGAAGACATGTTTTGCATTTTATTTGCGTGATATTAACCAAAACTATCTGCATATGCTAATTTTAATTTGTTATTACTCAAAAACAAAAAATTTTACGTATTCCATCTTTTGATATGTTGTAGGTAACAAATAGGGCTACGATATCAGATGGTGATCAGAATTTTATAATTTGATCCACAGGGTCAATCTCAAGGTCAAAATATAGGTCAAAAGGTCATCAGCCCAAAATTTACCCAAATCACAAAAATGATGTCAGATTATAATTCCTGGCTCTTTCCCCTTTTCAAAGATACCTTTTTTTCAGATTGGAACACTGGTTCAAAAGATATGGTGTTTTGAAGTTGGGCGCTCCCCTTATTTTCTCGAAATTTTCAAAAAATTAACCCTCCGTATCTCGGAAACCGATCATCCAATCACTGAAAAATTATAGATTTGAGGTTTGGGGGCTGAAACCAACATGTATGCCAATTTTCATTAAATTCTGAAAGGGTAGGGTTTAGCCCATTGGGTGACTTGGCATGGAATGACCCAATACCCAATGCCTGATTAACCATTAAGCTACTAGGGTTATAGGTCCTTAGGCCTTGGAAAAATTTGGCCCTTAATTTTCTTCTTGATTATTGTTTTTATTACAAGTAACTACCGAATTATCTCCTAAAATTTATGAAATTTGATGAAATATTTATTCAGCCTTAGGCCTACAGTAGCCTAAACCCGGCCCTGGCAATACTTTTCAAAATCCGCAATGCTTGCTTGAAAATCCGGCGCTTTCTGCGGGCCATAAAACGTCAGCCCTCGGGCCACTTTTGGCCCACGGACCATGGATTGCACAACCCTGTTTTACGGTTTTGTAAAAACGTACGTTGTTTCCCCTATCTGAATGCTGCTGGTCGAACTCTTGGGTGTGACAGCGTCATCGGCTCTGTCGGAACGAGTTTTTAGTGTTGCAGCCACAATCTGCGTCGCCCTGAGTCAACTAAAAAAGAGAGGCGAACCAACGACCCTCGGCCTAACAGCAATAGGGATTCAACACAACCAGAGTCACTCTACTGTTGCTGTCATGACTTCAACTTTATATGTGGGGTAATCACCACACCACATTAGCCACGCAGGCAAATTGTGCAGGGCGAAACACGCTAATCTTGGTATACGAATCTTTTCTATTCTCGTGCTTATGATTATGAGAATGAATCCACATTTGGGCATGAATTGAACTTGGAAAGTTGCTTTGATTTGAGCAAAGGTAATTCTAATTCTAATTTTAGTTCAATTTTATGTTTTTCACAAATCCGCTAATTTTAATTCTAATCTAATTTGTGATATTTGAGTTTGCTCTAATTTTAATTCTAATTTAATTTAGAAAAGCTAAAAAATTCTAGTTGTCCAAAAAAAGTCTGGATTGGATACACTCGGTCTACAGTCTACACCAGTGTTGCCACTGGGGTCAGTCTGGTTAAGATCAGATTGCTCCTTTCTTCATCATTGGATAACATCAGGTTTTTACATTACCATTTCACATAATCTATCACTGGATTTTAACCTTTTTTGTGCTTGTATCGCGAGTCGCGACCCATCATTAGCAACCCACCCAGTACGCCCCAACAACTCCCATCTACAGCTCGAATAAAGATGTAATACAGCTGTGCATATAAAATATCTATCCGCGATTCCTTCAAATATGGTTCACGACCCCTGATTGCAAACCACTGATATAAATGCTTCTATTACCAACATCTAACAAAGCGCGATAATTTCCGATCAAACTCACTGAATCCAAAGAGCGAAGTGCTGTCATTAATGTAGAAGTCAGTCATGCGTACAGAAAGATGTTAATCCCCACACTGCGAAGATAGCCAAACACACATGAAGATAAAAGATTCATGAAAGAAACTTAAGAATGAAAATTTTAACTTGTTTTACCCCCAAAAGAGAGCAAATATGGAAAACAAAAATATCAACCTAGTCAACATCAGATTTGGCGCCAAAATATCAAACATCAGAAATTTCTCCGAAAACATCAGATCCGATGTTAAAACATCACAAGTGGCAGCACTGGTCTAGTTGTCTACACTCCATTGTTATGCTTCAGCCAACTGAGCCATGAAGCTAGTACAACGATCAGCAATCCGCGGCAGCTGTACTGAACAACAAATCGGAATAGAAGCGAGGTTACGCCATGTCCAACAACGCTAAGTGTAAATTCCATTCTATCCCGCCGAAGGGTGGCACTGACAGCAACGTTATATCAGAGATGATCACTGGATTGGACTGGACCCGGACTACAGCAAAATTGGTTGAATTTGGATCAGAGATGATCATGGAGCCGGAGTGGACTCCGGCCGGAGTTTGCATTTTAGGCTGGAGCAGGAGCCGGAGTCAATATTTTAGGTTCGAGCCGGAGCAGGAGCCGGAGTCAACATTAAGATCTGTGCAAGAGCCAATCTAAATTTTTCAGGAACCTAATTTCTGTAATGATGCCTGTTGTCAAACGGAATGGAATTAATTGAGACGTATTTTCTGACCAGTGTCGTCATATATCACAAAAGTGTGACACTGGGTGGGAATACCGAGAATTTCACCACTAATGATGGTTTCAAAGTTATGGCTTAGCCAATGCAAAATACACTGTGTAAGTGACAATGCAGTTCAGGAATTTCAGAATCCATGCCGTAACTATGAGAATGTTTGGCTAATGATGTGGGCAATAACACAGGACACATGACAAATAACAATGGCTAACAAAACAGATTATAGAAAATTAACAGTGTGCCGAAATGACCTATGCACTGTAGGCCTAGTAACAGGATTTGATGATGATGTTAGAAGTAATGTGCAGTAGTACAAAATACAATGTTTTTTCGCACTGTAAAGTTTGCAGGTCTAGCCACCGCTTGCACAGGACCAGGGTAAAGCTAGCCGACAGTGCGCTCAGCCGACATTTGCACAGCCCAACCTCTGCTCAGATGTTGGAGCTAAACTGAACAAAGTTGGATGTTTGCCCTGATAATTGCAGCTTTGAAGATGACCTATATTGTTTTGCATCTCTATTGCCTATGATTATAAATTCGAAAGGGATTGTAGCCTAAGTTATGCGTAATCTAGGCTAACTGTTCACGTTGTTGATATTTTTGGTATGATTTGCTTGCACATTTATGTTAATGGCTCAGTTTGGAACAGTCATAGTTCGGAGTTTTATCTGAGCACATGGTTAAAGTAGGCCTACGATTCAATATTTGTGAACAGGTGATCAGCTCCTGACCTCGGATATTTAAAATGAGTCTTTTGCAAAATTTGAAAATTAACACTCACTTCAAATACTTGTCATCTATCTGGTTAATCATTGAAGCTTAAACTACTAACTAGTGTTTCAATGGTTTCAACTTCATAATTTAACTACAGTAGAACCTATACTTTTAAGGTGTATGTTTGATAAGCAGCGTCTATTTTGCCTCATGAGACAAAAACAGTTGTGAAGTTATTTTGTCAGTAGCACGGCACATTTGTTTGAAGTGATCACATGACAAGTTTGGAATGCATGACCTACATAGCTGACCATAAAGTCTAATTTAAATGCGGCCAAGCTTTTAGGGGCTGTTTGTCTATGTTGTGTAAAGAATAGCCTAAGCCACAACTTTAAACCTCAACATGTTGTGTCTCTCTGTATTGTGCTAGTCACGTGACCATTTCAACCATTTGGCCATGATTTTCATTATAAGACTATTGAGCACTTCCGCTTTTCGTGTATCAACCATTTGTTTTCTATGAAAGGCAAAATAGCTACGACATGCATGCTATTTTGCCTCATGAGGCAAAATAGACAGTATCTTTTCAACATGAGTTACTTGGAAGTTTTTGGAGTGTTAACAGGAGTCGGAGCTGATGTTTCAAAATTTTTTGGAGTCGGAGTAGGAGCAGGAGTCCTAAAGCATGGAGCAGAAGCGGAGTTGAAGTCTGAAAAATGTGACTCCGCCCATATCTGATTTAGATTGGATCCGGACTGTAAAACTTTTCAAAATTTAGGATCCGGACCGGATTTGGACTTAGTCAATGCAGAAGAAATGCGGGGTTTTTGTTGTGAAAAGGCTGCATTTTTCAATTTTTTCGTGACTGTGGTTGGACTTGGACTTTACATTGGAAAAACTTTTTGGACTGTGGTTGGACTTGGACTGAGTTTTAAAAAATCAGGACTGGATCTGGATCTCAAAATATGACAGTCCGTTCATTTCTGCGATATATGTGAATTTCTGCACATTGCCATGAGTTTGAGGCAGAGGTGCACTGTGCATGGAGTGGGTTTTGGATTTCTTGCATCGGACCCCTGCTACCTCCAAGAGGATCAGGACTAGGTTTTTCTTTGCTGTAGCAGAATCCGGATTGCTTGTGGATTTTGTTTGCTGAAAAAACGTTACTGAAAACTCCGCATAGATTTTACCTGATCTTGCGTTGTTGTGATCCAACAATGTGAAATCCAGGGCTTTGCCAGCTAACCTGTGCAAGTGTGCGTGTAAGGCTACTCCACAGACAGCATATGGGGATTCGGGTTGATTGCTTTTTGACTAGGGGACACTTAACTGGAAAAAGGTTGAGAACCCCTGCACTAGGTGTTCACCAATACGCATATCAGTATCAGGGTACTGTATTTTATTCTCGTTGTGAACACTGTGCACAGTATTGTAAAAAGAAAAGTTACTGTATTTTTACAATATTTTTGTCATAATGTATTGCACAGTAGCTGTTGCGGTGGAAACTGTTCACGCTTGCCTCTCTTCGGCACAAAAGAACTGGTCGATTTTTTATTGTGTTACTTCATTTTTGGTTGCTTGGTTTACACCATGATCACTGCTGCACGTCTAACTGCTCTAATAAGCGGTGTGCCTGCTCTAATAAGCGAAGAATTTATAAGAGGAAAAAGATAGGATCGTTTTTTTTTAGCCGAAACTGCTCGAGGAAGCGGTTTGCTCTATAAACTGATGCTCTATTAAGCGGTTTATACTGTATAAGGTTTTATCCCTGAAGCCAAAGTCAGAACAAATCATTTACTTTTGCTTGAAAATGCTTAATAGAAAATAGGCTACTAACGAATGCCGGAAACAATAAACCACAGTTCATGAAAATACACATGCACCATGCCATAGTTTCCAATCACTTGATTCTTAAAACCAAGCATTAGGCATGTCATAATTCCACAAAATATCTACTACAAAAAGAAAATCTACCAAATCTGTCTGTTCTAGTATGCACTTATATCAAAATCTGCTACATTTGCAATGACATTACTGTTTTTAACCGAAAACACTGCTAAATTGGCTTTATCATGGTTTAAAATTATATGAAAATATACGAAATCTGGCAGCACTGTTACGAGCTTATATTAAAATATTGCTAATGGCTGCGATGATATACTTACATACAAGCAAAGGTGGGCAACCGCTACTTTATTAACGTCGCTACCGCTCCCACCATTTGTTAAATTTAATAGCGGCGCTACCGCAGCCGTTCCTGAATAAAAATGGTAGCGAGCTATCGCTACCGCTATTCGTTACCGCTCCTTTTGCTGCACTTAAAAAAATTTTTGGTTTTGTTTTTCATACGTAGGAACTATTTTGAAAACCTAACCTTGAAATGTTTTTTTGTAAAATGTTGTTAAAGAAAAATCGTGATCTGAAAAAATAGTCACTGAACAGTTATGATATAGGAAAAATTATTTTACAGTGCATGCACATATAAATGAAGCACAGACTGCAGAAACGCCCATATAGAGTCCGTTTGGCTTTGTGAGCCGATTGTTGTAGGCTAGCAATCGCCTTTGACAATGCAAGTTTCGCGCTGTGTGTACAGAACTGAAGAGACTGGTCAAGCAATAAAATATCAAATCTGTTTGTCACAGAGTTTAATGCGCGTGTAAATTGAATTAGGCCCGCAACCAGGGTGGTGGACAAACCTAGCTATCAAAACCTCTTATGGAATTTTTATGCATTTTTTTTTAAATGTAATTTTTGTGCAGATTTTCAAAAAAATGTTATGTTGATCTATGTTTCATGTGAAAACCCTGAACAAATTACCGACTACTTGTATTTTAAACTGAGGTCCTTATTTCTGCATGGTTCAATTTATTCGCGATAGTAGTTTTATGCAGAACGTAGTTTATATGGCTTACGTGCAAAGAATCGTTATTTAGATATTCGAGAGCGAATTGACCAACCACCGTTTGCTTAACATTCCAGCTTTTGAAAGTGCAGCCTAAGTGTTGAATGCTTTATTTTCAATGGTGTGCAATGCGCATTAAGCAGCCGGCATCAGCTCTAAAAAAACAAACCTAACATCAACAAATAAAACCTCTCGATTTACTGTAAAAGATTTCAAGGAATCTGCCGACGGGTCTGCTCTTATGTTTTTGCGATAATTTGAACTTGCACATATCTGTAGGCTTATTCAAGTTGCGGGTCCCCACAAAGGTGACAAGCAAGCAAATCAGTCAAGCTAATTACTTTTATAGGACATCGATTTCACGTACCATTACGCATCCACAGTACTGAAGTCTTATTCATATAAAATGTCCTATCATAAATTTCGTTTATTCCATTATGAAATTAAGTTTCCCTGTCAGTACATTCAATGCCCATACGTACTTTTTCGCAATATCTGAAAAACGTTTGCATGAAAATATGCAAAAAACACTAAGAACCATACATAATTTATTTAGCAACTGAGGAAAATCAAAGCCAAGCGGTCAGAAAACAGTTCTTTTTCTTATGCGAAGTTGTAGCATCCAAAGTTTGGTGTTACATTCAGACAACGATCACATGCAAAATCGACATCATGTGATTTGCGGCTTAGCACATGGAGGTTAATAAAATTTTAGCAAGATCGTGATGATAAAAGAAATTAATCACTTGACGTTGTGTGACTGGGTCAGGTAAGAATGCCAATCAAAGAAAAATTTTTCAACACTCTGCTTGTTTAGTCCAGGCGATGGCCATTTGCAAAACAATGGCATCATATGATTTTTACCTAAACACATGGAGGCAAATAAAATTTCAGCGAAATTACAATGATAAAAAAGCCCAACTACCTAACGTTTGGTAGGGCTATGTCAGGTTTAAACGTAGATGAACCAAAACTTTCGTCATTGTTAACTTTGGGTGTAGAGTTAAAAGAACGAAAATGTGAGATTCGTTGATTTAAATTATGTTCAAGCAAACTCACGATGACAAGTTTAACGTGAAGTGATTTACCCTTCATCTCAAAGGGAACACTTTCCTGTAGTTCCCCCAGAACGTTTGGGTTTCAGAACGGGGCGGTAGGAGATTGAGCGGACGCGCTGTAGCATGCTCGGAAACCTAAACCCTCAAGTGACCCGGGATTTGTGATTTGGCAATGTCCACAGATTATGCGAACTTTTTCAGCAGTTATCACTGATGTTGAAAACTAAAAATTATTGTGAAGCAATAAACATAGCGATTGTACGCACAACGCGAGTTTTACAGTAGAAAAAGTTTTGGTGTCTGGCAAAGTAGCCTTATTTGATTTTTGCTGAACAGCAGAACTTGAGCAGCAGAAAACAAAAATAATGCGCTTTCGGTGCCTCGTTTAGTGAAAGTATAAAATTCTTCAACGAAAATAGTATCACACAGGAGACAGCTTTTTTGAGTGAGTGGAAATTACTGATTTGGAGTACTGGGGAATCTCTCAAATTAAGTCCAATGTCTAGTAGTATTCCTTTTACAACACAAAGTAACGCAGATGTTTCGAAATGTTTCAAGTGAAGAAAGAGGGGAGCAAACAAAATATATTGGTGAGTGATTTCAGGAAAATATTTGCAAGACAAATATCAAAAGTACGACTTCATCGGCGAAGATTGCAAAACAAAGTGCGCAAAAACTAGAATGTTGGTGCACAACGTTAAAAGCATGACAACTTCAACATTTGAATATAAATTTGTTCTGCGCATTGGATTCATTGTAGAGGCTTACTGCTCGATGTCCAGTGTTGGTTTGATACACTGTAATTAACATGACGAGATGTTTCAGCACAAAAAATAGCCGTAACCATTTAGTAGGTTTGCTTACAAGCAGTGCAACCCATGGAATATAAAGAAGCTTTGCTTTCTATGCGCGTTTATGCTAAGCCGTAAAAAAATTTGCATTTTCAACTTGGTCGGTTGAAGAGCGTTTTCCGAGGTGCTTAGGTATATAACAGCTTCCTTGCAAGTAGGAGGGTAGCCCAGCTAGACCGTTGAATTGTAACATTGTATCAAAAACATTTCGATTTGGGCAAAACACGTAGCGCAACAACTGATTATGTTACTTGAAAAGCAACAGTGGATGTCTGTAATCGCATAGATTGTGTTGCTAACGATTGACACTCCTTAGTAGACGAATTGGCAATTTATATTCAACGTTGATGTGCATTATTTTTGTTCAGCAAAAAGTTTGATTTTTCACAGGTGCAAATTTTTTGTTGTTGGGCTTGTGAACGTTGTAAGCATCTAAGAGAATGCAAATGGTAATGAAAACAGACAATGCTATTATTAAGGTGGAGTAATAACAATGTCATTCACGGTTCTCAAAGACGATATTTTTTTCATAAGACTAAAGTCGTGAGACTAGAAAAAAGGGAATTATGCAGTTGTTGAGTTTAGTTAGCACAATCCGAGGCACGAAGCTCAAAGTGCAGACCCCTGCGACCACGCTTACAAAAACAACGTTTCCCCAAATTAACTGCAATGTGAAAGAAAGGTTGTGACGCCTGCAAGAAAAAGAGCGTGCGATGTAACAGAAAAGCGACATTTCATTACAAAGGTAAGTTACAAGAATTGTTTCGTGCTGGTTTGAATGAAATTAAATACGACTACGTAGATTCCAAACAGCATTTTTATCTACAGTATCGTGTTGCAGCAACAGAAAACAGACATGAAACCACTTTGCAAAAAACAAACGACACTTCGGGCGGTGGCTTACCTCGGGTTTACCGCGCCTGGGGACAAACTCACTTTAAGCGCTACCAGCCCGTTCGTGGCAGCATAAAATAAAAGAAACACTGCAATCTGATGCTTTATTGCAATTATCAAATTCCAAGGACAAAGTTTTCTTGCCTTTGCTGCTGAAAATGTATCGATTATATTGTCAAAAAGCTAATAAGATTTAAATGTGTCACATATTTTAACGTAGAAAATATCCAAAGCCAGTTACTCTCTGCAAGGATTTTTGCTAGCAATTTTATGATCAGAATTTCTATAATCATGTCTGACGCAACCGTCAGTCAAAGCACATGCGGAAGCTGGTTGCTGAAGACACAAGTGGCGCTGCTCCCTTTGCGAACCTTGGTGATCTGTGATCTTGATGAGATTTTGCAACTGGGCATCAGCGACTTGCATTCGACATTTTGTAAATCGTAATTACTAGAATCCGCTGACATTTGACATTTCGTAGTTGTTACGTGACATTCCAACCTCAATTTACGCCCTGAAAATGCTGCGCCAGGGGCAGATGTCTCCACTTCCCCCTTGGTTACGCCACTGTCTTCAAGACAGAATCATAAGCTTGCTTCAAGTTATGCATACAGTCAAATATCCCGAAGTTGAAGAAAGCTACAAAAACTGTCATACTGACATATACCTCAAAACAAAAGCCATAGTTGCACATGCAGCGAAATGTTAAACCCAGTGCCATATTTTTCCAAGCATTCAATTCAGTCATAGGCAGCTTTACCGGTAGCAGTAGCCAATGCTTCTGTTTCGAAGCCCCAACTGCTTTAAGTTTGTCGCTGATGCTGAGTTTTTACCGAGCTAACGTGGAACCTATCGATCAGGTCAAAAGCAGCCTGAGCTAAATCTTTCCTAATGCTGCCAGCTTACCGCAAACAAATCATCCAGAATCAGCGCAAAACAGTGGGAAGCAGTGGCGGCTCGTGGTGAAAATGGCCGGGAGGGCTGCGAAATTTCATCTCTGGTTGAACATACAGAATTGTCGCGCTGCCCTTGGCTGTTTATAATGGCGTTACCAGTCACTCCAGCAGTCCTAAACTTATCAAACTGGTAATTTTCAGTTGTCCTTATTGATACATAGAAAATATTCACTTCAGTTTAATGAAACCGAAACCAAACCCTGAACACGAACACAAAAGAATTAACCCAACCGGTCCCATCAAAAGTGTGACGAATAACCAGTGCCACCAAAGCTGCAATCGCGAGTGTCGAACCCAGGACCACTCGCATACTAAGCTTGGAACATGCCGCTCGACCACTAAGGTGTTATTGTTAATTTGACAAAGCTTAGCATTTTATGCAAACCGTGTCATGGCAGCAGACCGAGGCAACAGCCATTTTCTTTGAGCGGGTACTTTCATCATGTTTCTTTCAAATGAACTTTAAATTTTCCAAAAAAAATTCAAACAGTTTATGATTTTATACAAAATTTGTTTTTTTTTAACTGGATTGTTATGCTTTTCCAGTAAAAGCGTGTATCCTGAATAAATTACAGCTGCAATGTTTGCCTTACCAAAAAACTAAGGGTCTACTTGAATGCTGAAAGGTTTGCCAGACTTCTCATGCTTCAACATTTTCACATTTCAATGTTTTAAATCAGTCACACCTTTTGTTGTCCAAGAATGATATCCACCAACTACTGCCGTACATCTTCAAACGCCAACCCTAGACAGCTCATCAGCTTAGCCTACTGGTGTAGATAAACGAAGGGCTGTATTGTCGCAGCCCGAGATTGGCGACTAAATTTGAATCCAATGCCACCAATATCGCCAACGTGCTAGTAAAAACATTGTTAAACTTAATTATAACATTCAATATCCAAGAAAATCTGGTGGTGAAAAACAGTCAAGATCATATTTCCTTCGTTTTTTCTTTAAAAATTCATCGTCAAAATAACAAAAACGCTTTGCGATAGGCGGATATACCACCATGTTTCTTGTAGCCAATTGTTTGGTTTCTTTCCTTTAGGGCTGTGCCGAAGACAGCCCTGAAACCGCCAAATTCATCGGCAAGTGTGCTGAAAACGTCATCGCATAAGCGGCGTCTTTGGAAAAGAGCGAAACATTGGTATTGTTGGATTGCTAGGAAACGTTGAGCCAAAATGGTGTCGGAAGTACCGAAAATGATTGTGTTGTGAAATTTCGCAACAAAATCCAGACTTAAGGCGAGTTTGGCCGTTTGCCGGAATCTTTTGCCTTACATTTTTCAGGGAGGGCTGCAGCCCAGCAGCCCCTCTAGACGAGCCGTCCCTGGTGAGAAGAGCAGTTCCTATCAACGTGTAGTGGCCGAAGAGCTCTTGTGAACTTTTTCCTTTGCCCACCACTCACGCCAAAGTAGCGAATAGCGGTAGCGGTAAACTGGTGATAGCTCGCTACCGCATGCGTTATTTTTTCAAAAAAGAGCGGCGCTACCGCTATCGCTCCTGGAAAATTAGCTCGTTACAGTGGCTAGCTATTTTAGTTGCTCGCTACTGCCCAGCTCTGCATACATGCATGAAGAATACCAATAATCTGCAAATAACAATACACACTACTGTATATACAGTAGATCCTTCCTTAAAAGAACCTTAAATGCTGTACAGCACAACAGCTAACCTGATTTGCATAGACTTTTATGTATATTTTCCGAAGACAGCACAGACTACTGCTTAAGACACTGTACAATGTGCCGTAGTTTGCGAAGTCTTTCCCAAAAACGCATTTTATGTCTCTTGCCCTGTGACGTCACTTAGACGGCAAAATCGCTTGTATCTTCGAGAATGGGACCGTGGCAGAAAAGAGAGGACCTTTGTCCTCAGAAAAAGCTCTTAATTCCAAGCCGACAGCAGCAACTGAGTCAGAGATTTTAAAAAAATTCCAAACAATGTTTTTTCATGTCAACACCATCAAAAAAGGCCAAAAAAATGCCAAACCATGACGTACATGCCAAACACCATTTTTTCATGCCAAACCACTCTAAAAAAAGCCAAATTTTTGGAATTTGGCCTTAAAAATGCCAACCTAGCAATCCTCGTTTGGTATCAATGATTTCATAACTTCTTTTGCCGTTTGGAGGACACCGCAGCCGAACTGCGACCTTTATTTCGTCATAAAGGGTAATGTATGGTGGAAACTAGAGATGGTACGGTCCAAGATTTGTCAGGCCGGACCGCCCATAACCCGCAACATTCAGCCCATTAACCGCCCGTGGACCGACGACATTTATTCTTTTCCAAACCGGCCCGCCCATGGCCCGTTAAATAATTGGCAGTCTTGTCTATTTTGTCTCCTGAGGCAAAATATCTCCAACGGCTATTTTGTCTTCTGAGGCAAAAGAGTTTTAGGTTTATTTAGTTTTAGGTTTATTTTGCCTTCTGAGGCAAAATATCTGCTGAGACTATTTTGCCTTTTGTGGAACATGATTGGTTGAAGTGGACATATCATGTGACAAACACAATAAACAAAGTTACACGCTTGGATTAGTGTGTAAGCCTAAAACCCTAAACCTAAGACCTTAAAACCCCAAATCTAAAACCCGAAACCTAAACTTAAAACCCTAAACGTAAAACCCTAACCACAAAACCTTAACCTAATTCCCTAAACCTAAAAATAAAACTCTCAACCAGTCCCGTCACCATGGGATAGCTTTTTTGGGCTTAGCCACCCCAAAGAAAGCTCCAAGCCCCCACAAACTGAGATATGAAACTATACTGTATAATTCAGTGGATTTGTTGTCAAATTTAGAATGTCAAGACCCCCGCACAAAAGTAAAGCTCCCCTATTGAATCCTTTCTGGAGGCTGTTCTGCTCTCTACCTAAAACTCTCATCCTACAAGCCTAAACCTGAACCCTCACCATGAAACCTTAAACCAGTGGTTCTCAAACTGTGGTACGCGAAGGCCTTCAAGGTGGTACACGAATAGACCTACTTTCTGTTTTTCTTCACAAAAAATATATTCACAGCTGTAGTTTTTACTTGATAAATTCCTGAATTTTTTTGTTAATAAATTCCT
>Ga0210059_1002077_pt1 | contig 31059 bp, 18 predicted proteins | sample Ectturendosymbi2_FD_188042 | JGI IMG/M metagenome (GOLD analysis project Ga0210059, IMG submission 188042) | Ecteinascidia turbinata endosymbiont from Florida, USA - Sample 2 (SPAdes) (version 2) | ecosystem: Host-associated > Tunicates > Ascidians > Unclassified | place: Key West, Florida...
ATGTTTTTTGTTGCTGTGACAAAGATCCTTTCGTCTTGTACAGCCGTAAAAGCGTTTTAGGTAAAGGTATACAATGTCATATTTTTCAGTATGTATTTCATTTGCCTGCCTATAAACTTCTCGTGTTTGTTTGTTAACAGAAATCACACTCACCGTTATGTTTGACAAGGGAGGAACTGCAACTACGTCACGAAAGACTCCACGGTCCGAGTAACCAATTGTACCCTGGCCTCCTTTTCTCCAGCGGATGTCGTGTCCGAGGTATTGGTCCCAGTTAGTTGGTCGCGAAATGTTAACTTGGAAATCTGTTAAATAAAACAATAAAGTACTCAAAAGTTTCAAAAAGTCATTTTAAAATTTCAGTTAGAGTAATAATATCTTTTGTTCCTGGAAAAAGCAAGATGTTTTTCAAAATAAATTATAACAAATATTAACTTGCGCAAAAACTGTTGATTTTCCTTTGTAAAACTGGAAGTCGGGCAACATTAGTAGGTTAAACCTATTTGCATATTAATCACCGTATTTTTCGTATTGAAATTTACACTTCTCATTATTTTGATTCCACAGCTTCATTTTATCAGCCATGTGCTCAGCCGCATAAGGTCCAATATATTTATTGTAGCTGATGACCTTCACCACAGAAAATAGGACATTGTCACGATTGCTATACAGGATTGCAACAGAAACAAATTGTGAAATGTTTCGAAAAAAGGTTTCACAACAAATATTGACGCGGTACTGGGTCTGCTTCAGTTACGTAAAAATTATATTTTGGGAAGCACGTCAATGAGTCCTCATCTTTGAATTATGACGGATATATTTTCATTTCCGCAGTTTTTTCAATTCAGTTTGTTTCGGTTGTGTTTCAGAAATCGTATCAACGATCAACCACTGATTCCCCAACAAAGATCTACTTATCCTTTAATTAAGTCCCTTCAGGTCGTCGTTGCTGTCCCCTTACATTTTGTTTGGGCCCTTTTCCTTTGATTCTACAGTACAGTAGATAGGCTACTTCTAAAGTAATAAAGAGCCTGCTTATTCTTTGGTAAGGGTCCCTTAACAGCTTGGTTAGAGGCCTCTTACATTTTGACTGAGGTCTCTTGTTATTAGATCATACCATAAGCCATTTATGTTTCATCATTTCATTTTGACTTCTTATCTTCAGATTGAAAATCCAAATGTGTTAAAACATACACACGTTTTCTACTAAATATTGTGTAATCATGATAATGAAAATATAGTCATAAAGAAAAACCCATAATGTTGGCCCCCTCAAAGAGCGAAAATTTAAATGGTGGCCACATTTTGCACACCTATTAAGACCACTACTGCCGACGACCAACCTGAAAGCTGTACACGTGCGTATGGAATGGGTGGAAGAAGTAAGGGCTTGGGTTAATCAGATACCATTCCTGAAGAGTATTCACTTCAACTTTATATCTGAAATTTCAAAAAAGATGATAGACAAAAATCGCTTTTTACTTCTTGCCGTGCCAGCAAGCCCCAGAGCATTATCAGTTCGAACTCTTTGCTGTTTTTTCATCGGATACCATCGAAACAATCTCCAGGTTTTGGAAAGCGGAACACTAATTTGACAAAATCAAAATAAACAATTCTGCCTTCAAAATGAGATTGACTATGAAGAACATTTAATCGTAGTGCTTTTTATTTCATCATCCGGTTTTGAACTTACTTTATGTGAGTTAGACTTTTGTAGCAATTTATGAACAGTAGCTTGCGGCAGCGGTAGTAGGGCATACGCAATTATTTTCACTGAAAAGTGTCAAAACGGATATAGACCTTTTTGAAAGATGAAAACATTTTCCATCATCATGTGTTGCGGGAGCAGAAACTTGAAAGCACACTTTGTAAAAGTACTTAACGCTCAGTAGACACAGGACCAGTAGACACAAAGCAGTGTTTCTAACCACATACCATTCAAAAAAATTTGTTGCAAGGTACTCCCAAAAATTCATGTAGTTGACAAAAGCATGTCTTCACTCAAAAAAATTATGTGCATTTTATTAAAAGAAGCATATATCCCAAACAAGGCTGTAAGCTTCCAATTACAACCATATCTTGATTTTTTTAAAACGTTTTCCTTTCATTGATATACGTCCTCGCGTATGCTTTACAAAGTCAAAGTAAATGCTTTATTTAGGGAATTTTTGAAAATCTTGCCACACTTGCGTAAATGATACATGTGTCCTTTAGCTGGTAGTACCTGTAATGTGTTGGACGAAAAAATCTCTTCCTGTTCATACCAAGATTGGCATCCGCTTCAAGCACAAACCTTCTTTCTATATCTTTATCTGTTTTGTCAAGAAAGTTCCCGACAAATGCCGGTCTGGCCGGGAGCTCAGTTTGGAGCTTGGTTTGTTGTGGCGGACCGGTCACTTTCAGCGTCACTAAGACTTGATGGTGAGGTGGTTCATCTGCTGTGGAAAACCGGTCCATTTATGTGCTTGAGGATTGTAACTGTGTATGATAATGAAACGCGATAGCAAGAAAAGAATGTTATTAAGTAATGGTCATAGTACAGGTCCTCTCAGTACATTCTATTTAAACAAATTTAACTTTGAAATCCCTTCTGCTGAACCTCCTTTGAAAAATTTCCGTTTATGCATCTGAATCTCCTTTAGAAAACCACCGTTATGCATTCCATCAAACGGAATGCATAAGGGAAGTACACAAATGATTATTTGGCCTATCGTAATGATGACATAGCTCAGCGTGCTCCAACTACTTTTGACCTACGAGCCATTTTACACAAACGAGACAACTTGCGGCCCACTTCCAATAAAATGATATATCAACAACAAATTCACAAGATTTAAAATTGAAAAAGGAAAATAGGTGAGCTGAGTGATTGTGCCATTGAAATATTACACAATAGCAATAAACAATTTATTACCAATCTCTATCAGTGGGATGCCTGTGGTTGAGGCTTCACTGACAATATTGTTCCTTTAACAATACCAATATGTTCATGGTAGCGACTCTGAGACTATCGTCCAGTATTTCGTCGGTCGTTCGATTTCTCTTTTTAGATTTGACTTGCTTCGTCGTAGAAAATGTACTCTCACACACGTAAGTGTTTCAGTACATCGAGTGCATTTAAGTTCGAAGTTTTTCTGTTTGGGAAACCTATCTCTGCTGACTATTATCTAACAGCGTTAATGACGTACATTATTACGCCGTTAATATTGTGTACATGTTACACCTGTTACCAATAAAATCACCTGCTGTAACATAAACACACCATTAAATCCATTAAATTAAATCAATACTGAGGAAGCTCGCGGTCCTTTAAAATTCTGTTCGTGTGCCACGTATGGTCCCCGGGCCTGTAGTTAGACCACGCTGGAATAGATTATGCTTGGCCTATTTTAGTTATATGTGACAAACAGAAAAATCATATTTTGTATAATATTAAAATTGAATAAGTTACTTTCCTTCCACTATTTGCCGTTGGCTACTGAGAAATTGTTTTAGGAGTATTGCAGATTTCTATAAGTTAAAGTAAGAGATATTTTTAATGAAACTTATCTCGGAACTCTGAAAATGTTTGAACATCACGCTTAGGCTTCATAGCATCAAAGACAGTTCCCGTTACGCTTTAAAGCAAATTCGGGTCTTCCTGCGCAACAGTGAACTTCAAATGTTGAAATCGACGTTTGTAAATTTTTTTGGATAAAAACCAGTTGATTTATTGCAAACATTTAACAAGCAATTTCAAGTTTGCGTATGATCAAAAAAATCAAAATAAAAAACAAAACGTTTTAAGATTTTCTGTCTATGATCTTTTAGTAATGAAAATTGAAACTGTCTGAAAGCAATGTTTGCAATGAGCTAGATTTCTACAATTCATGCTTTTACTGGTCGCACCACTTCATTGACCTCCTCACATTCTCAATGAGGAAGGTTAGCATGACCAAAATCTTAGTCTAAAACAAAGCAAGTCGTTTTGATATCAACTAGTTTGGCGACGTGAGACAACTGTGGTTTGACAATGTAATAAAATGATTTAACCAGTGTTTTCGAAATTTCCAGGGGACATGTAACACGAGCAGCAAGTATGTATCACAGCAGTAGAAGAAATATTGTATCACACTTTTGCGGCTGATAAGTCAAACTTTTCGGCTGAGAAGTCATGTCAACACTCTTTACATATTGCTCCAAAGTCGATACAGGAGAACTGTGTGTAATGCAAAACAGTGATTGATTGATTGATTTCATGGGATCAGGAGAAGGAGCGTTTTTTCAGCAAAATGAAAAGTCAACCAACATAGAGTATAAAATACTGAAAAAAGACAACAGAATACCATCGCAGAAACTCCAAAACTGTATAAATGAAAACTTGGTGTATGATTAATCGTGGTTGCATTTGCAATCATGCAGTTGTGATGTTCCCATGTGCACCAAGTATTTACTTAAAGTTCAATGATGCAATTTAAGAAACAAAATTCGAGCTGAATAAACACGTGGGAGGGATAAACATCTTTGTCAGATGCGATGATATGTGATGCACTATGCCTGAATTTATCCATCAGTTGAAGGGAACGACATGTAATTTTTTTGAAAATAAATGTGACATCAACATGCTATTCCTTTGAATATTTACTTTGTTTCCAATACCTTAAACACTAATTTGCTACTTCGTTTGTTGCCAAATTGCGCAATGAAGTTTTGCAAAAAAATTGTGCCTAATTTAAAATCGTGAGCAACAGCGATTTTTATCTGTACCCAAATCCGACACTGAGCTGATAAGACTCTTTTGCCGTTTCTAATAGCGCTCATTCATCGAAGTTATTAAAATACGTTTCTTCAATGAAACGTATTCGGAAAAATATGTGATTAAACTTATGAATCAATATAAAGTGCTTACGAAAAACAAATGAAATAAAAAATAGTTTGTAAACTCACATAGTATTCTCCGGGATAATTGCACACAATCAACCAATCTGTCCGAGCAGATGAAACCAAAAAGCTTCTTCCTAGCCTCGGTGGTGTACCTCGGTCAAGATAGATACCGTCCACAGCAATTTCAAGTATATCACAAGCAGACTTTCCATTACCATCCACTACGCTCAAAGCCAAATTGAGTTTTGACCCAGCGCTTAATAACCTGTTCGAAAAGAAGATGTTGATAAACTTTGACTTCTGTAGGCAAGACAAAATCCAGAAATACCTTACGTATTCCAACAACAATTTCTCATAGCATTCATCTTTGCGCACACGTTCACAATCTGCGGACGGTGGAGAAAGACCAGCCCTGCAAGCACCTCTCAGTTTTCGGCAACCGTATTTCTCCTGTGGCTCTACGCGAAGAGTGGATCAAGCAAAGTAGGGGACGTCAAGAAAACTACCTAGCCTTGGTCGACATCTGGGGACAATTCCTTGGGGGAAATGGGGTAATCAACGGCACTTGCCTCGGTATTCTTTCCAGGAAACGCATATGACCCATGTTTCCCAAATATTGCTTCGCCAACAAAGCGAAAAATTTTCAACGAAATATTGCGAGTAGGTGCTTACATCAAACACAAAGAAACGATAAATAGCATGGCTAACGGAAGCACGCACGTCATCAATTTCTCTGTACGGACTTTGAGTAGGTGGGCCCCTTTTAAAAATTCATCATAATCTGTACCACCAGCAATTCCCAGCTTTGATCCCACTTTGCGGTGCACTATGCGTATACGTCAATTTTACCGAGTGTTAGTGATTTTTCCAGGAACATTATATGGCTTCTTGGAAAAAATGATCTATTTGAAGAAACAACACGCCATTTTCTCAATGTTCAAACTAGCATGAGCAGTGGCGATTCTAAGGGGGGGCCTGGGGGGGCCATGGCCACCCCAGATTTTTGATTGGCCCCCTGTTTGGCCACCCCAGTTTTTTTCTTAATTTACTGTTCAAGTTCATTTGGTTGACATAGGTCCTATACATATACAGTAGATAACTTTGTTGGCCCCCAATACTTTTTCTTTGGCCCGCAATGCCCCCCCCACTTTTTAAATTCTAGAATCGCCACTGAGCATGAGTGAATGCAATTATAACCAGGGCCGGTTTTAAGCCTATATTTGAGCGATTTTGTCAAATTGGGCCCCACGCCAGCAGCGTCAAAGTTACAGTTGGAAACGTTTTTTTGTATTCTGAGATAAGTATATTAGGCCACAACTTAAAAAGTCTGTTGTTTTGTTTCTTTCTCTCCCTATGTATGCTAGCAGAGATCAGGTATATCTAGAAACTGCAGGATTCTCGATACCTTTGGCAGAGCCGAATGGGTTTTATGCTTTTATAATCCAAATCCTTCCTACAATTTTATTTCGAAAAGCAATCCAACCTTATGATGATCTCAATGCATTGGGAGACCGTGCCAAAGCAGAAAGCTTACTTATGACCAAAAAGTAAGGCAATCCCAAACATCACGCAGTAATAAATCATCCGTGAGTACAGTTGTAACTAGCATGCAATATGACCAATTAGTTAACCAACACATATAAATAAAAACGTAAGAGGTCATTTAGCAATTATAGATCCTCTAATTTTTCATGGAACAGCTTTCCAAGAAATGAAAAGAAATTGCGTTTTAGTTTTTCAAAGTTCACTTTCAGAGAAAAATTCCAAATGGGGACGTGTTGAAAGGCCTTCGATTAAAGAAAAAACGATTCGCTCAAACTTTCCTTTGGACATGACTAATGACATGATAGCAATGGCATCAATTTGGGAAGAAAGACTACGCCCCCCAAAATGCGACAAAAAAGATGACCCACAAGTTTCGGCTACTTCTTTCCCCCATCTGATAACTCTAACAGAGAAAGGAAAAAGTTAAATCCGAAGGCAGTGATAACCTACAGAAGACCTTAGACAATTGGGCAAATACTAACAAACTATAAACACATTGCTTTAAGCAAGACGGGAGAGCCTGTCAAGGGTGAGTCAGGACCTTGCGGCCACTGTGCACTTTGTGGTTGCTAAGGGAAGCACAACAAATCAATGGTGCCTCGTGTTTCACAAATAATGAGCAAAACCAAAACCTTTCCACTGAACCAAAACTTGACATGCGCAAACTATGGTATTTACGTAGCGACTTGTGTGTTATGTCATGAACAGTATGTCGGACAAACCAAGAATAAATTTTCCAAGAGTTGGTCAGCGCACCGCACTAATTGGAACAGATCTAATGACAAAAACGAGGAAGTGGCCTTGTCGCGGCAGCATGCTTTGTTTCATGGTAACGTAAATAAACCACCTATACATGAAGCTTACATCGTCTTTTTTGTTGAACAACCAAATTTTCACTCCTTGAATATCTGCAAAGATAAATGGTACAACCAGCTTGACGCACAAATTAATATTCACAGCATGATCCTCCCCCGCGTGACATAAAAAGTTTTTTTGTTTCACTTCTGCATTGACCGTTGATGTGTTGTGATTATCGCGCCCGGCGTGCTATAGTTTGGTTCTTGTCAGTCACAGCGTTTCAAATGCCCCCGCTGAGGTTTGGTTGCCAGCGTTACTGAATGCTAGCTTACCTTATGCATTCTGCAGTTGTGCTGATTCATAGACGTGTTGCTTCAAGCTAAATTAAAAGCGCCGTTTGACAGTAGTTGCATTGTTTCCAGAACGAAGTATTCCATTGTGTAAATGTTTGTAGCTGGCGTTGAGTTTTATTAAGCTCATGCTTTTGAACTTTTGCAAAAAATTTTGAAGTTGCAGTGAATACTTTCAGTTGAGTAAGACGATACTTCCAGTTATTTCCAGTTTTAATTGTCGTAGTTGGCATTGTGCTATGCTGCACTGCAGTCTTGAGATTATTTACTTTCTCTGACCTTGCTTTAGCCTTTCAACGTTTCACCTGTTAGCACTGATTGCAGATGTAAGAACTGCAATGATGCGTAGTTTTACGTGAAATCGATTTCCTATTAAATTTTGTGATTGATTCCTTGCTTATTTCACCTGTGCAGTGAAGTTACTTGAATACAGATATGCGCAAGTTTGAATCATCGCAAAAAGTTGAAAGCAGAGCCTCATCGCCTGATTCCTCTAAAGCCTATGGAAAACCTTCTACTAGAGGTTTTCAATGATATGAAATTCTGACGTAGACTATGCAGAAATTTATGTAAGAATCATATTGCTCACTGTTTATTTGTCTGAATCTTTTTTGTTTTATTTATTTGAGGTAGTGCGTGATTCGCCTACAACAATACAGTCATAAATTAACACAGGGTTTAAAAGTCAGCTTTCGAGGACCAGTCAGAGGGAAATTTAGTGTGAATATTAAAATGAACGACTTTGTTAGGAATACTTTGCAAAGCAAGTTTCACGCCTACTTTTCATCTTGCTATCAGGTACAGGCCTATGCCGATTCGCACATACCTATATGCGGCGCGGCTTTGCTACTTCAGGTGTCACTGGTGCCGAAACGCCCGAAATGCGTAGTGCATTGAATATTCTTTGCCTTAACCACGCTGGAGATTGATATTGCACATGTGATAGTAGTTGCTTATCATTGTTGTGGTTACATCAAACACAGTCTCCGTAATCTACCACAAAAACCGATTAATCACTAGTCACCAACCTGTCGGCAGATGACTTATTTTTAAAAAATCAGGCTAGTTGTAAGAAATATTTTTAACCAACTAGCTGGCTATCAACAGCCCACTTGTCTCTGCCAAGTATTTTTTGTGTTAACCATGCAAATTCTGGAATTCGTGGTTGAAACTATTTCTCTTTCATGTCAATTGTTTTCACTTTCATGTAGCCGTTTTCGTTCATGTGGAGCCGGAACAATTGTGTACCGAAACTGATGATTAGTTGTGCATGTGTAGTGCTGTTGAAGTTGCATGGTTAGCACAAAATATTCGACATAGCAGTGCAAGTGTGCGATTGCGTCTGAAGGTGTTTAGGTGCCTCTAGTGATTAATAACGCTAGGCCATATTAAACGATATTCACAAGCCTATGTAGGGTTTGGTAGGGTTTTATTCATATCAAATTAATATTCACAACAATGGAAAATCGCCATGCAGGATATAAATTTATGTTGACCCCTCAGTTCTTTCTGGGCACGCAGTGGCCTCTAAGGTTTTTAATTCTAGAATCGCCACTGGCGGTCTTTCAGAGGGTCGTTGACCCAGATCATTCCCTGGTTAAAAAAGAGCTCAAGTCGTCGAAGTGTTGGTTGATTGCTTGTTTGTTTAAAATTGGTGCAATTAGAAATTTGCTTTAACTTATAGTTTTGCTCTTTATCAAGAATGATATATTCTGTAGATAGTGTCTGTCGTGCTATTATTTGCTAAAGTTTCCTGAAGATGAAGTCTCACTGTTTTTCCTAAAGCGATCATCCTCCTTGGCACATAGTCGTAGCCAGGGGGTCCAGAGGGCCATATGTAGTCATTGTATGTTTCGAGAGGTGGTATCCCAAACCAAAGACTCTATGCACGCCTAAAATCAAAAATTTTGGCCCTCCCAAAACTTTTGGGCTGGCTACGCCACTGCGTTGGTAGAGGTTCTGCTCCACTACAGTTTGTGGTTGTCGAAACGTGAAGATTAAATTGGTTACATCGTTCTTGCATATTTTAATAGGTTCATAATATTTACAAAACCCGGTCCGTACAACCCAAACGCATTTCTGTTTGAAATCCAGGACCAAATATTCTAAGGCAGACTGAGTAACAATCACGAATAAAATGCAAAAAATGATTGCGTTACTACAGTCGATAGCTAAAACTCTTCCGGAAAACACTCAGAGCTTTGTTTAAGCATTTCTATCCAATTCAATAATCTAGGCATTTCCTAAATCTTCTTTGCAAATTCGAAGAAACGTCAGATCTTCAGTGGCTAAGCGTTTCATGGAAGGAAGAATTAATTTGTAATGTTTTTGCATGAACATGATTTTTTCTTGTTTAAAGACGACATATATTTTCACTCCACCATTCATTAAAGTGTGTACCTCCACGCATCATCATTGCGTTTCGTTGAAGTGCTTGCAACCGTTTTCCAGTGAAATCTTATGCAATGTCATGCTCATTAATATGTGTTTTGGTGAAAATATTTGGAAAAAGTAGCTTGAAAGCAAACGTGAAGCAAATAAAACTTTTTTCAGACCTATACGTTGAAGGCAATGGCTGAACAGGGTGGAAGATAAAAAATATGAAGTTGAAATACAATAATGTGACGACAATTGAAAGCACTTGAACAATTTGTCTAACTGTTTTCTATTTTTGTACTTCCATGGTATATTTTACAAATAGGATAGCAGTCGCCATGCTTCATAAATGCCATATGTACTATGTGTTGTTTTCTGCTGTACATGTGTATCTTACTTGTAAGAGAGTGTACATACAATAACTGGTTAAACGCAGATACGTACCTGAAACGTTTGGTTTGACCGGTAGGAAGGTTCATCACTGGGTTCAACAAACCATTAGTTGTGAAATAACTTATATTGTTCGACGTATTTGTCAGCCAATCGTACAAACTTTGACTTGTGTTGAAAATATTGATTTTCCGTAAGCTGCCAAATAGAGAAAAACAATTCGTGACTTATCAGTCATGAGAGGGTGATATTTCATATTAGTCAATTTGATTCGCGAATAATGCTATAACTGAACCTGCAGAACCAGCTAAGTCCACATTTGAAGCTATGTTTCGAATGGATTTGGCGTCGTTTAAACTAAAAATGCCGTCAATCAAGCCGAAAAGATTCCACTGAATGCTAATAAATGCTTTTTCGGAAAACAATTCAATAGATGCTTACAATTTTGCCTAAACTTTTCATGAATCACTTGTGGCGCAGTTCCGTCCACAAATTGCCACATCATAACTTCGGCAGATATTGGACAGGAACGAACATTGACCTTAACTGCATTTCGAGCGGAGGTTTAAGGCCGCCAAGACAACTACAAGTAAAAGGGATTTTACTGATTTGCTGCGTTTCTGCGCGAGATCCATGAAGTGTATCCATCGTGCTGGCCACTTTCTGGCGTCGACCAGTAACGCATGACATGTTTAAAATAACGTCTCTGCAGTGCCTGCAACCAAAACGACAAGAAAAAGAAAAAAAGTAGATATTTGAACAAAATTATCACTTGAACAAGTTGTCTTGAATCAATATTTGGAAAGTGGCGAATCCTCCAAACGGCGAGTAAACCAAAGTTGACTGGAAAACCATCTGAATATCGTGCTCGCAGTTTGATGGACAAGAAACCTGTTGAATGTGTTGCGGAACCGATGAATCTGTTGGATCTTCGATTAGTATCATACCTCCCAATCCACTATCCACCTGCAAAATGAGAACCTAGCACATTACCACTTGACAACCTAAAGCAAAAAAACGTACGTTTACGGAAATAACTGCTATGGAAGATTTTATCCATGACATGTCTGCTAAAGAAATGAAATTAATTACGAAGCAAGAAGAGAAGAAACTGTTTTTTGGCAGTGACAAAAACTGAACACTAAAATGGATAAAATAAAAGCAAAAATTGAATGTATGATTAAAACGAATAATGACTATGTATATATAAAGCGACGATAACGAAACGGCTTAATGATGTGATTATTGTGTAGGAACTGAATAAGAGAAAATGATGAATAATCTAAATGATTTATTGTCATTAAACAATGCATGTTTAGCTAACAAAAATATAATCTTTGATGTACTGGACTTTGAACCAAAAGAGCACCATTCACCAAGTTTTCTCAAAATAATGCAATGGTTGAAGCAATCAGTACGAATGCAGCAATGCATTGACCAAAGTCAAGTGGAAACGTATATCCAGACTGACTTAGGTGTTTGTGTACTGATAATGAAGGCATGGATCACCAAAGAAAGCTGCATAATAAGTGATGCAAAAAGAACAAAAAGAAATTAATGCTTATGTTCTGCATTACAAGTGTGTAAATTTGTATAAATGGCGGAACTTTATTACATGGAAACGCCTGTGTCAACAAAACAGTATTGCTGATGTGATCACTGATCCAGAAAGCGCTTATATAAATCGACAAGGATATCGCATGCAGAAATCCTACACAATAGCTACTCCCGATCTAGAAACGTCTTTGATCAGCATACTGACTATACGTATGGGGAAAAGACGAAGCGTCAGAAACCTGCTGAATGGTTTTGGAGCACGACAATGGTGTGCATTCTCGGCTTTTCTTGCAAAACTACATATCACTGAAGTTATTGCTTTGTTACACAACTGGATCCTCAGGGAAATACAGCACGGCGAAACAGTAACTTATCGATACCTAGAAGACTATACTGATGATGTATATCAGCTTTCGCTGGCTTCGCGTAAAGGTGGCTTGTACGTAGAAAGGATCCGGAAACGACAAGATTTGAAAAACAAAGTGCTCTATTACTGGCAGGAAGATACTACATTTGCAACGTTGAACAGAGAAAAAATTGAAAGAAGTATGCGAGATGCGGACCATTTTAATGCATTACAAGAATCAGGCCAATTGCCTGAAGAAGAAAAAGCCAGCCAGCAATGCACTACGAGGCATGGTGAAAAAAGACGGCTCGTGCCATATGTTGTTGAAAAAATTGAACAGTTATGAGACTGACTAGTGTTGGGACATGTGTAATGATATTTTGTGTTTTTTGCTATATTATGAATATTCATTGTATGTAATCATGAAAGTGGCAATCTTAGAAATAAGTGAAAAGCAAAAGGGGCAAACTTCGAAACTAACAAAAAGGCAATTTTGCCTTCTTGTCAGAAAGGGCGTTAACTTGAGAAGAAAGTATGGCCTGAACAAAGAAAGAAATCACATGATCAGAATGTGCCAATGAAAAGTTTACAAGTAAAGAACGAATGAAAAAAGAAATCACGTGTTAGATCACGTGAATAATCTTGAACAGAAAAAGGTAGACAAAGGTTGCGCAAGATCCCTGCGCTAGAGAACAAAAACATCTGCAACAAAATATGGCGTGATGTTCGCGTGCACAGATGTACTCACACATCCGGAGGGACTGATGTAAATGCAACTTCCTATTCGGAGGGCCAGACCTTGAGAAAAGTGCATGCTGCTTAGCAACTAAATCACACCACCACAGTGTCATCAAAGTATAAACAGAACTTTGTTAGACGAAAACACCTAACGGACGGTGGGAAGGAAAGCCAATACGGGTTTGATTGCCACAACGAACGGCAACAAGCTGTACTGTTAACTAACGGGTAAAAAGAAAGAAACCAAGACTTGATAGGAAGACACTGGTGCAATCCAAATTGGACGGGTGTTGACGAGATTTTTTATAAAAGAAATAAGGCAGGTCACGCTATAAATTACGGAGCACGCGACCCGCCAGCATGAGTTGATTTCGGACATTTAATGTGCAAGCGACATGCTGCCAGTTTGGGCAAGATAAAGTTTTAAAGTTATGCGAGCAGGACTCTGTAAAAGTCTAATTATGAATAGGGAAATAAAATTTGGGCTTGAAAACGAATACAAAATCTTAGGTGAGATCATCATATTTCTGGATGAAATGATTTTAAGTGGGATTGTCACTTTCTTGGATGACCTTGTCTTGAATGAGATTGTTGCTTACCTAAAGAATCTCGTAAGTAAGCTTGTATTGTTGTTACTAGTGTTATAAAATCATGAAAATCTTAGCGCTAAATAACTTAACGACGGCGATATATGTGCGACAGTCAAGCTTTGGTGCGTTTTATTGTATTTTTCGCGGTAAGTGTAAATGATATCGTATATGTTGGATTATGAGAGTGCAATAATTGTAGAACAATGCATAAATTCACTCGGGGGATTCCAGTGGCTGTCTTTAAAATAGCTGCTGTTAGTCTGCTGAGCTAATGCTTTTTGTCAATGGAGAACAAATTAAAACTATCGACGGCATGCTTTTCTGTCTATATCATGAGATAGTTAAGTACAAAGAACCCACAAACGGATATTTGAGAATTAGGGGTCATGAATCATAAGTGATTTTTTTCTCAGATTTTGTATGCTCGGTTTTGTCAACGGGCAGACAAAAACCGGTCATCATAACATATCATGCAAAAACCAGTTTCTCAAAGTTGGTTGTACTTTCACTTGCACTTACAATTTCTGACGTTGCCATTTGTTGCGCTAAAGTCAGCACCTTTCTTTAAAGAAATTTTTTTGTACTCAATAGCTTATTACAGATTTGATATTGACAGCGCATAGCACTGTTGTTTAATCTTTCTTTGAGGTCCTCAAATCTGACTTAGCTGAAGCCAGCCTAGGTGTGATTCGAGACTGTATTCCATTTGAAATATAGACACTGACGCTTCAGATTCCGCTATCGCCGGAATTCTTACTCAAGCAGGCCCTCCTGTGGCATTTATGTCTAGAGCACTTCACGCTTGTGAAAAGCGTTATCCTGCTATTGAGAAGGAAGCTACAACCATCATTGAATCTGAGCGACGTCGGCAACACTTTCTTAAAGGCAGACATTTTACGCTAATCACCGATCAGCGGTCTATCAGTTTTATGCTTGACCAAATGAACCATAGTAAAATAAAAAATAAAAAAATTCTGTCATGGCGTTTAGAATTGAGCCAACTTAGCTACGACGTACGCCACAAACCTGGCAATGAGAACGTTGCACCTGATGCTTTCTCAAAGATTTGCTCCTCTGCAAGCACGAGCGCTTTGCGCAATCTAAACGACGCTTTAGGTCACCCGGGCCGCTACGGCCAATGCGCCGCTACCCTGTAAAAACTGTGCAGGGGGAGACTGTGGGAACTTACTTATTACTTGCGTCGTTTCGTGCTCTCCTTTTACATTGTGCCATAAGCTGTTTGCGCGTCAATCTAGTTGCTGGTTTCACGCTCGTACCAAACATTGTGGATTTGGGCGATGACCGTTGTTGAGGTTGTTGCTGTCGTGATTGTGAATAGTGCTTTCTGTTTGCTTTATAGAGCGGCGTATGTTTAGCTTATTAAAGCCTAGCGAACTTGTCGAGTAATGTTTGCATCCGAAAGGTTGCTCTGTCACAATCATTATAATGATTACAAAAATACAATCATAAACAAAAGATCAAAAAGCTTTCATAGCACGTATACTTTGAAAAAGAAGGCCTGCTCAAAGTATGCAAATTCAAAGTGTCAGGCCCCATTTTTCACACCTTTGCACAACGTGCAGACCCTCTGAGAACGCCACTGCTCAAGACAACACGTAACGTAACAGTAAATGAAAACAAAGTAAAACTTCGATACATCAGATCGAAAGTCTTACCTGAAAAGCAACTGATCCGTGCCGGTGTGGGTGGTAGAAGAAACAGCCTGCTGGATGATTACTGAGTATTGGGTATTGGTAGTCGTCATGTGAAAAAGGGCCGACTGTCGCGAACACAGTGTCATGCGGCTCCTAAACAATCAGAAAACAATCAGAAACATTGTGAGAAGCTAAATATTCATTTTTCCAACATTGCACAGATGCACTTTAAAATATCTTTAACTACAACATCTTCCAACTTTCTTCATGAGTGTTTTCCAACAAATGTTCATTTAATCGAGTCAAAGTTAATGAAGTAAAACAAATATTCCCAATTTTGCAGCAAAATAAAAGACAACATCAAATTCTTTTGACGTCTAGCAAAATTGAAAACATTCTCCAAAAGGTATATCTTCATGGCGATCCTAATTTTTATATTGCTTTTCTGGGGAAGAGCAAAAAAAAGTTTTTGCTCCCAGTAATTAGATTCCATATTGTCGCTTAAATATGTTAAGACGATTTTATCGGCCGAAGTCCGCAGTAAACGTCTTCAAATGCGTGAAATTACGTCCCAAGAAATCAAGGGGAACGGCAGGCCCAGCAACCGAGATATGAACCTTACTGTCGCTACGTCATCATCCGAAACCGCCGATCCATTCAGCGAATACGAACGTTCTTACACCAAAATTTTACCGAAATTTGATCTTAGTGCTGTGGTGTACTTGATATAAAAGATAGTTGTTTCCTGCCTCTGGGTGATATCGGATTTGATCTCCTTGCGCGCCGCTAGAAATGAATAGCTAGCTACATCCTGATTATCAGCGAACGTTGACTGTGCTGTCGCAATTTCACAGCGTTATTTCCAGAACCGCCGCCAGAAAGTCGTCAATAGGGGAGCTTTACGTTTGTGCGGGGGGCTTACGTTCGTGCAGGGGGTTGGGCTTGACATTCAAATTTGATAAAAATCCCAAAAATTTACTGTGTTTCATATTTCATTATTTGGGGACTTGGAACTTTGTTTGGGGGGGTTAAGCTCTTCAAAGCCCCCCCGTGGCGACGGGACTGGTTCTTCCTCTTGTTAGAAGATGTGCACAAGCGTTCCCATGACTTTGAGCAGCAGCAGGTACTGAGCTGAAAACTGCAGTGTATTCTAAGCACAGAGTTTTAACGTTTTGAATATTCCAGACCTGTTTGATTAGTTAAATGCCAAATTCATGAACTATTTTGATAATGGTGAACTACCTGAGCACCTTACCAACTACGTTTTTAATGTTACATCACTCCACAAATATTAAACCAGACAAGCTTGTTTGCAAAACTAATATTTAACTAGAATGAAAGTGTCTCGAGTCAGCCTTCCTGAAATCATATTAATGCAATTAAGGTTAGTCTGATATTGCTGAAACCTTGGCATTTGTCTCGCTTTATTGATTTGAAAAAAGACGAAAACGTCCTGCCATCTTGCCACTATTGCCGTGGACATTCGTTTCAAACTCTTGTCCTTTCCTGTAATATTGTTTTTGGTGCATCTATTTTTCTCTATTATATCTTACCTCTTCGTTTGTTCATCGTACACCCTGTACGTAAGAATGCTTTTTTCCCTCTCTAGTTTTTGTTGCTACTTTGTTTATTTATTTCATCTGTAGTTGGTTCCACGCAATTTGTTAGATTTTTGTTACATGTGAAACCTAATCAATTACTGGGGATAGTTGTTTGTGGTAGCAACAGAACTGGGTGAGAAGTTGTTTTTCAAATATATTAAAACACGTCCATTTGCCTAACTTGAATTTTAGGATTTTGTATTTTCATCAGCATGCAACTGGTTTCGGCCCTTCAATTTTATTCCTTTTTCGCTTATTGCGTTTGTGTTGTTTCACCCTTTTAGCCACAAAAATTCTAAAAAAACGAACTCATAATCATAAGACAAACACTCTTCTTGCTCAAGCATCAGGAGAGCTATACGGCAGTTTACTCAGTGGCAGCGAATCGAAAGACTAACCTTTCGATCGAAAAGTGATCGCTTTGAAACTTTGATAAAGCACGCTTTGCTTTTTTAGTAATTTTCTCTAAAATTGCGATAATTATCGCTTAGCGAAGCACAAATTTTCGTCAGCGAAAGTATCAACCCAAGGCTTGCATGCAATATACAGCATGATCGTGAGGAGCACAATACATCCACGGGTGCATGAGTTTCCGTGCCAGAATCTATAAATAATCGACCTATTTTTGTTAACCACAATCATTATTTTGAAAAAAACAAAGTGCTTATTTTGAAAAATGAGAATGCAAGAGATTAAACCTAGGGTTTCAAACCCTGTCATAAAACTCAAGTCAGTATCAGTACATCATTAAACCAAGTTTGCTTGAAATTTTTCATGATGAATTGTTCTTCCCTGCCTCGTTAAAAATTAAATTGTTCAGTAACGTAGGTTTCAGTCTTAAAAGGTCCACGTCAAATCAATCTAAAAACACATGGCAGCTAGAGTTTTTACATTCATTCCCTACGAACATTCCAAGCAGGGGCGTAATAAGGGAAACAAGAAAAGATCGTTTCCCCGAGTGTAGAATCACTGCTGGGGGAGCAGAGCAACTTCGGGGGCCGCCGAGAAGTCCCAACAATGTCCGAAGTACTTTCTGCAATACCGTACATTTGCTTCCGAAAGACCTCAGGTTCCGCCACGGGAGCGCCCAACTTGCTTTTTGCCCCGGGCGCCATCTAACCTCGTTACGCCCCTGATTCTAAATAGATCTAAAAAGAATATTACTTTATTACAAATGTACGTTTGCAGGTCAAGTGTCATACCATCCTTACTTACCAAACTGCTTATGTGTAGGCCGTGAGTATGCATGTTTGTTGTGTTGGGAAAGTGTAAAGTGTTGAGAAGATCCTTGTTGGGCGGGATTGGCAAATTATTTTCTGACAGATTGTTTACCTGCGAAACGACAAATTGAACTTAAACATTAAAACAACCTAAAGTTCACCGCAAGAAAGCAATGAAAACTACAAGAGCATAGCGCTGAATACACTCGATTCCAACTCTTGTAGTGTTTCCACTGGTTTGGAATCCAGTTCTTTGTGAAGTAATAGTTTTAGACTTGAAACCGAACTTCACTGTAATGGACATGAAATTATCAAATCCATCTGGCAAGATTAGTTTGAACACATATCTGTAATTTTCATGGGAATTTTATATTTCGTAGATATCTCCAATGCTGTTGCTGTGTCTATGTCAAAGTGGCAACGCGTATACAATACCAGAACAACCTCACAAAATTTGCAGTTTTTAAGCTGCTGGTGAATGGAGCAGCAAATGAAATACGCGTAAGAGGCATTACAAACTTTCATGTCAGTTACCTGCGCAAAATGGCGAACCCTCAACGACGAGGCATTACTATTCATATTTGCTACCTGAGGTGGACAGTTTTCACTCTGACCGTCGAATCCCGCAAAGGCCTTTTTCAAGTTAAGATTTTTTCCAAATTCTCTTGCATCCATTTGTACAGTTGGAACTATCAACTTACGTCATACTGAATAACTTAATGTAATTTGACGCAGTGCCATGGTGTTTTTCAAAATGAATAATTTTCACAGTGCTATATGAACATTATATGAGACGCAATTGGCATTGAAAAAATGTTGAATTGGACAGATTATTTAAATCAGAAAAATAATACCTGCAAATTTTTCACATTTAGCAGTCATGCATAAATAACTGAAGCGAGTCCATCTTTATGGTGCTAACTCGAACATATTTAGGTATTTCTGATAGATTTAGCTAAGCTGGAACTAATCAGGCTAATCCGGAGCAGATCATTTCGGATTAACCAAATCCGTTTCCACTTGGCTTGATCTGTCCCAGGGTTGAGGAGTCAGTGCGGGAGTTGCAAGGAGTCGGACGTTTTTGGGTAGAGTCGGATTCCTAACTACACTAGAAGTCGAAATCGGTGACTGAGTGGAATTTTTTCATCCGACTCTGACTCCAGAAGTCTAATTGAGTCATTTTTACATTGCAGTTCCAAGTTAGAAATCCTAACTCGTGCCGGTTGAAGTGGTACAAGTTTTTTTAAAAACGAAATGTGCCAAGCATTTCAACCCTTTAACGCCCGCGCCGGCCATTATGATGGCCGGTACTTTTTTGTCCATAACTTGCCAGCCGCTAGAGCTAGAGAGCTGTTCAAACCCTGTACGGATTTAGCAAGTCTTCTAGTTTCGATTGAAAATGATTTGTGTTAAGTTTGGTTTGGGGTTCTCTGTGGGTGAAGTCACAAGTGGGGTTGTTTTGCGTTTTTTGATCAACTTTAACTGTCCATGGGAGCCAAGAAAATGAGTCATTTTCTTGTCTCATGTCTTTTTGTAATCTAGAGTATTATCGGAGTCTTTAGAACACTTGATTGGCTTTCCAGAATCTCTGGAGCCAAAATTTTTGCTTAACAACCAAAACGTGGTAAAAATTGCACTCACACAAACGCTGACACTGGGTATATTGCACTCATGGTCATCACTGTTCATAACCCGCCGCCAGATTAAGCTAGAAAGTTGTTCAAACCATCTGAAGATGGGGAAAATCGTGCAGTTTGCAATAAAGAAAGCTGTTTCGGATTTGGATGTTTAGTGTTTTGTTTACGTTTACATGATTCCCGGATGTTTATGCATATCTTGCTTACATTCCGATGATCTCATCACCCCCTGGGAGTCAAACAAACAATCCGATTTTGTGGCTCACAGTTTTTGTTGATTCCAGGCTATAGAACGAGTCTTTACAGCCCTTGATCGACTTTTTAGCGTTTTTGGTTCGAAAATTATGGCCAAAAAACGCAAAATAATTAGGGAAATTCAAGAACATTTCTCAGCAAGTTCCTGAAATATTTGGAATTTCTTTGCAGAACTGACATCATCACGACGTCATCAAAATAACGGCAAAAATTCCTCAGTCATGACGTTATTGACCCAAAACCTAAAACCCAAAACTTAAAAAAATTGTATTTTAAATTGCAAAATTTCGCGAGTCTTTGGAGGGTTTGAATGGCTCTCTAGATCAATCGGCTGCCGAGGTATTGCTGGACAAGTATGGCTTGAGATGGCTTATGATACCATTTGTGCAACTTCTTCATTTCTGTGGAAAATTGGGTCTTTAGTCTGAAATGTAGCTCGAGATAGGCTAGAAATCTACTCAAGGGCTAAAAAGACGCGGATTTTAGCCTACTCTCCAAACACTCATGAGCCAAAAAATGGCTCGTTGGGTTTGCGCCCAGCATCAGATAAAATTTCCAAAAATTGGAAAACACCCCCATTAGTGAAGTCCCCCACAGAGAACCCTTAACCGCAAACTGAAAATTTTTTTTTCAACCGAAACCAGAAGACATCCCGAATTCCTAGAGGGTGTGAAAAGCTCTCTAAATCTAACGGTGGCGATTTATGGCCAAAAAGTGCCAGTCATGATAGTAACCGGCGCGTCTTTTTGGAAATGTTTTTTGAAACCTTTAAATAAATCTGCAAGCTTTTGAACTTTTCTTTTTTTCACTTGTTGTTGTGTAGAATGCATTTGAAAGGCACAAATGTCATAAGCACTTATCAAGAACGTAAAGTATTATTGGAGAGTATTAGCAAAGTATTTATCGCACATGTCATTCTTCACCATTGCCAGTGCTGACACATGTTAGCCGACAGTTTCAAATTTGCTCAAAGTTCTTTTTTTGGCTTTTACACAAAAACTTATAAGGCATTTATGGAAGGGCAGCAAGCAGACGATATTTTTCGGCGTGCAAAGTGATTGCAATTTCTTTTACCTCACAACTACAGGTGTTTTTGAAAATTTCGGCAGGGGCATTTACCCGATTGTACCTCTTTGTCTGCGGGCCTGATCGCTGGCTACATTACACTAATCAATGTCGCTTGATAAAAACTATTTTTGATAAAATAATACTTTCACACATCACTTTCCCTTGACAACTCTTTATGCAATTTACTTCATCTTGGGAAAATGTGGAAAAACATATCATATTCAGATATTACGACCCACAGCTACGTTTGTGCATGGGATGGTTGAGACGAAATATTACAAATAAATGACGGAAAGTCCTCAATAGTATGAAGGGTTGGCATGAACTTGAAAAAATTGTAAAGTAGGCGATTCGCACCACGATATTGCAACTTGCAAAATACAAATCTCTGAAAAAATTCAACATTTACCATTCTATTTTTGAAATACACTACCTCCTCTAATACATCAGAACTGAAAACGTAATCATACTGGAAATTATCCTTAACCTGAAATATTCCGGTTTACTTGTCAAACACCATCTGGATGTGATGTTCTAGCCACAGAAGAAAAATGTTACATAATGCAAAAATGCAATTTCAAACATTTATCTCTGAGATTCCAGTAACTGGCTTGGCTGCGTCCTACAATGACTGTGTCCATGATTCATTCTCCGGCTTTATGCTGGGGTTTTCTACAGTAATGTAAGCACGAAATTTATACAACTACATTACTTTTCCATCAAAAAAGATTGAGCGGACAAAGAATATGGTGTCCATCCTTCTTCAAAATTTTGGGCAGACATGTCGCCCCGCCCTTGAAAATCGGTCCCTGCCACGCATGAATAAGGTGAAAAAGACAATTTCCACGAACTTGTAGGACGTTATCCAAAATCGAACATTTCACAAAACAATCTACACAAAAGTTCTTTACACCTCATTATTCTGCAGTACCCTTGTTTTGCTTCTTCTATCCGACAATGGGCACCAGTGCCTAATTCTGCAATCCAGCCTAATATAAAATCTAAAAAATAAAGGTGCTAAAATTAATAAAATAACTTTCAGTCATGTTATTGGCAGAACCTTACCTGTATTTATACAAGAAATTTGCAACTGCGGAATCACAAAAAATGATGAAAAAGACGCCATTCTTGTTTCATACATCAGTAGCATATAATAAAGTAAAACTGTCCCAAAGCTCAACTAAGTTTGCTGGTTTGTGTCGCATGGTTGATTAAAACGGAACTACCTCCCAGGATTCACAGAAATCGTTTATATGGAGCGTCGTTGAGGATGTCGGTCTCACTTTGTTTAATACATGCGGATTTGTCTTTAAACACGCCTTCCTGGTTATTGACTAGAAGTTGTTTGGTAAAGTACTTTGTAATGTCAAGGTAGCTTCTGATCAATGTTTTACTAAACTGTTTGAAAGTGATAATCGCCGCGTATAGTCCTGTGATTCTTACCAAGCGGAGACAGATTGTGTCACCACGTTTGATCCTCCACGTCGGTCCAGGAATTTGTGAATCATAACTCCGACGGGGTAGTTGCAGCCAGTCAACAACAAAGTCTGTAACTTCTACGTTGACAGTAATGTTCAGCACCCCATTGCTTGAAACGTATTGTTTTGGTTGGCGGAAAGGCATGCCACCTGCATTGCAGCAAAACAAACAATTCCGTTAGTGTTTATCCAGATCATTCTTTGCAAGTTGTATCTGACCCAGATCACTGACTGTAGCCACGATACATGTTGAAAACAATTGTGTATTTTTTGTTATAAATGGTAAATGCAATTTTAGATTTTACTTCATGGCTTCAAAAATTCCACAAAATAGGTTTCGTTGCTCATGGAATGTCCTTGTTGGTTGATCTGGAAATAGCAGTGAGTCGATTACCCCTGGGCAACCCATGAACATTTTGATGATACTTCGGTGCAGGCTAAGATTCTAGTTGGCCAGTATATTCTGGTTAAAATTATTTATGTGTTATTTGGAGATTTCGCTCAGAACTAGAGGGTGACACCACGTCTCAATTTGAATGGAACACTACCGGTCAGCGACTTGTCCGTGAAAACTAGATTTGATGGGGCTGACCAGAAAATGTAGTGATGCTCAGTGAAACAACAGTGACGATCTCTCACATTTCTATGACAGGTGCGGGAAATGAGGATCACTCTTAGTAAAATTTATTTGTTAACCTGAGCAGTTTGCGCACTTTACGTTGAAACAAGACTAACATACTTTGCCTTGACTGGTATTTGAATTTTCCCCAATTCAAAAGTGCGTTATTCGAAATTATAAAATCAAAATGTACTTTGAGCATGTAAAAGCATGTAAATTACAATGTGGTATTCCAATGAAAGCAGTTCTCTGAGAAAAAGGCAATTAATTTTTTGTTTCTGAAAGTGATGCGTGACTGCACAGATCGTCTCTTATACTCACACACTCTTTTCTTTTATTAGACTCATAGACATAAACGACAGCGTCATGCACGTACACGCAAAAGTACACCACTCGTAATAGCTGGTAGGATGCAACTGCAAAATCTTTGTTAATAACAATGAGCACAGTAACCAAAAAATAGCAGTTTGCATTGTGTGAAAACAGCGCCCTTGACTGGGGGGAGGGCAAAAGACGTGGTCGCTCCTCCAAAAGCTAAGGCGACGATCTTTAAAATTTTGAGTAAAATTTTATGAACGTGGCATTCTTATTTTTAATTTCAGTAGCCAATTAATAACCTAAATGATTTTTCTAGTTAAACGCCTGATGAAAAACAGCTGCAACATTAAACAGTCTGTTTCTGTGCAATGCCAGAAATTAAACAGCCTTTTTCGACATGTATGTTGAAACACCGTCAGCAGTTGCGCTGTTAAAATAATTCCACAGCTAACTGATCTCAGTAGTAAATACGTTAGGCTCACACTTTTTTCGTCAGCTCTCGATTCACAAAAAGTAGGCTGCAGCGCTGCGGATTAACCATACGTTTGAGATTGCCTGACGATTGAGAGAAGCACAATGCCTTTCAACTTTATGTCTACCCCTTCTACAGTTTGCAAGTTCTGAAAATGAACTGTGTTCCAACAAATCCATTGATACTTTAGAAGAGAGCGTTTCCATTTTGGCGGAACTAATGGGCAGGCCAAAGTGCTTAGCTTTGTTAGAACAAGTAAGTACGTTACATAAAATCAAAACTGTAGAAGTCTCTCTTTACGGGAAATATGTGACATGAGCCACTGTTCTTCTTCACTTCTTGTCGCATGAGGTAGACGCCTGCTCAATGAGACAATGCTTCTTTCCTTTGTGGTGTTTCGCGAAAATTTTGTAGCAGAAAATGTTGGATTGCACTCAGCCGCGCATTGAATAGCTAGACCAGTCATTCTCAACTGCGGTTTCAAGAGCCTCATGCGGCTGCTGAGCATCCTTTGTGCGGCTTTCAGCAGTATTTGAATAACACGTCTAATGCTTTGTGTTACAGACGTCGTTCAATAATAAAGCAATACGTTTCAACCCGTGGTGTGGGAGGTGGGTATGCAGGGAGTGTAGGCGCACCCCCACAGGTTTTGATTTGTCAAAATCCGGGGAAAATGCCTGAAAATTAGGAGAAAATCACTTGAAATCCGAACAAAATCTCTAAATATCTTGGCAAATTCCCTGAAAATCTAGGAACAAATGGTGCACAACGTTGTTTCAATTAAAAAAATGGCGCCCAATGTTTGCAGAAAAACATATGAAGACCTTTTTTTGGAGGATCGCACCAAAAAAGGACTTCATGATCTTTGTGAGAGTAAATTTGCAGGAAAATGTCGCACAACAACTTTTTGGGGAAATTTAGGCAAAATTCCTTCTTGCCCCAAAAATTCGTTTGCCCCTACATCTACGGTGCCAACTGACTTGTGTTAAATTTTTTTAGTGCCGCTCTATGACAAAAACGTATGTCGGGATTTGGCTCCCATCAGCGTAAACATTGAGAACCACTGCGTAAGAACATTGGACGGTATGCATGCTCTCTTGCATATCAAATTTAGTTTTCAGGAATCATTATAAACGGCAGGTTCATGATAAAGATGAAACGTTGATAAATCGAAAAACTTTTTCAGTAGAATTTCTGCATGAAGGAACTAAAAGTTTGAAGTTAAATTTCCATCAAGTACAACGGCCAAACCTGCAAGAGTTCTGCAAAGTACTAAAACATCGAAAAATTACTAGGGATGGCAAATGCAAATGCTTTCTACCAAACGTCAGGTGTCTCAGGGAGACGGGCAGGCTCGTAGGTTTTACGGTTTGTGGGGAAAAGGTCCTATTAAGTGGGAAAGTTTTTGTTTTTTTTATGTTTACACATTTTTCTGGACACAAAAATTTGGAGGGGCACAAAAAGTTTTTCGGGAGCATTGCCCCCGATTTCTTCCTATGGCTAGAGTTTGGAGTCGGGTCATGGACAGTCTTTATGTTTCTCAAAATGTAATCAGCTCAATCAGTTCTGAAGCTTGTATTAGTAACAAAACTCAAGTTTAAACTGCCTCGTCAAGTCGACCAGGGCAACAGCTTGTTTGGCGAACACGATTAGATTTTTGAGCTTTGTAGCAAATATCTGACTGTACATTAACTGAGTATCTGCTGACTGGAAACTTTGTTTTCTTTTAATATTAAGAAAAGTGTCTGGAGATCCACAGTTCATAAAACAAGCTTGAAGTTATGATAAGCAAGTTTTAAAGAGAAAAATGACATGCAACAGGTGCTGTGTGGTTTACCATATGTGATTTTTTCAAAAGTACATGCATATTTTGACCAACCTTTAAGAGGACATGGATAGTTCATTGAACATTCTCCATCAGAAATGTCCACGAAGCTTGAAATAACTGTTGCAAAAAACAGATTCCACCAGATATTGCACATTGCTACGCTCGATATTCGACAACACATGTATAGCCTGGGAAAACTGAAACACTCCTATTTACTGAAAAATAGAGGTCAATATTTCACTGCGCAGTGTGAAATTTGCTGGTAATGCCCTGATTGTGAAAAGAACGAAAAAGTAAAGCAGTTGTGCGTTTGGACGCATTTAACATTCTCAAAGGTAAAAACGGCAAATAACGGAGAACACCCAAACGTGGATATGATGCTTGGTTGGCGCGAAACTGTGTCTTCGTAATCGATTCGCGAAATCCTTAAAGTGTTTTCTTCTAAATATAAATGTATGCTTCAAACACTGATCGGTTGGAGGCATGATCTACTTTTGGAAGGTAAGAATTAGCCCTTGTTTGTTGAATAAATCTTCACAAACCAAGCCTGAAAAACACCTTCTGCTGTTTACACGTCATAAGAAAAAATAGAAAAATGATGAACTTTCTGACACCACTGATGATTAACTAATTTCAATAGTTCTTTGAAAAAAAGTCAAAGGAGATACAAACAACAAATATTGAATAGTTTCTAGTCATCATGTGACGTTAGGCAACATGTTTAAATATTAATGTAAATATTGATGTTTTACTGATGTCTCACCAAAAAGTCTACCTAGGCACTCGCAGATAAATGTAAAATTTATTAATACTCTCCAAAATGTTTTTCTGCATTGCGCTTGCTTAAGAAACCTGTGTGAACGTTCGCACGCCAGTAGCTTTGCACATATGACAACAACGGTTCCACGCCTATTGAGGCCAATTCATTTGAGACCTGTTCATTTGAGACCACATTCACATGAGACTTTTTTATTTGGTACCAGGTTCAGTTGAGACCAACCACATACATTTGAGACCACATTAAGTTGAGATCACATTCATTTTTCGCCATGTTATATGAAGCTGGTTTTATTTGCTGTGAATCACATTTTTATGATCTACCATCCACTTCTTTGCGGGTGACCAGAAGTTTTGCGAGGTGGCTATTCATTTGAAGTTTTGCAAGGGTACGCCCTTCCGTGTCCACAGTGACTCATGCTGGGTTGCAAATGCACTTTCGCTCACATCAGTTACCTCGCAAATGGCTTATATGTTAATATTTGTTTTAAAAAATTTTCGGTTATTTTATAGAAAACCGATATTTTTTGCATGACTGCAATAGGTATTAAATTAGCGTAAAAAAACTAGGTTTATTTTTTTCAAACGTTTTCGCCAATCTCAGGTTGCTTCATCAGATTTCTACGAGAGGGAGATTGAATACGACTGACGAAGTAACACACATTTGCAATTAAGAAGATATCCTGGTTATCAGAGGACAAGTAGCAACAATTTTTCAAACAACCATCAAACCGTAAAGGAACTTATCTTGCAGCATCCACTTGACCTGGCCAATACGAAATGTTTATATTTGAAACAGAACACATATTCAAAACTCATGTTCTCTCTGTTCTACCTAGCTGCTATTGAAAAAACTAGACTACTCATTACAGTGAAACAATTACCTTTGTTACGATTAAAGAATAAATCATGATGATTAAGGGCGTTGAAAGGCGCGCACTCCACTTCGATCTTCGTGGCAACGGTTCCCACGTTTACAATATCTAGGAAGGCGGCGGCACTACACAAGTAACTTCGACAGAAAGTGTAAGTTTGCATATGTTTGTAGAGGCAGCGCGGGGTTCGATCGTAAGCAATCGGTCGAATCGGTCAAAGACCGGCCTTGCAGAAAAGAAAGCTATTCCATTACCGTTTGTTCAGAGTGCTATTCTCAGGTTTTTATTGCCCAGTTGATCTGGCGTAGTCACGATATACGTTACAAGGGGAAGCATGCATACCGAATAGCTATGAATACCATTCTACTTTCTTACCCCAGCAGCATAAGACACAGGGCTTTTGATTCCCTGCTTGTCGCAGTAGGGGTGGAAGATGTTTGTTTTAATCTGGAAACGAGCGTTTTTAATGCAAAGATTTGCTTGGCAGCCGACTTGCGTTTGATTGTGTGCAGGAGAAACGAGCAAATTGTATTGAAGGACAGTTTGCATGCAAATGCGTAGCCAGGAGAGTCTAGCGGGCCACGACCCCCCAAAATTTTTGGAACATATAGTCATATTGTGCTTTGAGAGGCAGTATCCCATACAAAATAGTGTTATTCGCCTAAAATCATACATTCTTCCCCCCAATTTTTAGGCTGCCTACGCTACTGTTTTCATGATTCGAAAAGCGTTTTTGATCTCAACCATCTACTTTTTTCTTACATCGAAAAATATCATTTCTTCCATGAAATGCACCATTAACCGTATTCAGGAAGAGCCAAATGAAAATTTGGATTGGGCTTTAATTGCCAAGATGGCTGACTGTTGTGTCTATTAATTTCTTCAGACAACTTGTTATAGCATGTGTAGACAATGTTTTAAAAAATTTTGTCAGGTGTTGATGAATCAAATTTTTACTTGAAACATCTCTTGCTAATCTTATACCCGGGGTGTGTTTTGAAAAGGTTGTAAAAAGTTTGGGCGAATTTAAGAAATGGATAGTTCATCAAACATTCCTCACAGAAAATACTACCATGTCTAGAATCAATGTTGCAAATAAATGGTTTTCACTCGACATTGTTCGTTGCTGTGCTCAATATTCAACCAACAGAGCAATAGCTTTTATAAATTGAAAACTTCTCAGATGTAAAAAATAGACGTCAGTTTTATCTCTGCATTGTAAAAATCACTGGTATTTGTCTGATGGAAGCTCAATCTAGTGCGAAAGGAAAGGCTGAATGCTGATTATAACTGTTTTGTCTGGAGATTGATTTGCGACAAAAAGTAGCTTCAGATCTCTTCACTGCGTTCGAAGGTGTGGGATTTCCCAGATAGTTTATTATGTTTTCACCATGTTGTATTAAACATACATTTTCATTCCTAATTCCAAGTCATGTCTTGCGCCGGGGTACGTTCACAAATGCCAACCAGTTCTCTGAAGGAACAGCTAATTGCCTACACGGGTTTTATAGCTTCATTACATTCGAAGAAAAAAAAAAGGTCGCATGAGTGGAAAATGAAAGAAGGCACGAGCGTGTGGTCATAAAGATGCCATTTGGCGCAAAAAGGAGAAAATGATATGACAAAATTTGACCAAACTGGTAGCATAATCGGAACAAACCACGTGCCTTTCTGGCTCGTCTTCGAGAGCATACGTGTTCGTACAAGCTACATTTCACACACACAAATCTCTTGTGATATGAGAACAATATGCGTGACACAGTCGCGTGCGACCAAGCAATAGCTCTGGCATTTTTCAGAAAACGCTGAGATATATTAAACTGAGGACCACAGCAAGCTCTAACTCCTGCACTATAAGAGGCATTTCGAGAAACGTGTGCGCGAAATTTGCAGTCATGCAAACATACGTCAAACAAATCATCTGCCTTTGTCATACCAATCATCTGTTCATATATGCCAAGCAGGCTTAACACGTAAGAACCATTTGCAACCACACAAACATGTGTCAATTAATCATCTTTTCTCTCTAAGGGTGATTTATTCTTCCATTGTCCGTCAATTTCGATTTTCCAAGTATCAACAATGGTGCTGCAGCCAGACTTATTTTGTGAGCCATCATCTGAACGTTTCGTGCAGAGATTCCACTTTTGATGTTACAACATCAGATATGATGTTTTTCGAATTTCTTTGATGTTTATTGGTGAAACTGCAGTTTTAGTGTCGAAAACGACATTCCTATTGTAAGAATTAATTTTCTTTTTTCACATTTTTGCGCGATACGGTATTTTTTTTATTTCATTTCATTTAACGGCAAACGACGGCAGGCCAGAGCCTGGAAAGCTATCTGCCGGTGCTAGTTGCGAGAACATGATAACAAAATGTCAACAAAGACGCAAAAAACATTAATAAAAAAATCAATAAATAAACAAACAAAAAAGAAAAATTGATAATAGAACATTAAGAAAAAATGATGCGGTGCTTGTTGGCTCGTTTACCGTTTTCAAGTTCACATCGTCATTTCATCCTATTTTGTTTTTTTTTGAGTACGCGACTGTTTTCAGCGCAACATAGGAAACCGTGTTGTTTCGAAGCAATTGCGGTTCTAACAATTGCATGTGTTTGCGAGATTGAATTCTGTAGTATAGCAGGGCTTCTCAAAATGTGGGAAATGTAATTTTGCGGTCGCAAAATAAATTGGTTTGACAAATCAGAAACATAAGTTTTTGTAAACTTCAGAAGCAAATCAAAGGTAGGCGTACAGTTAAATTATTTCTACAACATTTTTGGGGAAACACCGTGTTTCACACTGTCAGTTGCATACAGGGATGCATGCTTGATCTATCGAGTGATAGTAACAAGCACAACAAGTGCGTTGCTACGTTGTAATTATTGCAAAGTACTGAACGATTTTGACCTTTGTGCATGAAGTCCGACACCAGGGAGCACTTGTGTCTAGAACGCTATTGTAGGTCTAAGGGCAAGAGTATCATACTGTCCTCATCTCTGAGAACTCTCCCTATTTTCAATTACTACATCTTAGAAAATATCAATGTCCTTTATTCTGAGAAATGTCCATAAATGTAATTGTGGCCTTATTTCCTTATTTTTTGTAGCTTAGCAAGTTCAATTAAGCAGTGTTTGATAAACGTACAGATCGTTTGCATTTCATTTTGAGTATTTCGTAATAAAGGTTTTGCGAGGTCATGAAATTAGTGTAATCTTCCAGCAAAAAGACGTAACGCAATATCAAGCATATTTAGCACTGTAAACTGTTTAAGCTGTTTAGAGATCTGAGGAAGATTAATTTTGTAGTGAAGTTTTAGCATTTGATTGAGTCAAGAAATGTGGACGATTGCAAGAAGAAATTCGAAATGCACGAGTTTCTCTAACAATAAAACATTGCTTGAGTAAATTGGGCTTGGAGATGAATTTGCAAAAATATGATCTGACGTCATTCCTACAAACAGAATTAATTTCACCAGATGTTGTTTAATTTTGGGCATGAAAATCGCATTTACCAGTGGCCCTTTTTTTGGTTCTAGCTTTTTGCATGTCAAGTTCACTGTTTTGGCACTCTTATGCAAAACAAAGAGCACATGTGCTAATTATGGCACGAATAATCTGGCATTCGTCCAACTAGTCTTGAAAACTTGGGGGCGTGTTGCTGAGAAGTAATCTCATGTCAGTCTTAACGACCGGTCTA
>Ga0210059_1002078_pt1 | contig 31057 bp, 17 predicted proteins | sample Ectturendosymbi2_FD_188042 | JGI IMG/M metagenome (GOLD analysis project Ga0210059, IMG submission 188042) | Ecteinascidia turbinata endosymbiont from Florida, USA - Sample 2 (SPAdes) (version 2) | ecosystem: Host-associated > Tunicates > Ascidians > Unclassified | place: Key West, Florida...
AGTCTCAACGAAGCGAAGAGAGCTTCTTTAGTTTGAAACGATAACTAAACACACATTAGGGTGAGAAATTGATTAAAGGAACTTAAAAATCATGAATCTAGCTTATTTTCTTCCTAAAATGCGAGGAAATGTGAAAAAAAACAACCCAGCCAACATTAGATTTGTCGCCAAAACATCAGACATCAGAAACTTAGCTGAGAACATCACATCTGATGTCATGTTAAAATATCAGAAGTGGCAACACAGGTATCATTGATCCCAAACTTCTGGTGCAGTCTCGTGGTAGCAGCAGCCGAACCGCACCTTTGTTTAGTCATAAAGAGTAACGTGTGGTGGAAACGCACTTTTTTCCAATGGTTACTATCGTTGTGTTACATCATAAACATATGAAGCGATTCAAGCCATTTATATCACATGCCTTGCGTCGTCCGTCAGAAAAGGTTTTAATCAGTCGATTTGTAGAACGAAAGAGCAGAAAACGAGATTGCAGTGTTTAGCTAGCGCCATGCCGAAACCTGTAATGCTATCAGATCAGGAGATATGAAAAGCGCAAAGCTTGTAAGGAGCTGCCAGTGATAGCTAAAACGCCGCGACTGAATCGCTCTTTCTAGCACAACTTTCAAGCAGCAACGTTAAAGCAATGGCGTTAACTGGAACACCTGAAAAGGAAGGTGAAAATCAAGACTTTAGCTTGGAAATAAGTTTCACACTCAGCCTGATTGGCCACATTGACATAATTTTTTCCGGTGTTTTTGTTTGTAATCTCTGGTTTCTGCTTATTGTTCGGATGAATGTCGTTTCTTGCCGAGTCACTCTCTAGCCTGTGAAATATTGTTTCTTAGTAAAAATGCATTCTAGCATTCATATCATAGCAGCTAACTGTATGTGCATTTGATTAAGCACATTCTCGACTACCGAAAAAAAACGGGAACCTTGCGAATCAGCGAAAACATAACTTTTACAAACGATGACGTCATGAATTACGTCATAGGGGCCCTCCGGTAAAAATTGCCCCGGGCCCTCCTACCCTTTAATCCAGCTCTGCGGGCCAGACAATTTTGCGCATAATGATGCAATCATTCTTTTCATTTACTATTTATTCATAACACTACGACCCGAAGAAACTTGACATCTTTTGGCAGTTACAAGCATGTTGCCCTTTGGTACCAAAGATTGTGCAGTTGCAACTTCTAACGTTGAGTTGAGATGCGCATCCGTCAATTGAGATCGGAATCGAGACTCAAAAAGTTCATCAAAGAGAACAGTTGTTCGCAGACATAAGTACTGACAAACATTGACATGGTCTTTGATGCCAATTCTTTTATTTGGGGATAGGGTCCAACGTGTTGATAAAACATTTTGATGTCAGCATTGTCAAATTTACCTTTAATGACACTGTTGCCCTGTAACTCAATTAGTTCCATTTGATATTTTGGTGGTACCCCGCATTGACAGAAAAATGGTTACTGAAAATAGCAAAATCAGTTTGTCAGATCTTTGAAATCAGAAAATCTTTCTTCGAATACGTTGGAAATTCTTCGAATCCTCATGGAATCTACGCAAACTCATGGTGTTGAGCTGAAGAAGTTGTTACTGTTGGTTTTTAAATCGTAATGTCCCGTTACAACTATAAATAAAAAAGTAACTCGACGTAACCATATGCATAAATTTGTCTGCTATGACATAACCATATGCATAAATTTGTCCGACCTAATGCAAGCATAAAACTGGCATGATGCGGGCCGAAAAACGGGGCATGGCTGGCCGGATATGGCCCGCGGGCCGCCAGTTTTAACAACCCACTTGAAGGTGTCTTGTTTAATTTCACTTAATAGCTTCTCAGCAGGGTAATAACTCGTATCCTAACATAAAATCATATTATTAAACCCGAAAGTTTGGTTGTTTTCAACGTTTTAAAAAACTGACTGGTTTCCCACTTAACTCGCCTCAAAATGCAAGTGTTTCTTAATCCACTAACGGGGTAGCTGGTTAGGATCGATGTTAATTGCCAACTGTTTCAGTTTACAGTAAGGTGCGATTGTCTATTTCGTTTTTTACTTAGATCGGTCGTTGCAATCGCATGAAACGAAGGAAGCCTATATGGTATATTGGCGAATGCCAGTGTTTATTTATTGCTTGGAATTGCCCAATCGCCTGTAGGTCATCCCTCGGTGACGTTATGTGAGTTTGGCTTAAATGGTATAACCGCTATACTCAAACCGGTTCAACCGCTCGTTTATTCGTTTTGGTATCGTTCGCTTGCCTAAATAGTTGATGTTTTGAGTCAACTTCCGCGCTTAAAAAGTGTTGCAAGTTTCCTATTATAGATCAGTGACGCGACGACAAATTCTGCCTGTATCTCTGCGCTAGTATTTCTTCTAGGTATTTGAAGTGTTGTAGCTGAAGCGACGCAAGGAAAGTTATCTAGTGACTTTATTTTTATACGTTGTTTTGTTTTTTTTGTGAGCAAGAGTGCGCCGACCGGCTGAAAAGGGTCGAGTATCACAGGTCGAAAAGCTTCCAGCGATTTCATGTGAGTCGTGTCAGTCGGTGCTTTTCGACGTTTTAACTAAACTGTTCGCACTCACCGGCAGCTTCTACTGACTGGGCCATGTGCCTATAAGCAATTAACACATGCTTTGCAATTAACACAAAATCAGCAAATCAAGATTTTGTTTGATGGAAGGTCTAGGAGTTGAAAACTATCAGTTCGCTTCGCCTATGCTGTTTTTTGACATGTTATGCAGTTGTTTGACTCGATCGAAAACCTAAACAAGCACAAATATAACCGGTTCAAACTTGTCAATGGAAGTGTGACGGTTTGGTAAAGCAAAATACCTTTCAAGTTGCGAACACTCCTACCGCAGTTTCTTGAAAATGAATTTCCCCAGTTTGAGCCTTGATTTGAATTAAGTTCTAGTTTATATTTCCTTGATTTCAAGAGAGGATGAATGTCCACTTGAACTTCACGAGTTGTCCATTAACCACTATTACATTTTGAAAACTTCTCTGATCGTGATCAGCAGCTTTTAGGGCCAGCCGGTTGATTGTTTGTCACAGAAAAACTGCTCGTGTCACTCGCGGCTGGTGTGTAACCTTTGGCAAGCACACGCCCAGTGGTAAAAAGTTCTTTTCCGTTGCCTTGACTTTGAAGCAATTACTAACCGACACCTACTAAACTTTTTGAGATTTTGAGGAGGTGTTTATATACCTGTGACATAAGAATGTTTTACAACAAAACCTTTTCTTGTTTGATATGCTTTCTTTCAAATCATCGAGTTCCCGTGTGCTCACTTATGCCAGCTCAGCCTTAATCTTACTTAAAACGTATAGCAAAGCATGCAACAACGTCTGTTCATCATAGCCATCCTTACGGACACCCTTGAATGTTATCGCGACCGTAAAATCGTTTGAAACTTGCTTTCCGAAGCAAACCTAATCCTACAAGGATGCAATAACAAGTGGACTAATGACATTAAAAAGATATGAACCGCAGACATTTCTGCAAGAATTTGAAAGAAGAGTTATCATTTTGTTTACAAAATAAATCTCAATTTGAGTTGCCATTCCCGGAAAGCAATTTCGCACCGCTGCTTAACTTTTATGTTCTGTCAGCGATATTAGTATTTAACGTTGCACTTCTCACCAACGCGCTCAATACGTAAGTATACTGCAACTTTATCACGGCGATATATCTACTGCAGTCAGGGTCGTCGTGCTATCGGGAAAATTTTGGGGGACCAGGGACAGTTTTTGAAATGAAGGACAAAGAAAAGTTCATCGGCTCTTGCTTGCACAACGTAATTACCAAAAGATTGTCTATCACAGACCCCCATCTCGTCTGTCCATTACAACAAATAACGTTGAGCAAAATAGTGGATTAAAAAACATTTACGATGGTCAAGGATTCCGCAGGGTCTATAGGCACAACGCCACTGCCTTATGGTTGGTGACCTGGGTGGGAAAAGCATTAAACAAGTTTTTTTGTCGAAGATGACGCCGTTTTTCAAAATTTTGAAACACGTTCCAATTCTGGGAAGCAAACTTTATTGGTGTGTTTGAAGCCACAGCTTTAGGAAATTAAACAACCTTTGCAAAATCGTTAATCTCAGCTGAGCTGAGAGCTCAGCCACTTTGTTAGTATTCCCATCTCACGTAGCAGGTGCTCTCAAATAATAAAAGAAAAATGATTGATGAAATAAACAAGCATTGTCGGAACGGAGCCGCTTGCAGAGATGACTTATTATCAATGTTTGCCCTCGTAATGAGCAACTTACGTAACGCTAGCATTGCTTTTACTAGGAAAAATCAACATATCACTTTAAGAAAATTCCTTCCAACTGTTCATATATAATTCATTGCGGCAATTTTCACCGTCGAAGCTCTTCTTGTCTTGACGGTTTTCGAACATGTGTCAAATTTATGAGGTTCAAATTTTCAGACTTATATGCACAGTGGGTGGCATTCGGCCAACCCATTTTATTGACGAAGACATGAGAAAAGCGAGATCTATTGAAACCTTTGGCTACACATGTACGCAAGCAAACAAATAAATAACTAAAAAACTTAATAAGCAGACAAATATAAGGAAACAAACGAACAAACAAACGAAGAACAACTAATCAGACAGGATTGCTTTTAACCTTGTTCACGGAGAAATTAGTACAAACGAAGAAAAAGTGATGAGCAAGTTGAGTCAAGAAACACTATAAAGTTATGAGCACCTGCAGTTTGTGACTTGTATATTTCAGTTATTTAGAAAATGACTTCGTTAAAAAATAGTAGCATTATTCACCATGGGAGGATTTAGCTGTAGAACTTTTCAAAATATCTGAAGCAACTGTGACGTTGTTGCTGCAGGGTCATTTGCACTTTACTTGAATTATTTAACCAAAGTTGCCTAAAAAATGCACCAGAGGTGCGTGTGAGTTCGCGCTTACTGAACAACATAGCGCAGCAACGGTGACGTAAACTTCGTCTCTGCGTAAAGAAACGAGCGCTTAACAGAGAAAGCGGTCGCACATCAGCTTTGTTCTTTCGTTAACAATCGATTTCCCAAGTTGCACGTCTTCACGAAAAGTTGTCAAATGAAGACTGGAGCACCCATAGCGCAAAGGTTTTCTCAAACACGGACCGATACCCGGATCCTGTCAGCTGTTCGAAAACATTTGAATTCTTGACGCTGTTCAACGCAAGAACGATCTCAAGATTGTGAGATAAAACTCTTTTGAGCATCATATTTGAAAACATCAGGCACGTTTTCATACTTTGCCGGAGATCATAGCCAGACAATGTCAGGATGCAAAAGGCGGACTTAATGCATATTTGTGCAAGCACCGACTATTTTCCGAAAAGCATTGCCAGGCCTATAAGTAACTCATCTCTGAAGCAGCTCGCCTGGATCTTCTATCTGCCTTCTTCGCTTACTGGTTCGTGCGCACAGATATATACAGCAGTCTCCAGACTGAAAGTGCAACTGAGTTATTGTCAGGCAGATTGTTGTTGGACTGGTGTTGAAACCGTTACGATTGCAACAGATGCTCGATAATTTCGAAAGGTTCTAACTTCTTCGGTCAACGTGTTTTTGTGGCAAGTTTAATTCCATTCAGTTGAGCTTCACGACGTCTTTCCTTTCTGTCGAAGCAATGGGTATTGGCAGGTATATTTCTGAGTTAGTTTGAAATCATGTGTGCCGTTGTGGAATAGACTAAACTGCGAAAATTTACAAACTACGTAATTAAAATCCTAGCTGCAACTGAGAATCCGTTAGTTTCCTGTTTAAATTAGTTAGCTTCTAAACATATACTTTTTGCCATGCATGCACCAAGATTAGAATTTTTATTTCTGTATAAAAATACCTATTTATTTTCTATCCATGCACCAGAATAGAGCTTGCCTATTTTCTAAATAGCTCTACACAGCAGACATTTACATGTGATATAAAAACTTGAACTGTGGATATTTCTATTGGTTGATAAGACATTTCATAAAAGTTGCACAATGTTGGTGCAATTCTTTTAGAACCCTGAGCGAACACGCTTGATCTTTGCTTCAGAGGCAACAAAACATAAACTATGCTAATTAGCCACAATACCGCACTGGAACAGGCAGTAAAAATAAGGGAGGGTCCATGAAACTTGATTTACTGGTAGTTTGGAACAAACTCCTCAAACTTGTTCCGGATCGTCAGGCACTGCTAGAGTCGCAGTGCGCACTTTCGCTTCTTGCGCACCGATGTTGAATCTTTTAGCGGTCGGAATTGAAGTGCAACGTGTGGTCTAAATATTCTAAATACGTTGTTGTCGCGTTGTTTTCAAAACGATCAACAAAAGCGTTGCATTTTAGTTCAATATCGGATGAACTGTTCATTGGTCTTTTGTAATAACTGCTGTCACAATTTGAAAACTCGTTAGAAAACAAAAGTGGTGTATCCAGTTATGAAATGCTTTGTAGTTTGCACCAAACCTTTTGTCAGCCACATTTTCGGTGTTATATTGCTCTAGCTACCGGAACAATTGGCTGGTGCTTGGTTGCACGACTATAGCATATGACCCTGGCAACGTATCCTTTCTTGCTAAACAGATTTTACTACCGATGAAAATAAATCACCTTTCAACATTTTTGTTACTAGGGCGTGTGTCATGTCAACTAAAAATAAGCGGCCGGTAATGACCATAACCAGTATTCATTGTCGTTACAACATTTTTACTGCCACGATCGTTCAAGTATGCCAAATCAATTTACATAGACATCGCATCAGTTTGGACGATAGATCAATTGTTTTCAAAATTGTTTCAGTTCCCTGCTCAATCCAACCTGTATTTTTGATTGCTGCACCAAAAAGTAAGTAAATTGCTCTCTCTCTAAGGGGAATTGTTTTTGGGCAGTTCCCGCGATGGTGAAGTCAAAGTACATTAAATTTCAAAAGGGACCTCGAGACTTCTATAGAGCGTGCATCTTCATTTCCGCGAAATTTACATCAAAGCTCTTGCAAACAATCATTCCGATAGACCCAAAAGTAGAATGATTCGTTTGAAGACGGTCTTATGCTTGAAACGTTTCACAGATCTTAAATTGGAACCAGCAGTGTTTTTGACAAGCGACAAGAGAATTTTCATTGCGCTGGTTTTAGTTTGAATGTTGAAAAAAATTACGAGACAACAGAAACTTTTTTTACCTGAGGGCCGGAAGCGGCATTGATGGGGGCAAGGGGTAATCACAGCTGCTATCTGATGGCACAAATGTGATTACCCACTGCACAATGATGCGAATTCAGGTCAAGAGGAAGCAAGCTTACGTTGTTTGGAAATGCAACAATTTTTATGCGAAATTCACTCCGAAATGGAAACTCGGCACTCGCACTCATCTACAGATACGGAGCCATAAATTCTAACATTTCTTCTAAAGAAATCGAGCGTATCCTCACCTCATTTATACAGCAATGGCTAAGCATTGTTCACACGAAGCGAAGCCAATGTAAGAAAATAAAGAGCAACTATAAAACTTGTAACGAACTCAATTGACAACTTGCAGCAAAACATATTTTAACAAGGTGCAAGCAAACGTCCAACGATGAAGTTTTATTTAGTTTTCACTGAGAATTCAAATACGGCAGCACACAACCGCATTACTACGGTGACGGTAACTTCATCTGACAAAACTGCGTATGTAAAACGTATGGGTCCAAAATATTATTTAACTGTTGCTTGAGATACAACTGAAAATAATTAGTTTTGCAAACACCTGGAAAAAATACTTAAGCCATTTTTCCTGTGGTATTGAGTTAAGATTGCGTCTCGGTTATGCCCTTACGCTTTTGGCTATCAGGTCAAAATTTACCATGCGTAATTAGCTTAATTTGTGCGAGCAATTCATAAATCAACAGATTTACTCTCTTATATCAGATTTCAAATTACAAATTACGTAAACATTTTCCCATGTAATCTATTCTGTAGACGACAGCACGTTAGGTGCTTCATTGTCGATGGTACTCCTGACAGACAAAATTTTGAAAAATGCAAACAGCTTTACAATAAACTGAAAAGAAACTTTTTGAAAGATTTGCACAGTGTATCTGGTGCACAGCACTACGTGTAACAGTTCAGTTGTAAGGATTGCTAATGCGGTGTCATCTGCGGCTAATTTAAAAATTAACGACATTTTTGGTGTTTCATTCCAGTAAAGCTGAAGTTAAGAGGACAACTTCTCCGGGCGATTGGCACATAGTTCGGGAGTGCTTCGTGCGATCCTTCTGCGACTACCCTGCTTACAAACGCTTAATCCAGGACGATTCAAAGAGAGAAACGTTCTTACGCGCGTATTTGAACGCAAACTATGATGCCCTGGTTGGAAACGACAGAGGAATTCTGCTGGTAGTTAAAGTTCCTTCTGATGACACAGTTGCTGAAAAGACCGAAAAAGACAATCACACAAACTCTATGAAAATTGTTGGAGGATGTTTGATTCTGCGTCCTTCGCTTGCACTTTGGTCTGAGAAAGAAGACGAAGTATTCTACAAATCTTATGAAAAGCACAAGTTGGCTAAAATCTCACCAAAAGATTTCCAGCGTTTGCTCAGGTTGTTCCCTTAAGTAATTATATTAAATGATATATGCTTATGCGTTTTGCAAAACAAACAATGATTAATATGTGTCGAAAGTGGACCTACCGAAAATTCATCCAGTCCAGACCTACTGAATCTCCGATTGCTTAAAGTGCCACTCAGACCTTGCAGAAAATTGGCAGCAATCAATACGAGGGAAAAAATGTTCTGATCGGGCTCCACCGTATAGTAACACGTGTGGAAAAGCCACTGAGCTTTTGTCATGTTGGGTCGAGCTAAATATTTAATTTTCGAAACACCTGTATATTTTGTCGACATACGAAGCATGTAGGATGTGCAGTGTCTTGTGCCGCTACCAGAGGCGTAACGAGGTTAGATGGCGCCCGGGGCAAGAAGCAAGTTTGGTGCCCCATGTTCGAAACTGAGCTCTTCTGGAAGCAAATTTACTGCATTGAAGAAAGTACTTGTGACATTGTTGGAACTTTTCGGCGCCTCCCGCAGCCATTTGGCGCCCCCATAGTGACTCGGCTCACGGGTAATTGTGTCCCCCTAGCCTCCCCGCGTTACGCCCCTGGCCGCTACCATGCTTGTGCGGAGAACCAAAATCTTTAGATGGATATATTTGGATCACATACTGAACAGGGCTGTGGAGCCGAAGCCCGGAGCCGGAACCAGAGCCAAAGCGATTTTGGATGGCTGGAGCCGGAGCCAAAAAAATTTTGACGGTGGAGCCGGAGCCTGAATTTGGGTTCCGGCTCGTATCACCACATGCCTTCATGCTGGCTAATATCCATAGGATATTAGGCTAGTTCCTGCAATAACCAGTTACTGCGTTGTGCGAAGATGAATTTGAAATTAAAGTAGCCCTTCCAGCTGAAGATCAATTGCAGTGCTCAAACCGTGGGCTTTGTCGGGGACGATTCGTTTCGGTAATTTCGTAATATTACAGTATTATGAAACGGCCTTCGAAACGGAAGGTAATGCTTACCAGCAAAGAGCTTGACAAAGTGATAATTGGTGATTTAGGATGCGAAAGTTATTTTTGCTGGAATTTTGTTTAATATGACTCTTCAAGTCATTTGTGGTAAGAGAAGTGTTAGCAAACCAGGATGAAAACGTTTTGATACGTCTTTATCCGACTTGGATATAAATTGGTAAACTCTGCGTAATTAAATTGTTGGCATCAGACAGACATATCTTTGAATTCATTAATTCATGATCGTGTTGTAACGCTGAATAGTCTTGTTATTAGGTGTATTTGTTGCTTAACCAACTGTAATTATAATTGCATTTCTCTAACTTATAAAAATTAGTAAAATTTTCTTAAGGTGACATGTTCTGTTCAGCAAGCATCAACCAGTCTCACATGCGGCAATGGTTTGCTTTTATTAGAGCAGAAAGGTAAACTCTCAACAATTTACCAACTACAACAACTTTTCTCAAAAAGGCATAAGCTTGCATACAATGTATGCCATCTCATGTTATAAAATCCAGAGTACGAGCAGGAAGTAAACAGTTTAGGGAAAATGTTTAGGCGTGTAAATTTTATTTGTTTATTAATAAACGTTTTGTTTATTTATTTTTCATATCAGGGGTGGGCAAATAGCGGCTCGCGTGCCAAATATGGCCCGCCACAGCGTTTTCAGTGGCCCGCAGAAGCATTCAGGAAAATCTTCAAATCTGAAATTTCAACCAACCTCTCATAGTAAATAATAGTACTGAGGCTATAAACCGATACTGGCTTCTACTCCCATAAGAAGGTATGGCTCGCCGCTAAATGCGGCCTTCTCAAAGTGGCCCCCGAGCAATAATAATTGCCCACACCTGCTTCATATGATTGCTTCCGATTTTCTGTCCTTTGTATTCATATGCAGACAAACACGACGCAGCAATAGCATGGCCAGTCATTGCTCACAGGTATAGGTAGGAACAGAAATGGGTACTGGTCGTTGACAAAGGTACTGGCTCCAAATTGCTCAGTATCAGTTTTTATAACTTTGTTTTTTTTTAATAAGTACTATATTTTTATTGCTAAGTAACCAAACTGCAAGTTACTTGTGTGTCTTATGAGTGGAACAATATCATCTCAGTAAGCGACTTTTCTTAGTGTTCTATGCATAACCGCATGCATAAACAAGTCTTGCCAAACACGCTACATTCCAACCTCTTGACTTACTCCATCCACTTGACAAATCCGCCTGTTTTACAGATACGAGAAGTGGGAAAGCGAGCAGATCGACAAAAAACTTGCTGGAGGCGGTGTGCGCGCATGGTCCGGTTTGTTTTGCGCCGTGCAACCGGAGTACGCCTGTCAAGGTATCGGATCTGCCGTGTACAGCGAAGCGGCGAAACTTGTTGGGGCAGACTGCCACCACGAAAAAAGCACTGGCGGGGGCAATAGTTTATCCACAGCATCCCGAAAAACAATCAGGGGCTTACCCAGCTTGGTGTTGAACAAGAAAAGCACTATTTCTCCCATGCTTCTGGAATCGTTTTTCTGCAAACGTTTACAACCGAGCAATTTTATGCGACAAAGCAGCAATGCCCCGGATGTTGCACAGCCTAGAGTTCCTGGACAATATGGTGAAGCGTATCTACAGCCGGCTAAGATCACTGGTCGCCCTGCACTTCGCCAGCGAAAACCAGTGTACATGGCCGTAAGCCACAGCGACAAAGCAGCGAAGTTCCATACTTCCAATGGGTTCGAACAAGTGACTTGCGTGCCGTACTACGACGAAGATGGATCGTTCCTTTTTAACGCTCATGTGCTTATAATGGACTGGTTTCATTCGGGACAATTAGAGCTGTGCACGCAAGTCTTTCTATCTTCTGTAAGCAATTAAGACTTCCAAATTGAGAAAATTCCTCTTTAGTATCAGGGATATCTACAAACTCTAGATATCCCTGTTTAGTATCATCGCTCTTATCGCATTGTTTTTATCTGGTTGATTAAAATGGGCCTTTCACTCAGCAAACACTTCGTGGTGACAATCCCACATACCCCAACTTCACCAAACTCCTCGTCTAAGAGCTTCTTTCGGAAGTAAGTTCGTGGAGTATGACATTTTAAGTTGAAGCTCCAACAAAATTGCTTACACAAGAGTGGAACATCTGATTTATTTGTGACTTTAGAATCTTGTGATAAGTGCCAGTAGACCGTTTTTAATAACTCAGCCTTCTAAAAGATTATAAGCCTCTGCTGTTTTGGTAAATTGAGTTACAACGAGACAAATAAAAACAATCACCGATTTCCACGCAGGCAGGCCAGCCATGAAATTGCCTACTGTAGGTTGCTGGGCCATTGTTATAGAACAGGGCTTCTCAAACTTTTTGTTCTACGACCCATTTTAAAGATGTTTTTTTCAATGCGAGCCTTGATGGATAGCCTAGATGTTAATAATACATGTAAATATCCCATTACAAATCTCAAGGGGCATTTTTGTCTGTGGCGACATCATGCAAATGCACACAATCCACGAAAGTAACTATGCAGTAATAAAACTATCACGTAATGAAAACAGTCAGGTGAAAAAATATTAACAAAAAAGCAACTCCAGTTTACAGAAGCTATCAAGCACAACTAATGGGATGGATGGACTTGATAATTAGTACACAGTTCATCCATTCGTAGATTGATGCAAGTCAACGCAGGACGAAGGACATTCTCAACATGTTTCAAAAAGGAACGGGTTTTGGACTCGATAATTACCATCAATTTTGAGAACGCCGCATCACACAAATATGTTGCGAAAAAGGCTAAGGGTTTATGAACGGCTAGATCAGAACTGACTGGGCATTCATTTCTTGTTCTTTTCCAAAAGAAAATGACATAAACTCTGTTCCGAAAATTCTAGTTGAAAACTTCTGTCGTTTAATAACTCCGCAAAGTCATCCTCGGCATAGCAGGTGTGTCGCCTCCTCAAATTTCAATTGTGTATGGTTTGTGGTTCCAACTTTTCCTGTATCAAAGTCCAACGTACTTTTGAAACTGTGCATGAAGCTTTTAGTCTAAAACTACTGAGTGTGCTCTCAAAGCAGTTAACGTAGCCCCTGACTAGGCCTACCATGTCTTCGTGTCGCAGTGATTTCAGTAAGGTCAATATTGGTCAGTACGTCAAAATAATCATGACGTAAAAAGGCATACTTTGTGCTTGGTTGGTTATTATCATTTGATAGACATCCTAGTAAACAACTGACAGCATGAAGCACGGTATTGCCCCTAAAAATGAAGTAGAAATAAATTCGCTGAAGGCCTACTTTTAATTTTCTTGAAAAGATTTCAAAAACTTTTATACAGTAGAACTCGTCTTATTCGTCAATTTGCTAAATTCGTCACCTCTTTCTATCCCTTAGAAGCGTTTTGTTTGGTTAATACGTCACTTGCAGTTTTGCTTTTGATGTCTAAGCAGCTAGTACGTGTGGGAATTCAAACAAATTAAGGATCTTTATCTGAGAATTGTTGGACTTCGCAATTTGTTTATCGAATTCATACACGACGTGCGAAGCGCGACCCGACTTCCCATTGAATGAACGTGGGAAGTTTTTGCAGTTTGTTAAAGATTTAAAAGGTGCTTGATTAAATGGAGGAGTCCAGATAGAGTAGAGGAATTAATCGTTGTATTCAACCATAACGTCATAAACTTGTATTTTACTGCAAATAAAACCACTGTGTATACGAGTTACTATGGTAAAGTATACCAGCTTCTATGATACATTTTTCACCTGTTTGCATAATTCGTCACTTCGCCTAATTCGTCACTTTTTTCTAATCCCCTTTGAGGTGACGAATTAAGCAAATTCGACTTGTATCTGATTTGACAAGCCAATTTCCTCGCGGCCCCAAAATTACATTTCGCAACCCCAAATGGGGTCACGACCCATAGTTTGGGAAGCCCTGGTTTAGAGCACCCGTTGGCAAAGCTATGTTATATGAACCCGATTTTCTTGTGATTGCAACCTCGAAGTTCACGTAAACTCTTCGAAAAACAAACTTAAACAGATGGCTTTCCGAAAGAAGCTTTATGACAGTAGGCCTACAGTAATCAGATTATTTAGAGAAGCGGGCTACACAACTGTAGTCGGTGAAAAAAGCGATTAAAACAGCGGCTGAAACAAGCCTAGATTTCTGGCATGCGGAGGATCACCCGGCTTGCATCAAATTCAGGAATTCCTCAGCTGTTACGAAATAATTCACAATTAAAAAGAATGCATATGATTGCAACTTATATCACCGATGAGTTGTTTTTGCGAACGTGATTCTCAGGATCGTGATACACGTTGCGTATTTGAAACGTTTTTGTGGATTGTGAAGTTTGAAAAACAAATAATAAATTAACACTTTAACTACAGTAGAAATAGGGCTTGGATTCGATGACCAAGCTCAAAGACAAGAAATGCGTCAAGCGATGCCCATTTAAAATTGTCGCAAACATCTGTAGTCTGTCAATATAATTGAGCCAAAAGAAAAGGTTCTCAAGGCTAAGTTTTCTTCCATGAATGACAAAGAATCTCATCAAAAACTTGCCCTCATGTTAAATGCACATAGCTACCTTTTTTTAAAAAACTTGTCGTAAATACCAAAAAGTTTAACGCATTTTTAAATCTTAGAACTTACCCAAATCCTGAGAAACTTCGAAGTTTTTCCTTGAATTTTATAAAATCGTCCTTCATTGCAATCGACATTTTAATTTCCTCGCGTTTTGTTGCCATTCCGATTGCGTTTGTGTTGTTGGGTGAAAGGCTATCTAAAATTGTCAACAAATTTGAACTGTGCTGTACCGGTGGGACTGTGGGTACAAGACGTGTTTTAATGCTCGCAAACCGGTTCTACAGACCGCAATGCATGAAACATGCCAAATCATTGTGTACTTAAATCCTTCGCAGTCCGATAGGTTTTTACGCGTATGCGCCAGCAGGTCTGCTTCTATTTTCTGTTGCGTGTGTTTGGTCCTTTGCTTTTGTAGTTACGTTGACATTTTGTAATTGTTGAAGTATCGACGCCAAAATAAAATTAAAAATACGCACGTTTTTCTCATATCCATAAGCCTGCATATCACGTAAGCCATTTGGTGATTTCGTGTTTTTTTGCAATTACACACCAAAAACCTGGATCAAATGCTGTACATACCTTACTGACAAACTATCAAAGCATAGTTTGCATCAAATGTGGTCATAATAGCTATTTACCATTTTTGGCAACTTGCAGCAACTTTGCTAGTGCTTGTATCGCATTTCAAAAGCTGTAAGATTAGAGGTCTTCGTTACCGACTATCTGTTTCAGCAAAAACATTCCGTTGCCATCGCTCACAGTTCACGACGAAAACATCGAAAGCACGACAAAGCCGTCCAGATTACGCCTACTTTGCCGGCATTCTTGGGCTTGGCAAAGCAGATCAACTCAGAGAAGACGCTGGACTGCATTACATGAATTAATTTGACGCCTAACATGTGCGGATAGACTGCGGCAAAAGGCAATATAATTAGCCTGTTCTCATGCTCTGTCTTCGCTTTTCTTTGGCTCATCTCTTGCAGTATATGCTGTTTTTATGTGTAACTTATTGGCAACTATGTACCAAATATACCTTTCGTTTAAATATAGTTTTTGGTGCTAAGATTTCGATATTTAGTGAGACCTGGTTTATGACGTTTTTGTGCCCATGAAGCTCTAATGTCTGCAAAAACACAAACTAATCGTTAAAACAACAAAAAAGGTGAAAATGCATCATCCCATTAAAACAGGTGGCTCTCCGCCTGACTGCTCAGTTCGCTACTATAATTTGTCTTCACTACAACAGTCTTCGTCTATTATTGCGTTTCACTTTTTGAGGTCCCTTGGATAAAATTCGACTTGACTGCTTCGCTTCTCAGAACTGCTAAACGTTGGTTAGCTTGAATTTAGTCTTGTGCTTATATGGTGACATCGTTTCACTTCTTTTGTAAATATTTCTGTTGGGACCAGCTAGTATACAGTGGTTCTTAACTTTTCCAATACCGGGAACTCCTATTCCTGAAGGTATTGACTTGGGGACCCCTCGTCTGCGCAATCTACAAAGGAGGTTCATGATTAAAAAGCAAACACTATTATGCTAATCGGATAAGTTGGTTACTACTGGAGCCCCAATCAATTAAAAGAAACCTTTATTTATGAAAGCACAGCAGAAGTGGTTAATAGAGTACCACAACGATATACTCGGAAAAGCACAACACAAATGATTAGTCAGTGTGACCTCTGTTCTTGTCTCTTTGAAACAAGCTTATCAATAGGAGGGTTAATATTGCCTGATATAAATTTTCGTGTCATTTGCAACTCTTGAGGCGAATACGGTACATAGTTTCGATATTAACCAAAGCAGACATGGCAGCTTCACAGAGGTATGTTCGTGGAAATGGAATCAATACATCGAGAGCTCCCGTTTGCCAATCCAGGATTTGCTTGCAACACACTGCACCAAAATTCCATCACTGAGATGGAGCTGAACTTGGTCTTTGCGGCTTAATTGAGAACTCTAATTCCAGATGTAGCCCTTGAAGGTTGAACTGCTCGCTGTCGTTCATCTCAGCAATAAAAGTCTCCCCATGAATCTATGCTGGAGAAGATTCAGATGTTGGGAAGTTATTTTCAATTTTCTTCTCGAGGTTGCTTATGTGAACATCAATTAAACACAAGCCATACGTTAACTTCCTGATCACCAATTTCATTGTCCAACAGTGAAAACCACGCCAAAATTCTGGTTTCTTGCACTTTTTTTCCATAGGGATAACTTCTTTTTGAAGGCGGGACCTTCTCTGCAGCCTCGATCTGAGATTTATTTTTCCCCTGCAAAGAAAGATTGGGTTCATTCAAAAGACTAAAGATGTCTGCCAAATAAAAGACTCACTTGGAATCCATCGTCATCAAATAGTTTAGCTAGTTCCACTGGCCCATGCTCACAAAGGAACACGGCAACTCTAGTGACAAGTTCTGCAACACGGAATAGCACTTTTCCCCGCGATAACCATGGCACTTAAAGTGTGGAAAAATGGTACTGATTCTTCTATCCAAGGTCCTCACAAAATGCTTTAAATAATCGGGATTCCACGGCCCTGATCGATGCCCTATCATAGCAGGTGCACCGTCTGTGCAAACCGATCCCGCTTTGCAGGGTCGCAACCAACTGATATTTTCGGTGGAGGGCGAAAATAATTGTAATTTGTTGTTGTACTATTGTCGTTCCGGGCGGCAAAATGATTACAACTTGTTGTTGTACCTAACAACTAAACATGTTTTTGAAAATTTCGGGGAGGGGGTTTGCCCGAAAATTTCGGGCAATTGCCCGGTTGCCCCACCCGCTGGAATTTTTCACGAAAAAATGCATTGACAAGATCAAAGGCGTCTTAGCTCTAGTTCTCTCTATCTCAAGGCAAAATGGAAACTCGTCCTCAACAGCATTCTCTATCACAAATCTCATGTATGTCACTAATTGCCACATTGAATTGATATCCGTTGTTTCATCAAATTGAAGCCTTGTTCTACGTAGGCTTTCTTGAATTTGAGCAATACGCTTGCTCAAAATGTTGTTCGCTGTGTCTGCAATCCTGCTAGTTACAATTACCCACTTTACACTCCACTGTTATCGGATTGACGCGTGAGCGATTCGTCGCCCTTGGCTTACCTTCGTGAACGCATTTGCGAACTCGATGTTGGGGCGTTTTTACACTGCAAGGAACTCGAAGATTTGCTTCGTGCGCTTGGCCTAGGGTTTTGCGAAAGATAACTAATAGGTGAAAATGAAAAGATAAAAGCTGATTCTACCACAGAAACGTGCTTTTCGTAGGTGTAGTTGGAATCGCCAAGATGTGGTTTTATTTAGTGTAGTCCGAAAAATAAGAGCCAGCAGAGAAAATCGTGAAGAACTACCATGGGCGATGAGGTCATATAAACCGCGTGGCATCGTTATTGCACTCTTCAAGTGATTTTGAATTTGAATAGCTTCTCTACAGGGCAGTAAATGAGAGTTTGTTTTTACACTGCAAAGCCACTTTGTAGATTTCAGTCAAGACCATTAACCAGTCTATTCTCTGCAATACAATACAACAGAGTTTCAAATATGAGGATTCACAGCACTTTGTAAGTCGTAATCAATGAACAGTAGGCAGGATACTACAATTCACCAAATTGCAACTGTAACCTATTTATAAACTTCCATGACACATTTATGCTACTCCATAAGTTCCATTATGAACTGAGGAAATCATAGACACATAATTGGGATACAAAATTCAAAGTGTATATTGAAGACATCCACTTCCAATATTACATATTTTGCACAGAGGTTGAATCACTCTACTATACCAAGGTGTAATGAAAACCTATTAATCAGTATTGGGGACGGGGTAGTAGTCCTTCAGCACAATAGCTGATGTCTTGTAATCTAACGAATAATTTTTCAGTTTGCTTAACCGATTCGATTTTGCTGATTTTTTCGCTAACTAGGTGTAGTCAGCCTACAGGCAAAAATATTAAATAAATTAATCTATCATTTTTGCTACAGATTACTTTAATATGCTAATCTGTTCAACGGTAGTGTTTTGTGGTTTTAGCATCAAACAAGTACAGAAAACGTTGCCCAAGACTTAATGCAAACCACCCAACCTCTTCTCCGCTCGAATCCCTTGTTATCGGATTCCCAATCTACCTCTGCTGGCTGGATTCGCTGAATCGGATATGGTGGAAAAAATTCCCGCTCAAGCAGCTCGGTGAGACACTCACGGTTGTGCTTGAATGGTTTGTGGGATTCCCAATCCAACGCTAATCCGATAACAGTGTAGTGTAAAGTGGGTAATTGTCGTCAAACAAGGGGCTGAATCTATTCTTTCTGCACTGTTTCGACAAAAGAAAACATGCGTCACTTTTATCGCGCATGGCTTTGTGATCACTATACCACTGTTGGGTGCGTTTGCGATTATTAAAAGAAGTTCATAGGAAGAGAAGCGTAACAGGTTAGATGGCTTCCGGTGCAAGAAGCAAGTTTGGCGCCCCCTGTTTCGAACCTGAAGCCTTGTTCGAACCTGAGGTCCGAAGTAAACGTATTGTATTGAAGAAAGTAGACTACTTGCGACACTGTTGGGACTTTTCGGCGCCCCCCACAGTGATCGTCGCCCCCATAGTGATGCGACGCCCGGGGAATTGTGCCCCCTTTGTCCCCCCTCGTTACATCCCTGCATAGGAAGCGCGCAGGAGTGGTTGAGAAGTTAGGCGGAAGCCTAAATGGAGCGTTCCACTCACATTACATAACGAGCTATTTTCGCTTTGAATGTTGAATCCGTGTTCTCGCTATACTTTAGTTCCTTGTGCCACTTCAACTTCGAAGGTTTCAAGGAATCATTGCCCAAAACGGTTTGAAAAAGATGTAAGGACTGACGATGCGTGGTGTTACGTGAAATAGATTTCCTATTAAAAATTTGCGATTGATTCCTTGCTTGTTTCACCTGAGGGGTGAAGTTACTTGCCCAAACGGTATTGCACAATGTGCACTGAGCGTTGGCAAGTTTGTTACAACCAATAACTTTTGTGAAAACATACTGAACGAAAGAATCATTCCAGAAACGTATTTTACTTTTACCTTTCGCAGCCATTGTTCAACAAAAATGACTATTACCTGATGAAGAGAAACTAAAGACTATTTGAAAAGTCAAATTATACTGCAAAAGTAGCTAAATCATACAAATTCACTTTCGTGGTAAGCGCATGCAAAATGCAGAAATGATATATCAAATACTAAATAGAAATAGGTGAGTGATTGTCTTGAGTTCTCTCCGCTCTTAATTGCTCAGGTTGTAAAATTCTAACCAGCAGGCCGGTAGCAACTAGCAGTTAGGTACCAGGAAGTTGCTGGGAGAAAATCAGACACTGCGGTATCCCACCGGTATACCTAAAGTTCTGTGTTTCATTCTTTCACGCAATGCGTTCGTGTGTGGCAGTTAGAAGAGAAAGTGCCGCCGCAACTGCAACGTGAATACTTCAACCCTCACATATTTTATTAAGCGTGATCTCTCCTTTTTGAGATGATTATTTCATATTTAAACCTCAAATACAGAACAATTATAGTTGGATGATCATTTGCTTCTCAGCAGGCGTTGGTTACATCATTCTCACCAGAATTATCTGAGCTACTGTCGTCAGTTTTCAACTACTTCAATGCTGTTGTCTGAAGTTACATAAGAATTCTTGATGCCCTACAATCTCACTACATAGCTCTGCCTTCATTGGATTCCTAACCAATTTTTTAAATCTAGAAGAGAAAATAATTCAGTCTTCCATTACAAAACCTTAAAACAGGTGTAGCAGTGGGATACTTGTTCCTACTCTACTGCATCACAAAATTCAATAAAAACCTAAAAATGACGGTGTATTATATTACATTGGACTAAAACAAATAATTTGCTCAGAACTAGAATGATGTAACATTGCGTACGTCTGACTGGATAGCATGATAATACCATTATTACTTTTATACTTCCTGAGAATTCACGGAATGATTCCCAAGGCCACATAGACTTTTCATCAAGTTTGTAAAAGTAGTTTTGTAAGTCATGGTTTTAGAATATACTGGTAGTTGCTACACGTGCTGTTATAAGAATATATTATATTTCACTGGGGACTCCGTTAAGAACCACTGAGCTGGAAGAATCCGTACTTCTTCTGTAAGGCACAGGTCGTTTCTTCGTGAATCACGCCTGAACGCTTGGTGCTCTTGTACAAAAAGACCATTCACAGTAACGTCAATTTTTTCCTTCTTGAGTTTCCAAATTACTTCTGAAACTTTCTCCTGGTTCTTGCAACCTATTGTTTTTGAATGTGCTTATGCGATCATTAATCTCTCCCTGAAGGTTGGGGTAGTGAGGCCATGACAAGTCTTTGTTGTTGATCCGTAGTTCGCCGCTGCTTGGTAGACGCTGCTTTCCTTAAATAAGAGCGGTTTATGCATCGTCAAGCGTTGTCTTAAATAAGAGTGTTAATAATGAACCACCTACAGTAATATCGTCTTAAATAAGAGCGGTTTATGCATCGTCAAGCGTTGCTGTACACTGTACAGTGAAATTTTAACAAGTGTAACAGGGAAACAAGCAAACTATTAATATGTAGTAGAAGTTTACTGAATAACCAGACCATTATTGAACCATCTACAGTGATATGCTTACGAAGTGTCATAAAGAGTCAAAATTATGAGGTTTAAAAAGTGCAACGACAAATCGCTCATAAGTTTTAAAATCGCACAAACGATAAATGCCTGAAGTGTCTCATAAGGATACAGTATATTTCCCTTGCTGGCCACAGAAAGCAAATACATTTTGACTCGAAGATAGTTTCATGATAAAAATCTTTGAAGAGCGACGTACACGTAAAAACAAACTGGGCTGCTGTCTATATCGTTTCTGCCGTTTTCAGTGTCTGAGCTGAAGCTGGCATTGGGAAATATTCTGCAGTGTTTTTGGTGTAAGCGAGCAGCCAAACCAATCAACATAAATATTGCGGTATTGATGTTACGCAGAAACTAACTTTGAATCTTACGAAAAAGGTGTCAATTAGTAGAAGAAAGTAAGCCGAAACAGCGCATTTATTTGTCTTCATAATGGTTAAATATGGTTTACCTTGGCCGAAGCAAACCGGCAAACAAAACACTTCTTTTCTCCGTCAGCAGCACATGAACAGAAATACCCTGAGTTCTGTGTTTTTCAAACATGGCGCTAGGTTTCAATGAACAGAGTTTTTATGAATGCGCTTTTAATTTCACGGAGCTAAATAAATGTTCTTGGCTTGGTACAAAGAAACCGAAGGTTACATTGCTTACAGCAATTCTAGCATGCTTTGTGTCCGAGTACAAACAATCTAAAGAACATTTATCAAAAAGAGCTGTTATGCTATCCACACTGTTAAGGATAGCTTACATTGTCGGGAAGTTTTCGTATGTTTTTAAGGACGAAGCTCTACTTATTTTGAGCTTCAGAATCTTCCTGCTCTTTACATTCTGTTGTTTGTGGCGATAAAATTGACTGCCCATATCTTCAACTGAAATCCTGTATCAAGTCAGTAGCGTAAGAATCTTCGCAAATTGATGTATTGAAAAAGAAAATCGATTTCACCGCTATCACGACATCTTCAGTATCAGTAAATTGAAGCAAAAACGCGCACGTATATGCAATTAGTTAATATTGCGAAATACAGGCGAAAATTGCGTGGAAAACATACAAAGCAAGAGCGGAAGTTTCGGTAGAGTAAAAGTCAGTCAAGTCAAAACCAACAAAGAAGCGTGTGCAAGCAGCCAAAAACGTCAAGAATGACAGAAACAAAAACACCATAAGAAATTGGACACGAAAACGCCTAAAGCGGAAAAACATAAAAAAGATAAAAATGATACGCTAAACCAGACAAGTATGTCAGGAGCATGCCATCACGTAGGATGAACGCTGATGCGGTATTTAGGATGATATATGTCCCGGTTTGTGGCTTGTCACTTGATTGTCCCGGAAAACAGAAACGCAGTTCAAACTGCAGGCAGCAGGAAAAAGTGAAGTTGGAGAAAAGAAGCAATAGAATTGAACTTTGAAAAGTTCTTTGCTGTTTCGGTGACCCTGGCGTTTCTTGCTCTCCACTTTACATTTGGCAAAGTTGTCACAGGAAATCAAAGGAATTTACACAATTTGCGCTGATGCGAGGCACACTAACATTTCACCGTTATTTGAAAGGTTCGCCACTTTCATTGCGTCCGTAAATGACTTAGAAAAATAAAGCTGCGACTTCCCCAGGCACACACTACATCTGCATAACGCTGAAAACTTTAAACAGGCGTAATATCTCCAGGTTTTCATCTGCTTAAGCCAACTCTGTTACACAGAAAGCCTAAAGAAAACCAAAGGGTTTGTGCCCAAAACTTTATTGACTCAATTCATTGTACTGTATAAACTTGCATCTTACTTGATATATACGTTAAAAGCATCACGTATGTTTATGGTCCGTTAGAATGCAGAACAGTATAGTCAATTCAGAAAACACGAAAAGCAGTATATAACTACATGGACGTCGAGAGGAAGGGCAGAGAGGGCCCAGGCCCTCCTGGATTTTGAAATTTTATATTTTGTTACTAACGTTTTATTAGAAAAATGTTTTGATCACTGCTGCCCCTCTGGAAAACTCCTTTTGGCCACCCCCTGGAATGATCAACTATTCCCGCCCTGGAAAAAATCCTTCCGACGACCAAGTATGACTCCGTCGTTTATTCTGTTAGCTTTGTTCACTCTATAGCATAGCCATGACTGCTGTGCTAGTTTGAAAATTTGTATTAAATTTGTATCACCAGGCTTTACCATTTCTATTGTAAGTCGAGGTTTACTTCGTAGGACATAATTTTGTGTAGATAGTTTTCACTGTTTTCCAATTTTTGGCAGAAGTTTACGTTTTATTTTTAAACTGTTGAGTATTTTTTACTTTGCTCGCCACGACGAGACTGATCAGATAGGTTTTTCATCTGCATCACTTCGCCTCCAAAAGCAGCGCCCATGTGAGGTTTCACTACGGTGTTTTTTTTCTCAGTAACAAAGTAACACTGTAAGAAGATTTTCGTTTTGTTCGTCGAAGTTACGGGTAAATATGTTGCGTTTGAAATGTGTGTCTGCAATCTGCTATTTTGTTTAAAACTGCAACAAAAACTATGTTGGGGAGGACTGGTGCAGCAACACTCGTTTTGATCATCGTCGTCACGCTGATTTAGAAGTGCAAGACTTCGTAAAAGCTTTGGATTACATTACTTGAGCTCTGTGGATTAATATCTGTGGCAAAGCGAAACAGAACTAACGTTAGAGTTCGGCCTAAAAGCATTTTGTCAAACAGACGATGGGAGCTGTTGGTCAGCTTGATTTGTTGGTCGAGCCATTACTACAGTGCCCAGTAATGGGCACAAAATTTTCAAAGATTATCCGCAGCTAATCGGACTTGCTCCTGATAGAGTATATTTTCGGGCTTATCGTGACGTCGATGTGATGACTGCAGCAGCAGCTTTTGGGGAGTGCATTTTTGCAGCCGTCGGCTGGCAAAAGTAAGTTGCCATTTTTGGTGGATTTATTACTGTAGTGAGTTCTGGCACGAGTTGAAGATAACTAATCAATCACACGTCGGTGGCCAATTGAAAGTTGTTGCTGCTTCGGTCGCTTACAGACCGTTAATGAGATTACCGTTGGCGTCTGGAGCAAGCGTGGACGATTTACGAGCAAAGCAGCCAAAACAATTTACCTTTGAAAATGTTTGGGTTTCCTGAGCCAGCGGCAAAGAAAGTGTTTTCTTAATGCTTTTTTCCTATTTAAAAAGCACTTTTCAATCACCAGCACAATCACAGTATGTTCAGGCAGAACGTCATGCTCCTACTGTGGGCCGGACATAAAAACACCCTTTGCAATTTTTATGCACGTTTATAATCAGGAAGGTCACAAAGCCGCTTTCTATATATACACTTTCCACATTGCATGCGCTTGTATTTTAATTATTGAAAAGAAATCCTTTGTCGGCTGGATGAGTAACTTACTGAATACTTCAACTGTCAGATCAATTCTGAAAGTGAAGAAAGTGCGGGCCCTGACGCGAATTTGCAAAATGTAGGCAAGCCCAGAACAATCATGATCTGATTGACCAGCTCAGTCACGTGACTTAATACTGAAAACGTCGCTGACCTATTCACCGGCTTTTCTATATGAAGGAATGCAGTCACGAGACCTTTTTTTCTAGCAAGGCTAGCCTATCAGTATCATAGCTATTACGATTTAATGAAGGTTTGTCAGAATGCTTAGTGCTGGTTCATGATTTGTTGTCAAAAACCGCACGATGAGGTAAAACTGAACCCTGCGTTTGTACAAAGCATTAATTCAACTGCCCCTTCTAAAAGGTTTGTGGCTCATTAGTCATCTTAGTTGAAACTTGAAAAGGCCGCGACATGGTTCCACCATTTCGCTGAAATTTTGCAATTACCTGATCGTTCTCAATATCGTACCAGTTTGACCTGTGACGACATCTCAAGAGCGGTATGAGCCATCCTTCCATTTGTGCAGCAGCAAGCATTCATACGGGAAATTGACGTGATCAATCGTTGTGCCAGACCGAAACTTGGATGCAAGCGAGACATCAAACGCAAGGGCTTGGCGTGCAGCATGTTCATGTTAAACCTTGTTTTTGCTGCCCATACTGATAATTTGATGATTAAAATTGCCAAGAGTGATACTTTCAAACTATGGAAATCTAAGAAATATGTGATATGAAAAGTATAAGTACTTAGTGTTACCTTTCTTGTAAAAACAACTCCTATGAACCTTAAAGATTAAAGAAAGCATAGCTGGAATGCTTCAAGAACATACGCCCACAAAGACCGTTACAAATTCAGAAAGCATTATTCTTGCCGCCACAATAACATTCGTGGTAAAGTGATGGTTGTTTAAAGTAGGACAAAGTGAATAAAGTCTTTTCTTTCTTGTAAATAGAAAGCCTTTTCTTGGTAGACATTTTAGGCATTTCCTCATTGATTTATCATGAGACACTTGCTTCTTTGTCTTGTTAAATTGATACACCATTAAAAAAAATCAATCATTTTTTTAGGCGACGTGCTATCATTGACGTTACCATTAACTTGTCGCAAGAAGCACTAAAAATATGATCCACTGGTCCAAATGTACCCAACTGTTGTAAAGGTAAATGCTGTCCATAACCATCAGTACTGTGCAGATGCACATAATCAACTACAGATTACTAAGGAGACAAAGAAAGCTTTTTTCACTTACTTTCAAAATGATTTATCATATGCTCAAACACTAAGATTTAAATAAAAGGCAAAATGATGGCAAATGATGGTATCACTGCTTCAGTTAACAGTAAAATAAACCCCAAATCCAGGTCTGTTTAGTATTTATGTCGCAGTTGTTCCCAAATACAGGGGTGTAAGACCTCATTCCAGGGCTACAAGAAGCGTGCGTCTTAATGATAGAAAATTCAGCTATTTATTACTGTCTTGCTGCTTCTTTGTTTTGTTGTACAACGGATTATAGACAAAAACGTGAGGTTCGTTGAAACCTACTTGTCACGATATTAATCATGCACGTACATAGGTGTAGGAGCAGGCACATTTTTGGGGATGTGAAGGATTATTTCCTGAATTTCCCCAAACTTGCCCGAAAAATTTTTTGGCCACTTTTTGTGCAAATATTTTTTCGTGAAGACCAAAAAAAGGTCTTCGTGTGATTTTGGGTGCCATTTTTTTAATCAAAGCACGTTGGGCGTCATTTTTGCCCGTTTTTTCAAGGAGTTTGCCTAGATTTTCAGGGATTTTGCAAAGGTTGTTACAGATTTGCCCAGATTTCCACGGGTTTTGCCCGGAATTTCAGGGATTTTACCCAGATTTTCACCTAATAAAGACTTTTCGAGATGGGCTTGCACCCCCTGCACCCCGCCTCCTATACCACTGTGCGCGTAAACATTAATTGTGATCTATTCTTCTTATTTAGGAGCTTGTAGTAGCTTTTGATCGAATTAATTAGATATTGGAATTGTTCTTGTGACGTGGCAAAATGGTTGGAGCGTAGTACACATACTGTACAAGTCGATTCCGCATTTCATCATTCTTAGTAAATAGCTCTGAAGTGAGTCGATCGTAGAGGAAAGTTGTGTGCACTGCCATTTATACTGTAGTGAATTGTTGTTCTTGTGAAAGCGTTTTGTTAATTTGTAGAGACGTGAAGCTCTATTCTACGTAACTGCGAGTGGAGACAAATAGAACCTTACATTAGCAAACCTTTGGAAGTCAGCCTTTTGATTATATTATTTTGTGCGTATTTCAAGCAAGTGATTATCTTTTGTAGAGCATATTCAAATGTTAATTCGTGTTGTCTTTTCTTGTCCATATCTTTGATTTTCTTTACATTTTCAAAAATGTAAGTTCCTTTCTATACGTTTCAAAGCTATGTCCTGAGCTACAGGTCTATCAAGTACGTCTATCTGATCTATCAGGACCTGTAAGTCATGATTATAAATTGTAGGGGGTATAAGGGTCAGAACAAAATTTTTTAGGGTTGAAGTAGTAAAAATGGGTGCCTTTTGAAAAAAGGAACCCCCTTGTGGGCCAGTTGGAGAATAAACTCATGTGGTGCTTATGCAGGTTGCCCCGTGGAGGACGATCAGTTGGTGTAAATTCAGATTTTTTAAAAACGCGCGAGCATAACGTTGAAGCGACAAATGTAGCGGGTGACCTCAGAAATGTGATGAAAGAATTTGTGACCAAGGGCTATGACATCTTTTTTCAACAACAAAACGAAAGATACCTTAATTAATTGATACATTCTCAAGTAAGTGTTATGCGCTACCACGAATTTGCTCAATAGTTCGTTCATCAAGTATTCCCAGTTTGCCTATAATGTAAAATTTTTGGTTATCACACGAAAAAGCATGTTGACACCTATAAAATATTGAACTGCAGCTTTCATAAGCCTAAAAAACTTGCTCTCGACAACTTTTCTTCTCACTTCACTGTTGTGCGGTGATTGTTGTTCAGGCCTCACCGCCAGTGACGTATCTCAGGTGTTTTGGGTGCGTGCAGTGAGTGTAAGATAGTTCGGCTCCAGTGCGTTGCTTTTTTGGTTTCAAAGACGGTTGACAAGGAGACGAAAAGCCTTTGACCTCTGATTAAATCTCACTGCCCTGAGTTATTCAACTGCGCTCATCTTTACTGTAGCTTCTTTTACTGACATACTTCTCTTATAGTTTGTTCCCGGGAGAATTTCCAAGGCATTGAGAAAAGATCACCAACACACTTTTGCTATAGTTCAGGGATGTACAACCTTTTGCTATTGCCGCCCGCATTACTTTCATTTATATGAAGTACGGCCGCCAATGAGTTCGAGTTATATTTATGAGATACTGCCAAGTTCCAACCAACGCAGAACACATTCAAACATAAATTGTGTATTCATTCTATAACTCTTTATGACATCACTATCCACATTTTTACGCATCGTGTCGACTGATTTTCTTGCCTTGCGTTTGTTTTGCTTCAATATACGCCAGCACCGCCGCCAAATCTTATAATTTACAATTACATGTGGACGGCCGCAAATTTCATTATCGAAGGGCGCATGCGGCCTTACAGCCGCAGGTTGTGCACCGTTGCTATAGTTTTATAAAATTCTGGCCCGTTTTCATACGTTGTTTGCTCGTTTGCTGTGTAAATTTATCTCATGTCAGTTTGCAGATGCTTTGCAATTCTAGGGAGTACAGTAGATATCGCTCACCCTGAAAGTACTTGATTTTAGTTTCAATAGTTTCCACGCTGCTCGTGGGTCGGCTGTCCTCCCAAATTTTGTGTTATGAACGCCTGGAGTTGAAAAAATGGAATGAAATATAAAACATTATGTTCTGGTTCTTGAAAAGTAAGCTTATTTCTTGCACAAAATCGCATTTCTCTCTTCGCTGATGAATGGTCCTGCTCCTTTCCAACACCTTTTCCATGCAAACTGTAAAAACTAATCAAACTGAAAACAAGCGCTAACTATTACTTCGTCAATTTATTCAGGATCCAAATCCGAAAAAATGTCAAATTTCTATCACTTTGCTGCAAAACAACAACATTGCGATGTGCGATGAAACTTAGTTTCTGGCTAGTAAGTAAGGATGTATAGTGAAAGTTTATGAGCTGTAAGTCTTCGGCGAATGTAACAAGTTGAGTATGAAATGTGAAAAGCCAACTGCTGTACATTGATTAGAACACCTAAGCAGGTATACCATACAGCGAACAACATGTGATGCAGTGTGAAAAAAGTAAAGTTGTTAGAACCAAAATACATATAAACTAAACCTATTTTGTGCGGCCCGCGTTGCGTAATCGGAATTTTCATACAATCAGCATTTAATTATTTAGTTTATTCGCCGATATTCAAAAGTGCTCGGCCAACAAGTAAACAAGTTCCTTTGAAACGAACGTAGAGACGGCTAGAAATGATTTGCCTGTAACCAGGATTCCCACACGTTTTCCAAAACCATTTTCCATACTTTTTCAATACCAAATTGAAAGACTTTAATTCCATCCTTTAGCTTCATTTTTCAAAAATTTTATTAATGGAACACATTGCAAAAACATCTGCAGAACTGTCATCAGTGGTTAAGAACAAAATTAGAATAAACAAATGGCTGAATTTGGAATTTTCCATATTTTTTCAATACCTAATGTACGTTTTGGCCAAATTCAATACTTTTTCAAAGTCTTGAAAACCGATTTCATAATTCAATACTTTTTCAATACTTTCAATACCACGTGGGAACCCTGCATAACTCACGATACCTTTCGCAGGAAATAAGATGTGAAAGCTGTTTTTTGTGAGGTTGAGGTACCGCATTGTTGCGTTTGCGACTGCGTCATAATGCGGCACTCGGGTTACTTTGTAGGTCCTAATTTGGCCCTAGGAGCAATTTGAGTTTGAGATCTCTGGTTTAGATCATTGCGTGTTAAAATGCGTGTTGCAAATCTATTTACAAAGCAATTGCACATTGTTACAAGACTTCGAGTCTTAGTTCTGAGCCATTAAAACGTACAACATTTCACAAAGTTTTTTATAAAAACCAAAACTAAAATTTGAGGTCCACATTTTTCCTAAGAAAAAGCTGTAAAGACACATATAAATTTTCAAATTGGTTTGAAGAGATTTCATAGCAAATTTTGTTTCTTTACCGTTGACATCAGACTAAAAAGCATTGCTGCTTTCGTTTTCGGTCCTCATTCCTCTTGTACTCGTCATTGGTTTTCTCATATTCAGTAATCCTTTGCGTCAGGCATGAGTTAGAACTTCCTGCAAGAGACAAAACTCTTATTTTCTGTGTAAGCTTCTGGATGGCAATCAACTTTGTAACTGGAAAAAGGCCAACTTTGTATGACATTATGCACGTCTGCAGCAGTTTGCAGACAAGCTAAAACATAGTGTTTTTTGAGAAAAAATCTGAAAAATCTTTGTGAAAATTTGAATGCAAGCAGTCAGTGAGCCACGCAGCATTTCTTTCCAATTGAAAATATAAAATAGTTTTTTATTGCTTGAAGTGAAATCATTACCAAATGTCAACATGTCCTTCGCCTTCGGTGCAGTCAAAATCTATGGAGCTACAACATTGTTCTTTTTAATTCTTACGTATTGGTCAGTGGTCACGCATATATAATCAGCCATTTTTTCAGGTATATTTATGGTATTTCACAGAATGTCAATGACACAACAGCATCCGAACCATTTCCAAGTGAGTGAAAACTTCACCGAATTGACACAGCAATGTCAAAAATTGATCAATCAGAATCTCGGGAAAAGGCAATAGTATAGAAAGCACGTCAAATCTGCTTAAAATGTGTAATTGTTAGCAAGTCTTTCAGTTTTGTGTGAACATTGCGATCAATTACCAAAATTTCTAGACATGGAACTTGTTATTAAGTTGACAAACTTCAAATATTATTAGTCTACTTGTTTGTTCTTAGACTATGTGCTACTCATATTAGACTATGTGCTACTCATATTAGACTATGTGCTGCTCATGCGTTCATTCAAAATGTTTGCTGATAGACAGATTGTTTTTTAGCTTTCAGCCATAATCAAATGGCAAGCAACACTTGGCCAGGCCGTTCGTCAGGACCATGTCGTACAGCTTCGTAGTGACACCGTTTATGTCCAACTGCGATCACTCGTCGCACGATATCTTTCATACGTAAACTGACATCAAACATTTGGAGTAGGATTGATCGACCATACTCGTATGCAATAAATAAACTAAATAGTAGTTTGTTGTGGCGCTGCAAAGCGCCGCAAACCTGCAAAAGAAAATGGAAAGCGATCAGTTGTAAAGGTGATCACGTTTCGATTTGAACTGGCAAAGTAGTTTTACTAGATTGAAGTTTTTTGCGCGGGACCTATATTGAGTTTGCCGTTATGCAAGTGTTGGTGGCTCAAAGTCTGAACTGCCAGTTGCACCATGATAAGCCATGTGCGTGTCAGGCTGTCTGCTGAGTTACTAGCCGTGCAACTAACGTCAGGCTTTCCAAGGCTAATGAAAACCCAGGCCAACAAACTTTTCAAACTCATGGGCATGGGACAGTAGCTCCAGCGCTAGTTACGAGCTGATGAGAGATCATTTTCGTGTCGCCGTAAACTGTGAAAAAATTACATCTAATATTCTCCCACAAAGTTCAAAATTATTCAGAACCAATTCTTCAAGTTCGCGAAATACGTCTGGCTTATGTTTCGAATAATACCTTTGCGGTTGCAAATTATATCGCAAATTATACCACCATGCGTCATTCGTAACACTTAAATTTTTACCAGCTTGCGTTGTAGGATTTGCATACAACGCGTTGTATGATTTGCATACAATTTGCATGATTTACAAATCCAGGGAGGAGACAACTATTTCGAGGATTATTAAAGTAAGTACAAAAATCGTAATTTGCTTTAAAGAACGCT
>Ga0210059_1002079_pt1 | contig 31054 bp, 18 predicted proteins | sample Ectturendosymbi2_FD_188042 | JGI IMG/M metagenome (GOLD analysis project Ga0210059, IMG submission 188042) | Ecteinascidia turbinata endosymbiont from Florida, USA - Sample 2 (SPAdes) (version 2) | ecosystem: Host-associated > Tunicates > Ascidians > Unclassified | place: Key West, Florida...
AGATTCCTCAGAAGCTTGCCGCAAGGCTAGAGTTTTTTACTGTCTTCGATACGTTGAGAGAATCCCTGCCACTACTGTTTTCCGCAAATGTTGACATTTACTGAAAGAACTATGAAACAGGAAAAGGGAGAATTGACGAACTGTCAAACCATCAAAGAAGTTGTGTTTGGAACAAGGAACAAATAAAAATTAGCTTCATTGCACGCTTCCAATGGACGTTGAAAGGCTAGGCCTTTCTTGATTTTTCATGAACTGTTACGCTCTGTTTAAATCGCGCGGGTTCTCTCTGGCATACGTCATCGCTCACGTGTGTTATCTCCAGAGGAAAAGTGTCTTCGTTAGACCGCTCCCAAACGCAGATTTTCTTAGCAGTGACTGGTTTATGAGGCTCTTGTGAGGTCAGCCTTTTAGCTTCAAAAAAATTTTTAGTAATGTCGTTGTAACTAGTAACAGTTCGTGTGTTTTTCTTTACTTGTTTTCAAGTGTCAACATTTCGCCTGTAAGATTTGTCTTACATTTACAGGACTGATGATGCGTTGGAAAACGCGAAACTAGTTTCCCCGTCAATAAACTGTGACTGATTTACTTGCCGCCATCTTTGTGGCCTTTAACTTTGAGCAAGCTTGTTGACTATGGTAAGAAGATCAAGCTATTACCTGCTTGGCGGTTCGCCTGAAATAGCTTTAAAGTAAAGTACCATTGAGGAAACATCTGCTATCTGAAACGCAAGTATACTGCAGCTTGATACAGGCAAGGAAACGAAAATCGCCCGGCTAACGTTTTCAAAAGATAAATCCCTTTTACGTCCGCGCCGGCCAGTCCAGTGGCCGGTAAACTATTGATCAGCCATAACTCCTGAACGGATCGGGCAGTGAAAACATCCCTGGATCCACGAGACAGCATGGAATCGAATGAGAATGACAAAAACATACAGTACCTTTGAACTTGAAATTTTTTAGAAAAACGTATTATTTGTGCATTTGCCGTAGGCTACTAAATTTTTGGCAAAATTTCGAGAAAATCCAGAAACTCGTTCCCCTCATCGCGTTTAGCCCTTCCGATCCGGTTTTTGCGCTTCGCCGACAAACGGAATCCTCAAAAACAGGATCCTTTCGAAAAAAGTTGGATCGGGCCGTTTTGGGGGGGAAATTAGGGGGTCAAAAAATGTAGGTCAGATAAATTGACTTCTAGATCACTGTTTCGGATCCAGAGAACAAACTACTGGGGATAATGACTTGCAGAGTGGCTTAAAATGTTCTTGGAGCTATTCTTAGGCTTTAGAGACTTTGTTTAAACTGCTAGCCTAAGGGGTTGGGGAGTTATGGCCAAAATAGACACTGAAAACTGCTCATCCACCTGGTGGATATTTTGATTTTATTCACAAATAAATTTTTTCTGTCAAAATTTTGGCTTGAAATTTGGTGGGATGTTGTGAAATAACCAATTAGCCTACACCTTTTCCGCACGTTTGGTGGGTTTGGTGGGCGCTGGCTGTCAGAAAAGTCGCTTGAACCTCAAAATACCTCCGAAATCCGTGGTTTTTGCCCCCTTGGACCCCCAACCAAAAAGTGTCAACGTTTTTGTTCATCATTGCAAAGGTAAGATCTTCACAAATATTTTTTATGCAAGAAAGTTTGTTTCCAACGTGTTTGGTTTAGGCTCTGTAGCCTACTAAATGGTCTAAATCAAGTTTTATAGGCTTATGTCGATATCTTCGCCAACACATCTTTCAGCCATGCAGTGTAGTCAGGTTAGGAAACGGTACCGAAACACCAGCATTGTTGATGTTTATGCTTAGTAGCCTATTTAACCAGTCAATTTTCGATTATAGAACGCACCGCCTTAATTTACTTAAACAGATTCCAGCTGGGGCGTTCGCGAACATCAGAGGTTTTTGTGTGCATGTAGAACTTCGTCAATTTTTACGACACCAGACTAACAATGGGCCTGCAACTGCGACTATCTGACGCTTCTAAATTTGAATCATCGCAAAAGCTGTAGCATGGTAGGGAGATAGGCGGGGTGCTGCAAGGTGGTTGGAATTTTTATTCTCAATGGCATTCATTTTAGCCACAAACAGAGAAAAGGAAACTCATTTTGACTATAAAGCAGAAGATGACACCATAAAGCAGTGGTTCTTAAACATTTCTTTGCTGCGGACCCATTTCACACTTTCGCTACCAGGTGGATTCCCTCGGCAATATCTACTGTTACCGGGTGGTTCACCTGGACCGCAAAAGCCACTGTTTTGGCAGAGTTTTGCATCACCAATACTCACTAGCCGATTGAGCTAGAGAGCTGTTCAAACACTCTACAGATTCAGCAAGTTTTTTCTGTGGTTGACGTCACAATGGGGGCATGTTTTCGCCTTTTTTACCATGCTTACCTGGCCCTGGGCACCAATCCAACAAGTCATTTTTTGCTATAATTTTGTTTGGAAACTAGGCTACCATCCGAGACTTTAGAGCCAATGATTGGCTTTCTAGTTGATCTGGACCCAAAATTATGGCTCAAAAAACAAAAATTTGGTAAAAATTATATTCCCACAAAAGATAACCTTGGCCATTTCGGCTAAAAGCCATAAATCGCCAGCCGATTGAGCTAGAGAATTGTTCAAACCCTCTAAAGACTCCGAAAGTCTTGTACATTGGAACAAAAAAACTTTTAGGTTTTGGATGTGGCATTTTTCGTTGATGTTTACATGATTGGAGTATGTTTATGCATATTTTGTTTATATTAGGATGACGTCATCGGTCCCTGGACGCCAACGCCAAGAGCCACTTTTTGACTCGAGTTTGTTTTGGAATCTAGGTTACAATACGAGTCTTTAGAGGGTTTGATGGACTTTCTAACATTTTTGGCTCCAAAATTATGGCTAAAATGCTGCAAATTAATTAGGGAAGTCCCTGCTAATCCCCTAGGTATTCCGGAAAAATTTGGAATTTTTTGGCTATAACCTTAGACCCACAAAGGATAGAAAGTCAATCAAAGGCTCCAAAGACTTGTATTATAGCCTAGAATCCAATAAAGCTTTGAGCCACAAAATCGGCTCGTTGGATCAACCGATGACGTCATCAAAAAAATGCGAAACCTACCCCAATCATGACGTCAGCAACCAAAAACCCCAAAGTCAAAAAGTCAAATTTTTTTAGTTCTGAACTACAAGACTTTCCGAGTCATTAGAGGGTTTGAACAGCTCCCTTGTTCAATCAGCTGGCGAGTTATGGCCTTTAGCCAAAAATGACCAAGGTTACCTTTTGTGTGATTTGTGGCTTATCGAATTTTTGGTATTTGAGCCATAATTTCAGCTCCAGATAAATAGAAAGCCGATCAAGGGCTCTAAAATCTTGGATGATAGGCTAGTTTCCAAAAAACCCTTAAGCCAAAAGAATTGCTCGTTGGTTGACTCCCAGGGCCAAACGAAGATTTTCATCAGGAACGTATATACAGTATATGTCGCCCGGTTTTCCCCTCACGTATATATACGTCCTGTCGGTACCGAAAGTGTTCACTGCACCCAAAACCGCTCCGAAGCCCTTCGTTTTGTCAAAATTTTTTGATTAATGGTGAATTAGAGTTGGCCGTTTCTTAGCATGAACACCTCAACCGTGCGGCAAAAAGCAAATTTTAGGATTCGGCTTGCCGCCAATTGCCGCCACCAAAACCAAATAAAAAAAGTCAGTCAACTTGCAACATAAACATGTCAGATTACAGTTGTGGTGCGACCAGGGCAAGCTAAAAAGTGGCCCAAATGGGCGGATGAAAATTAACACATTTTCTTGATTGGATTTTGGTTTTAAGAACCCCGTAAACAGCATTCCCTCTTAGGTGCTCAAATGCGCGTTCCAATCCGACCAGCTGAGCAGTAAAATCTCACATTCTTGCGCACTTACAACATTCCAAATAGCCCTTAAACAATTGAAACGCTTTACTAGTTGTGTGTCTACATGATTGCGCCATTGCATGCCCACTAAAAGAAATATTTGTGCAATGTAAAATTTTCTTATAGGGAACACTGCCTGTAAAGCACATTCATGGACACCTAAGGGTTTCACGGACCTCAGATTGAACCACTGCCATAGAGGATCCCGACGAAAGCTTCAAGGTCAACTTTTAATACGCTACATTCGACATAGCTATCCCATCTAATGAGGTGCGCTTGCAGCAGCTGCAGGAGCATAGCTCTGTTTTTGGGTTTCTCTAAGACATCCACAATATGTCCAATCCAGCAAACCAATCCAAGTGCTTTCTTCATTATTGCAAAACCTTGTAATAAACGTTAAACATGGCTAAGATATTGACGCACAGAAACTCTGCGTGTAGTTTCTTCAAATAGATCCTCTGGTGGAAATTTTGCACAGTTTTCACAGACACGGCCTGATACAACGTTTTCCAAACATATCAGCAGACTTCAGTCACTGGGAAAGGAGCTTTTCTCAGCTGAAACAGCTAAAGTCACACAACCATGTTGCAAGGGAGATTGATGCATCTAGCCATCTATCTATTAAGTCTCAGGGACTCTCCTATCCTCTCCTGAAGGACATTTTCAAGATCTATGCTGGATTTTTTTGTTTAGATGAATGTTGCAATGGGTATTGCTTGTGTGAATAATATTTGTATGAACTTGGTGTCCACATGAACTCGGTATTAATGTAATATATCAATAAATTAACTTCTGTAAAGAAGTTATCTACCTTATGTGGAACGGAAAAATAGTCATTTTGAAGTGAAAGGGTGCTGGAATGGACCGTGCCTATGACGCACCGGCAAAGGATGTGCAAAGAGAGCGTTAATTTTTCATAAACGGCGTGCCACGGTTGACTGAACAGGTTGAAGAGAATGACGTCATCAGTCTACGAGGGGGGCTGAAAATGTATCTCGCCTAGGGCGCTGAAATGGGTTGGGCCGGCCCTGCATGTAGCGGAGGCAACGCTTGTTCTGAGGTAAGGCACGTGTGCATTTTAAGACTTAGTTTTACTAATTTTAGGACCTCTTTTACGAAAAGCAAGTGCAGAGACAGTGTGCTAAATATAATGCTCTGACCTTTTAGAAAATGTCAACATATATAACTACGTGCAGGTGTTTTATTACTTCTTATTGAACTTCACAAGCTCGTCAGTACAAAATAAGGTCGACTCATTTCCCAAACGTAATTACTTACTGTGCTGTCAAGTAACAGAGTCTTGACATAATCCCCATCAACGCATCAACACCACAAGCTGAACGTGAGTCATGCGCCGAATCAGTTTATCTCCTTAGCACGGCGGTTTACAAACTGTGGTACGCGAAGGCCTTCAAGGTGGTACGCGAACAGACCTACTTTTTATATTTCTTCACAAAATATATGGGCTATTCACAGCTATGGTTCTTACTTATCGGGTTCTGCTGTATTTTTGTGTATTTTATTGTTGCTGATTTTTGTAATGGCGATTATAATTTCTCACAGCCAATTTGTTCATGTCACATTTGTGTCCAGGCTTTCCAAATTTTTGATGGAATGACATTTGTTAGATTGAGTTTTCCCGGAACAAGGTGGTACGTGTGACAGTAGGACAAGGGCGTACACAAGGGGGGTCTGGGGTTAAACCCCACTCCTTGAGCTTGATATTTTACAAAAACTTTATTACCTGCGCAAAGGATAGTAATCCTTTTCGCATACTTTTTGCTTGTGAATTTGTCGACTTAATGCAAATACCACGGAATGAATTTGCATACAAATTTCAAGGAACATTGCAAATGGGCCAAAAAGTAATAATTAGATTTCGGTGTGAATCAGCGTTATTGTCTGCGTTCAGAAGCCATCTCACCACTTTTTGCAAACCCTTCGTCCACTACGCATGTTTAAGATTGTATTTCGCGATAGTTCACTTTATCCGAAACAATTGCGTTTATCTTGTCTGCTAAGGCTGATCAGCACATGCGCTGACCGCATTGGCTTCATTACTAATTTCTGTGGCATGATAGAACTGTTGCACGAGCTCAAAAACAGCAGCTGTTAACATAGAAACATTCACGCATTTGCTAATGTCTCAGCAGGGAAAAAGGAAAACTAAAAGATTGCTGGACTTCTATACTTAACACAAAATCGAAAGTTTTCTTGCGTATTTTATGCGCATTCTTAATTCTTGTGTAGTTTAGTAAGATTCGATGTTTCAAACCGGGTGTGCGCCATATACAGCCCAGCCGCACTTTTTCTATGCTCGAGTGCTCGTATTCGACAAAACATTAGCGCAGCCTCATTTTGCTGTTGCAAATTGCTCTGACGCATTGATGAGTGTGTTTTACTCCCCTGTTTTAACGCGCAGCTTGATATTTTTGCAGTTATGAACTGCTGTGTCGTAGCGTTGAGTGTATTTTCCTCCGATAGCCTAACTTGGAGCGCTAATATTTTATATTCAGCGCAATGACGCAAAAATTAAGGGGGCTGGATGTAGAAAATTATGCATATTATGTCAACAAATGTCGGCAAAACGTTGGTTTAGAAACATGACTATGACGTCAAATTGTGATGTCACAAACAGCGCACGCCAAATACAAATGACCACCATATGCCACTGAATGAACCCCACCCATGGAAATTTTTTGCGTACGCCACTGCAGTACGGGACCCACAAACGGTACGCGATCAGAAAAAGTTAAAACGTTTGGGAAGCACTTACTTAACGCTAGCACTCAGGTTGCACATAATCACCCGCTGGCATGACTGCTTGCTTACTCGTGCGTTTACATGCCCAAACTCGTTTTGCGCAAGTTGACCCAGGATAACCTTGCACCAGGCCTGCACAACGTACGGACCGCGGGTTGCATGCGGCCCGCAAAAGCTTTCTCAACTGAAGAAAATGTTGCAAATGTGGTGGCCTGGAGATAGCGCCACTTGTGAATAAATGGTCACCGCTAGATGGTGCCCATGAGTAACAAGTCACTGTGATAGTCAACACAAGCGAATTATGTTATTCACTTATCCCTGTATGATGATATTGCAACCTAGTATCAGTAGAGTGATCTCGTCGAGTGAGCTCTATTGCTGCTGGTTGCTTTCACGTTGGTTTAATGCCCCGAATTACCATCTTTCACTTGGGCTTGCCTCAGCAGTTCAAGGCGATGCAGATACCTGCAACACAAAAGCTCCACATCGAACAAGTAATTGTCGTTCCAGAATTTCCTCCATGCAACAATGAAATGTCTACATCGAAATCAAATAGACTTTTGCGGCCCGCGGCAAATTTATATTAATAATTTGGCCCTTCGAGCTTCCTGAGTTGTACAGGTCTGCCTTACGCACAGCATTTGTTGTCACATGATAGGTATCCTGGGTCAAATTTGACATCCCCCTCTACTCGAAAAATACTAAACGTATATAGATTTCGATAGGACTGCTAGATAGAACGCATAGAAGACTGGCCAGGGTTGCTTGCGCAGGGGTTATCGCAGGATATGCACATAATATTCATGTTTAACATTAACTTGCACACGCACTGTGCAATATCAAATAAAATGAGAATGGCAGACATGAGAATGTTCTAAATTGGTGAATGTCGTTCTTTATTTGATTAATTAGCCAGTGATTCTCAACGTGGTCCAGGTGGACCATTGGTGGTATAGTGGTCCACAGAGAGTTCCACAAATCCTCGATAAAACCTTCACTGACCTACGTGCAATACATTTTTGACTAGTTGCTCATGAAGTGTCAGTATAACAAAGTGGTCCATCGCATATATTTTTTGAAGATGGTCCATGGGCAAAAAAGGTTGAGATCCACTCAAATAGACCAATTGAGAATACCTTAGACTCCTTGCTGGACGGACGTGTTTTTTGAGCTTGAGTAAAAATTAGTTTGTTGGAAAAACCTCAGTGACGTCTCAGAATCGATTTGGAAAGAAACTACAAAGCCTGGGACCATTATATCCTGGATGCACAAACCTCAGAAAATTTTTGGAACCAGTTATTGGTTTTCATAAAAACCTGTACCGACCAGCAACTGCAATGTAAGTAATATGGTTCGGTTTTATCAGCATGTCATGCAAGCATATGCGAAAAGAAGACCTGCATAAGCAGAGCCGGATTAACAAATTGGGCCTGATGCTGTAGTGCATAAAGCCCCATTTTCTCGGCATTGGTGCAGGCACGCAGCCAGAAATTTTAACAGGGGGGCAAACAACAACCGAGTCTCAACATTTAACCATACAATGCCATTTGATGTTAAAGTGTCATCCACTACGTGCTTTTGTGTGACGTTCTTTTCAGGAACATTAGTGTTAAGAAAAGATCTAAGCCGGCAAATAAAGCTTGCTTTTATGGAATTGACAAATTTTAAAAGCTTGTTTTCAAGGAAGATCCAAGCATCTACTTTGGGTCAAAGCCAGCGTTTGCTCGTAAAACGTTCATGCAAAAGCGCTTGTGACAATATCGATGCTAGTCTAAACGAAGGAAACGGAAGATTTCACAGAATCGGTTTCTGCATATAGCACTTTTGCACAGTGGTGCGCCCATCTTTCAGTCCAAATATCATGCAAAGGTAGATCACAAGATCTACATAAATACGAACCTACCTGTAAGGAGACGTCTGTTGGTTCGGGTAATGTTGGAGGGTGCTGGGTAGAGACGCTGTTCCGCTTGGGTGCATGTGTGGCCCTGTAGGCGGCCCAGGACTCATCATATGATGGGGAGGACCCTGCGGTGTTTGTTTCAGTGAGTGCTGGCGCGCGAAACCGGGGGAGAAACCATGGGGTGGTGTGGCCATCGACGGGCCGTATGTGGACAAACTAAGCATCCCTCTTCTGGCGGCCTCCTCGTCCGCTTTTCTCAGTTCTTCCATCTCGCGGTCAAATTCGTCTGATCGCGAAAGCACAATTCTATGAAGCGTTTTGTGCTCAACTGCTGTGCGGCCTTTAACTGGTGCAGATTAAGCGATTGTGTCAAAGTAAAAGCGAAGCTCTCGGTTTTCTTCTACAGTATTTCCTTTAAGGCAGAAGTGCCAAACTTTCTCTGACCATGTACCCCTTCAGCATTTCGACAGATGAGCATTGTGCCCCTAGAATTTCTGATGACAAAAAGGCTAAGTAAAATAAGAATAATCCACTGAATTTTGTAATAGAAATTTTAGATTTCTAGAACAACAAAGGTAGACTCCATTTCTATACCTCAATGTTAATACATTTTACAATGATTTTTGAAAATAATATTCACTGATCTATGTATAAATCTTTACAAATAAATGATATATAAACACATTTATCCCTTCTATTGCTGACCTTAAATGCACAACTAGGGTTGCATGTACCCTAGGTTAGGAATCCCTGCTTTAAAGCAGGGGACGGCAACCACTGCGGACCGGTTGCAGCCTGGCATTATTTTGCGGACCGGCCCTCACTAAAACAATGAATATTTGGCACATGCAAATTCATTACAACTCGTAAGTCACCATTGGCATTGATTCAGTTAAGATCTGGGCTTGCTTTGTCGCAATAAGATGCTCCGACCTGTAGGGATTATGGTAGTCAATGGTACTCGCAGTGTGTTCCTTATGTCAGTCATTACAGTCACTTTTGGACAAGTATGGCTTTGGTTCCGCACGGCCCGGTAACAATTTCTTCACGAACCGGCACCGTGCCGCGGCCCGGTGTTTGCCGACCCCTGCTTTAAAGCAACGGTCTTGCGCGCTTGGAATATTTCGGTTGAGCATTTGGGTAAACAGTAAATTCTGTTAAATAATCAGCTATTTCATAATATTTTGGTGTATATGGAATCTGGAGACTGAAAGCAAAGAAAGCAAAGAGTAAGAGATAGTACACCGTAACTTGAAGTGAACATTTGAAGATTTATTGCCATGTTATTGCTACATATTAAAGACCGAGAGCATGGGTGTCCGCAGGGGGAGCAAAATGGGTATTTTCTCCACTTGGAAATGGGTCTAAGAGCCAAAAATGTCTGGAAAACCTTAAAATGGCAGTTTAATTTCGATTAATTGATTTAATTCTTGCAATGACGGTTTATTTACCAGTATTACACTCACACTGCACAAGAGCCAGGTTCATTGTTCTGATGTCATGCAGTGATGAACTTGCAGTTCACTCATGTTCACCCCAACTGCCTGCAGAGGTAAGTCAGGGACGGATCCAGGGGTGGGGCGATTGGGGCAATCGCCCCCCTAAAATCTACGAAAGTAACTTTATTCAGCATGATTTTGTACAATTCGGAAAACAGCGTTGGCGATATAAGGCCATTTTGCCGTCCATTATTTTGTCGCAGCGGTAAAGTATACTTCATCTCTCTTGCAGCAGTGAACCCGTAATGAGACTTGACAGCCAAATATTACTGAAATCGCCCCCCACAACCCTATTGGCTAGATCCGTCCCTGAAGCAGGTTGCAAAACTTGCGAGCAATTATTCTATTGGTCTTTATTGCGTAAGAGTTACATAGCATCGAATCTTCAAGTGTTCATTTGAAGTTACGGAAAAGGCGTTTTGCCGCATGTGACTCTTGAAAGCAGACGTATTTGGTAGGTAATGCAACAAGACAGTGACTGCTGACAGCGGTAAGTCGCGTATTTCTATTGTGCACTGTGTGAAAAGAAGCATGAAAGGGAAGCATTAATGCGCCAACGAAGCGTAATTTTTGTGACTGTTGCCGTAACATTGGGAATTTTCTTTATGGTGTAGAAACAGTGGTATAGCAATGGGGTTGCAGGATGAAAGCGCATCCCCCGCAAAAAATTTGGAAAAGAAGCTTCGCAATTTTACAACATTATCAATGAAATTATACTTCCTTGCTATGGAGTGTAGTAAAAGTTTGTTGTTTCATAGGAAATACATTAAATATATATAAAATCAACAAACTGTTTCTAGCAACTTCGTGTTTTAGTTTGTGAGAGTTGATGAGTAGATAACTGACTCATTTGAAAGTTTCGGCAAAATAGCATTTCATTTATGTGCTTTATTGATTGTACACAGAGGTAATCGCGTATGATGCAGGGCATCTACTTCATGTTAGTAGAGTCCATGCCATACAAGTACAAAAAAGCTTCAATTTTTAATTCAACTACAGTGTTTGGATGGATACATTTTGCCATACAATTTGTTGCATATATGCGCAGTTGAACAGACAATGTTGTGAGACTCACGACATATTCATAATATAAATAATATGATACATGCCACATATATCACAAGTGGTGTAACGGATGAGTGGGCAGGGCCGCGAGCCGTCCCCCTGGCAAGCTAAATGTAAAAAACCAGGCCCTCTTTGGCCATTTTGCTTATGTTTGGATATTTGGTATCTTAGGGTTTTCAGTAACTTGTTGTCTTTTTGAGTTTTTCGGGTTTAATTTGGGAGTAGACATCCACATCAGCATTCACAATCATTTCTCAACTTTTTCTGAGTGTTAGCTAGTGGGCCGCCTGCGGCAGCCAGGACAGAAGGCCCTTCAGCTAAAATTCCCTGCCTCAAAACTCTAGTTAGGCCACTGAATGTCATATACATGCCTTCAGAGAAGGAAGCAGCCTCAGGCCTACATCAGCTAGGTCTGAGGTTCCTTGCTGACAGCAACAGCTGGAATGTGAATGGAAAACCTCAGAACTGTGAGACAGATCCTCAAGACTACTGACCCAGCTGGCTTCTGACAATGTTCTTGCACAGCCGAGCGCACATTTTTCAGTTGAGTTATTAAAAAACAAATTTCAAGCACCCAATTTTCCAGTCTATGGCAACACGGTACATAAAAACATAACGTACAAATAGTTACAGAAAGTTTTCAGGGAGAAAGCGTGTTGCATAAGATATCTCGGGCAAATTTGGGAAATTCGGGCAAGATATCCTTTGCACACCAAAAAAATTGCCTGCTCCTACACCTGGCCCCTATCCAGCTTGGGACACCAGAGGGGGCAAAGAGTTTTCTGTGAGGCGCCAAAATTTTTAAACTATGTCCAATAATTTTAAATTATGACCAACACATTTTTCAAGGGGGGGCGAAAAGTATTTTAGAGGAGGCTTCGCCCCCCCTGCTTCCCCCTAGTTGCGGTCCTGTCCTACAATTACGTGTTTTGTAGAAAGCGTAAAGCGTTTTGTTAATGTCCATTTGCATTGTCATACAGGGTCGCAACCAGCTGACATTTTCTTGTTGCTCTATTTTCGGGTGGAAACGATTGGAATTTGTTATTGTACCTAACAACTAAACAAGTTTTTGTTAAGTTTCGGGGTGGAGGAAACTGCCCAGTTCCCCGCCTGGTTGCGGACCTAATCGTCAGCATTAGCAACATGAGATATACAAGCAAAATGTCGGCTTTGCCCCCATGCAAAAATTTATGCGGACGCCCATGACCGAGAGTACAACAATCTGCCAGAAAGTTTCGCAATCTGCCTCGGCAGGCAAAGGATTGGGCCAGTGTTGCCAACTGGTATATTTTCAATGTGCTTGGTATATAAATTTTTGATTTGGTGTATATGAAAAATTTGGTATATTTTTGGTATATTTTGGTCGGAGGGTTGATTTGTGTTTTCAAACCAAATTATTTGTCATATTGCAAAACTTAAACAGAGAAAACATAGTGGTGTTGAAAGTTTGAAACAATATATTGAAAGTTCAGCGTGTTCATTTAACATGAGAACAAGTGTGCACGTTTGGTAAACGAAAATTGAGACTGGAAGAGAGCTGACAAGTTCTGAAACATTGATCAGCTCTAGGTATGTGCTTGTAGTCAGCCAATATGGCATCCAAAATTTGGTAAACTGCGTATGAGAATGCCAGAAGATTTAGAGAAAAATGGCTGATAGGGTTTGCATGGCTTGCAAAGCAGGAATCTGCGAGTGCTTTGTATCCCTCTTGTCAAACTGTACAAAGAGAAAATTTCAAACCGCAAAGTAGCTACTGTATATATTATACAATAATACGGTGAATCACCAAATAAGTAAATGAAAATGCTGTTGCAGGTTGTGGGGGGTTGAATTTTCCTGTGGTTAATATATCCGTCACTGCTGAAGTAAGGAAAGTGGAAATTGATCTTGCAGCTTTAACTTTATGATGATGCCACTGCTCAACAGCAACTGTTGATCATCTAAGCCAGTGGTTCCCAACCTTGTTAGGCTTGCGGCACTCTACAAAAGAGAAATATAATTTGCGGCACCTAGGAGCGAACCTATAGCAATTTGGTTTGAGGTTTGGCGACACTTTGAAAATATTTTTTCAATGATATATTGAAAAACGCATTAGGTCGCGGCAACCCTGGGCATTTTAAATGTCATCCTAGGGAGCCGCGGCACCCCGGTAGGGAACCACTGATCTAAGTGAAGTAAAATAAACTAAAAAGCATGCAAAAAACAGCATTATATTTCAAGTGCTTTGTTACAGAAAAATTTGGTATATTTTTAGCCTAGATTTGGTATACACGTTGTAAGAAGAGTTGGCATAACTGGCTCGGACATGAGCGAACGGCGCAGTTGCGCCAAGCGTTTCGGGGGCCTCGCGGTCACGACTTTGCCCTGATGGGCCTCGCGTTCGTTTATCTGGCCCTGCCTACGTACCTAGTTGTATACGTCCAGAAGTCAGACTTCCACTAGATCAACGTGTTTTGTGTATTGATTGTTGTAAAAAAATGTACTATGTCTTGCCCGGGTAGTCTTCTCTTGTTTTGTACTGCACATTTGCGCAGCCTGCTGTTCAGACAGCCAGATGGAATTAACTGCGTAGTTGGATGAGGCTATTCAGTAGTCATTGCTGAGTTGTCCCAAAAGAGAGTAGTGGAGCTAGTGGATTATGAATGTTAACCGTTGCGTTCACGTAGGCCTTAGTCTATATTTGTTAACATTTATAGTCGATTTGAGACACGAAATGTTGTTAATCTAAACATGTGCCATGCACCAGGAGATTAACAAGTCCAGACATCAGCAAGGTTTATGCATGCATATTTCAACCAGTAAAAAGCCCAATGCGCACGCTTTATAAGCATATTTCACCTAAGCTCATGGTAAGGTTTATCAAGTTGCGCTAATGAAAGAAACGTTCATCGCGGCGCACATACTTTGACCGGCCTCATGTTTGCTCCTTCGGTAATAATGTTTTATAACTGAACGATAGGATTGATTCTGATTTACTGCAAAGTTTTTTAACATTTGCATTTCGTTACGACATCTCCAAATAATCGCCGTCAATAAAATGAATGATTTTACGACTCAATTCCTTTTGTCAAGCTCGTTCAAAAAATTTTAGTTGGAAACTACGAGCCTATGTGGGTATTTGCGGGAAAATATTTATAATTAATTTGCACAATCTGCAAATACTGTTCATATTGTGGATTAAAAATAGATTGTCAGAATGTCTAGCCCCTGCACAAATATTAAGACCACTAATGGAAGACTTTCTGGCGACGGTTCTACCCAAGCCCGCAGACACGGGGGGCATTCCGGAGCAGTTACCCCCAAATCTTTATGTGCACCCCAAATTTTGTTGTGCTCAGAAAAATTTGTTTTAAACTTATAATAAAAACAAAAATATTTCCCCTTAAAAATTTATTTTACCCCCCTAACCTTAAAACCTGGCTATGGGCCTGGTTCCGCCAAAATTGTGTCTGCAATTAGGATATTTTCTTTTGAAGGCCATTCGGCCTCGAGATGTAGCACAACGTCGAAAACGTTTTCTATAAATGACCATTAGGGGACCCCTGTTTTTTTTAGGGGGACAGAGTTGGGCTACTGCGGCACTGTGTGGAGACAGCAGAATTTTCAGAGATTGTTGAAAACTGTGAGGTATTTCGAGTTCTCCTAGAGCTGCTGCTCCCGTTACCCACGCCAGTGGAAAAGTGGGTATGAAAATGAATGAAGTATTTTCAAAGAAAATTGTTATTCTAACTGTATTGCATTTGACTTGATGATAGAGATATAAATGACGACCAGTGCATTGCGATAAACAAGTAAAGACAGCCCAAGATAATGACGTCACCATTAAGTCTGGCCACACTGCACCAATTTAACTAAGGTTGAAATGAAAGATAAGGCGAGCTGTTGCGAATGAAAGCGTCAATTATTACCTTTCTTCTCATTGTGCCAATAGGTTTGGATTAACAAATTCAAACAAATCGAATACTTTTCTATTAAACTGATTTTTATCGTATATTTTTTCAATTATTAAGCACGCTGTGAGGCGCTGTTATAAAGCACGTTGTTATAATGTGTTTCTAATTCATTCCTCTTGCGTAGGCCTCAATGACAGGCCAAGTAAGTGAACCTATTCATCTTTGTATTTAGGTGCTAATAGTGCTTTCCTTCCTCGGTCTTGCCACTATATCGAAATAAAATGTAGCAAAACTTCGTAAGTATTAACAGTGATGATTATGTCACACGTTATTTTGTTGAAGCAAGTGCACAAAACGATCACGTTTTTATATATTCAATGTGTTAAGCCATCAGACGCGAAAGATTGCACAGCTTAAATCCTTTCAGTGAGTTAAAAAAGCAAAAATATAGCACATGTGCAACTTCAACTGTAGTGCACCGTGAATATTGAAAAAAGCTTTCTGTTCAGTGTAATTCATGGGCAAGCGCGCGCTTGTTAGTGTAGTCTGCGTCTGTAGTCGCTTTCTCTGAATCTTGCTTTAATCTTTTCCGACATTTCACATGTAAACTTTTGCTTCTAATATGCTGGATTGAAGAAGCGTCACTGACGCGAAATCGATCTCCTAGCAAAACCATTTGCAATCAGAATTCAGATTCGGCTGCGTCACCCATGCGATGTCTAGTTGCTTGAAAGCACTCCCTTAAATTAGCATAAAAGATTGAAATTTGTCATGGTCAGACTTTCAGTTGGGTTCACGCATATTCTCACTGAAATAGGGAAAAAAACATACGTAATACAGGACGACGGGGTGGGGGAATTGGATTCCCAGTCCTTTCGAAAGAGGAAAACGTGCCTTTTCTATAAACAGCGTTATCGGTATTTTCATGGTCTAACAGAGGGATTCCCAACTTTTCTCTGACCATGTACCCCTTCAGCATTTCAGCAGATGTACATGTACCCCTAAAATTTCTTATGACAAAATATTTTATCATGATTAATCACAGATTTTTTTCAAAATAAGCATATAAAAGCATATAACGGCTTTTGAAAATAATATTCACTGACATATATATAAATATTTAGAAATCAAAGATGTGTAAACATATATTTCTCTTCTATTGCTAACCTCAAATGTACCCCTTCGGATAAGCAAATGTACCCCTAGGGGTACATGTACCCCAGGCTGGGAATCTCTGGTCTAACAACATCAACTTGAAATAAATTCATTGCAGCTTTTCGCGCATCCACAAAATTCAGAATGATTTTCTATGATGTCTATCATTGTTTTTGAGGTCAAAATAGTTACGGAACATACAATTGCCACAATCATTCCAATTATGTGTGCGCTTATGCATTGAACTCAAGTAAACAGGTTTGAACATGTCTTACGTAAAAATGTAATAATGTCCAAAAATGTAACAAAACGCGTTGTAACTACAGCAAATGATCAACACACGAGCCATCTCGTGTGGAAAGTTTTGTAGCGATCAATTTTAGTGACTGTTTATTACTCCAGTAAACACAACATGTTATAGTAATTAGTATCACTGTGTTTTGCTTGTCATTTTAACAACAAACATGCCAATTTTTTCTGGCCTTATGCCGAGAGTTAACTTCTTGTAGCAAGCACTTCATCTGCCATAGTATTCTGTGCAAATAAAAACGTTTATTAGTGAGAGTTATAGCAAGAATCACATTAGATAGACAGCGTATACTGCAGAAAACCTTACTTCACGGATAACTAATATAGCCTATCACAGTGCTGAATTCATTGGTATTCGTTTTCTAAAAAACAGAAAAAATCATCACGTGATGTGGTCTCATCAAAAGACACCAAAAAAATCAAAACCTCTGATTGAAATGTAGGCAGGCCACCACCACTACATGATTCCTAAGGAGGAATAGCATTGCTCCACTAATTTTAAAAATGTGTTATTTGGCATCTACTTATCAGGCAAACTCAAAGATAGAAAGCGGTTGAAACTTTAAAACTTTTTCAAATCGTATCGAGTGGACTCGGGAACGATTGCCTGTCTCCTTTTTCGTTTTTACCTTGGATGGAAGATCAAAACTTCGACTGGGAAATGCTGTGAGAATGATTTCAAATTCAACAACTGACGTCTTGCTGTTTTTGTATCACAAATGCAAATTCTTGAAGTTTTTTTTATCAACTTATGTCGCTTAAAAACATCCAAAAATGCAATTGCACGAAGCTACACAAACGTCTGTTGTCGGAAATTATTGTCCTTGTGATGGCAAAAACACTTACGTTTCCTTTGTAAGCATGGCTTGGTTTTCGCCCTCTAAAGAGCATTAATTTAATATTAACTTCATTCCCATACGTTTCAAAGCCAAATGAGATATAATTTTTACCTGCAGTAGGTCATGAGTTTACACACAAAGCAATTTTGACCGCACTTTTGCATTATAAACTGCAAAACGATGGCAGTTGGCGAGGGTTTGATATCATAGAATAAGGATTGAAATAAAATATTTCAGTCTATATTTCGTTAGCCAGTCTTCGAACTTCCTGATGCTGTATCCATTTACATTCCTGCAATCAGGCTGCAGACCATTTTTGTGATGCCATTAGCCAGGGTTTAAGTCCCCAGATATTTTTGGCCAAATATTTTGGACAAGCTTTTCAAAAACATCAACCACGTGAATTAAATAACGAAATAAAAAATTGTATCAGAAGTTTCTGTGAATTTTACAGTGGAAGACATTGTTAGGAGTTTCGAGAAGAGAAGTACTGCCTGGTTTGCTCAATAACTTACATCTAATTTGAACATTTCATTGAACAACGCGACAAAGTAAATCAGTTTATTTCATACACAATGCAAACTTGCCTGAACCGTTAACATAAAATACAAATTAAAAATCACTTGATGTTTAATAGAAACGAGCAAGTGCCACCAGGTTCAAAAATTACTTTCTCTTTAAGAAAAATAACTCTAGTTTATTTACCAAGATATTGTCATTGAAGTCTACAACAAATCGTGCAAATTAAGACAAGAAGAAAAGGCAGTTCCAAACAATTGCTTTGATGCAACTCAGTGGAACCTGTTTGCGCCAATCTCAACTTTGGTGCAGTCGGAAGTAACTTACCGAAAAACTGGAATTACTTACTTTTGCAATACTTTCCATTTCCATAATATCCTTTATTACAAACACATTTTGGTTTACCGTTTTGAACTTTGCACTGAGCCTCACGATGGCACGAATATCCGTAGCATGGGTGAAACTCTGTGTTCAAAACAAAATATCGGGATGCGTTGAAATATGTTTCTTAATCTTTGTGTTGTTTCGTTTGAAATGAGATACATATTCGTTCAAAACGTATGGTTTTATAACAGACTCGAAAATTTCGAGTCGAAATATAGTCCGTTTCAAACAACCAACTACATTTAAATGGTGATCTACATTTAAACTTCAAGATCGACATCAATTGATCAAGTTTGCTAATTGTTTATACTGGCAGAGAAAATGAACTTGAGTAAGAAAGTTTTGAAAAACATAACCCAACACAATGCTGAATTTATTGCTACTCGTTTTCTAACAAATAACAAAATCATATCGTCATGTGGTCTCATCAAAGGACACTGAACAAAATAAAAACTCTGATTGAACTTTTGGCAGGAGACCACCGCTACAGGATTCTGAAGTAGGATGAGCATCGCTCCATAAATTTTAAAAATATATGTTATTTGGCATATATTTGCCTGACAAGCCCAAAATCTTTTCAGGCAAAGTTAAAGAAAGCGTTTGAAACGGTGAAATTGTATTAAATGGTGTTGAACGCACTAGGCAGCGAATTTATTTGCTTTTTCTTTTTACCTTGGATGGAAGATCAAAACCTTGACCGAGAAATGCTGTGATGCTTTTTTAGGTTAACAACTGAACTTTTCTATTTTATATCAAAAATGCAAATTCTTGAATTTGTATCAACTTATGTCGCTTAAAAACATCCAAAAACTGCTATTGCACGAAGCTTCACAAACGTTTGTTGCCGGGACGTATTTTCCTTGTGATGGCAGAAACACTTAGGTTTCTTTATCAAAAATGGCTTGCTTTTCCCCCTCTGATGAGCACTAACTTAAAATTAACTTTTTTCCCATACGTTTCGAAACCAAATGATATATAATTTCACTTGCAGTAGGTCATGACTTTACACGAACACCAAATTTGCCCAAGCTTTTGCATTATGAACTACAAAGTCATAGCGTCAGGCGAGGGTTTTTATCAAAGACTAAGAGTTGAAATAAATTATTTCAGTCTACATTTCGTTAGCGCTATCTTTGAAATGGCTAGTCTTCGAACGTCCTGAAACTGTATCCATTTACATTCCTGCAATCATGCTTCAGGCCATTTTCGTGATGCCATAAGCCAGGGTTTAAATCCCCAAAAATGTTGGGCCAAATGTTTGCTCAAGATTTTAAAAAAGCGTAAAATCCTTTAATTAAACAACGAAACAAAAAATTGTTTCGGAAGTTGCTATAAATTTTCCAATCGAAGACTTTGTTTGGAGATTCGTGAAGAAGAGAATTGCCCGATTTACTGGATTACTTGTATTTAATTCACATATTCTACTAAATAGCGTGACAAAGTAGATCGTGTTATTTAATTCACAACGCAAATTTGTCTGAACCGTTTTCATCAATTGCAAGTTAAAAAAATTACTTGATGTTTAATAGCAACGAGCAAATACCACCAGGTTCATTCATTGCTTCCTCTTTTGGAAAAATATCTCTAGTTTATTTACCAAGTTATTGTCATTGAAGTCCACTATGAATCGTGCAAATTACGATAGGAAGAAAAGGCCGTTCCAAATATTTGCTTTCATGCAGCTCAATGGAACCTGTTTGCGCCAATCGAAACTTTGGAGCAGTCGGAAGTAACTTACCGAAAAACTGGAATGACTTACTTTTACAATACTTTCCATTTCCATAATATCCTTTATTACAAACGCATTTTGGTATACCGTTTTCCACTTTGCACTGAGCCTCACGATGGCACGAATATCCGTAGCATGGGTGAGACTCTGTGTTCAGAACAAAATATCGGGATGCGTTGAAAGATCTTTCTTAATTTATGTGTTGTTTCGTTTGAAATGAGATAAACATTTGTTCAGAACTGATAGTTTTGTAACAGACTTGACACATAGTCCTTTTCTAACAACCAATTCCGTTGAAATGGTGATCTGCAATTAAACTTCAAGATCGACATCAGTTGATTAAGTTTGCTAATTGTTTATACTGGCAGAGAAAATGAACTTGAGTAAGAAAGTTTTGAAAAACATAACCCAACACAATGCTGAATTTATTGCTACTCGTTTTCTAACAAATAACAAAATCATATCGTCATGTGGTCTCATCAAAGGACACTGAACAAAATAAAAAATCTAATTGAAATTTGGGCAGGAGACCACCGCTACAGGATTCTGAAGTAGACATAGCATTGCTCCATAAATTTTAAAAATACGTTATTTGGCATCTACTTTTCAGCTTTGGTGCAGTCGGAAGCAACTTACCGAAAAACTGGAATGACTTACTTTTACAATACTTTCAATTTCCATAATATCCTTTCTTACAAACGCATTTTGGTTTACCGTTTCCAACTTTGCACTGAGCCTCACGATGGCACGAATATCCGTAGCATGGGTCAGACTCTGTGTTCAGAACAAAATATCGGGATGCGTTGAAAGATCTTTCTTAATGTTGTTCCGTTTGAAATGAGATACGTATTTGTTCGAAATTGATGGTTTTATAACAGACTTGAAACATAGTCCTTTTCAAACAATCAATTTACGCTTTAAATGGTGATCTGAATTTAAACATCAAAATCGACATCAATTGGATAAGTTTCTAGTTGTTTAGACTGGCAGAGAAAATGAACTTGATTAAGAAAAACAAACATGGATTCATATAAGTATATATTGTGTGAGCAAACACGTGTACAATGTTGATTAAACAAACAACAAACTTGATTGATTTCTTGCAGATCAAATTGCGAAACGAAATCAATTTCTTTACACTTCTTTTAAATTTAAATATCACCATGGTTATGGACAATATTCCCAAATCATAGTTTTGCATTACTTTCCGTTTCCCATGTGTCCTGTTCTTGCTCCTTTTTTTACACAAGAGTCAATTCGATCAATTTGAAAGGAATTTTTTCACTTAATTTTCAGCAGTCACTCTGATTTCTTGCATTAAACCAACGGCAATATAACATCTGAACTATCTTAGCAGGTAGAGATGCTCCGATCATTGTTTCATCTCAACTCAGGCCATACATGGCCAAGTGCAGGAAAAAGAGAAGGATCTGCTTCGGTATATCCTCAAAATAAACAGAGTTTTTCTGCTCAAACTGAAATCCATATCCAATACACTTGTTAAGGCATTAGCTAGAGTCTTAGTGAAAGGTCAAGCACACGATTCTGGTGACACTGAAAAATTCGTCTGTTAGGATTGCTATAAATGATAGCATCCCGAAGATGGTCATCTTGTCGAAACATGATTTCTCTCAACACAACAGACGATTCTGCATCGGATCCGCACTTTTCAAATTAATAAACGCAAGAAAAAAAATTGCGCTGTTCATGAGACCATTGACTTGACGGAAAAAAACCCGAAGCATTACTTTTGAATTTTATCAACACACCACTCAAGGTGTTTCGGAAAGTCAAAAATAAAAGGTTTAGCGTGCCACTATATTTAGTTGCTAAATATTTAGTTAGTCGACCAATAGACTTAAAATCAACCAACGTTTTTCTGCAACGTTGAGAACCTACACATTAAACTTTCGTAGATGAATCCAAAAATTTGACGTGAGGTTTCAGTCTGAAAATCTTATCAATAAAGTGAAATTATTTGCAATATATGAAACTAATGCGTATGTCTTTGTACGTCAACTACATCAGAATATAGCATGATTAGCTTTGCAATGTATATTCACCAACCTGATTTCATCATTGTTTCAGTTTGTAAAAGCCATGTCTGACTCAAAGATAATACTTTTGAAATATTTGGCGTTCCCATCAGATGTATCATTTTATTTATTTATTTATTTATTTTATTTAACGGCAAACGACGACACGCCAGAGCCTGGAATGCCATCTTCAAGCACCAGTTGCAATACGAAAATATGATGGCAAATGCTGAAACAATAAAGATGCGAAAGAAGAAATAATAAGTAAAGAAGCAAAAACTGACAAAATAACGTTAATAAAAGAATATTGGTCTCCCGGCGCAAGAAATGCGAATCGTTACAATTACGCCAAAGGTGTCGAAAGAAAGTTGCAAAAGGCATCGTATAATTGCAAAGAAGAAAGGGGTTTGAATTTAACACGGCCAAATAAGTGAATACGATTCCATGTAGCTTGACTGAGTCCGTTCAGTTGAGATAGTGTTAACACCTATTTTTTCAAAATAATATTTCTAATAGAATCTAATCATCATAGAGACCCAGACTGCATGACCTCCACGATTGTAGCAACTGGCGAACTCATGTCACATACAGGAGTGTGCAAATTAATATGGCTCACTCACATTTTTAACACTTTATATTTTGCGCAACGTTTGATAGTTGATGCTCCTTAAATGTTTGTTTTTTATGGGTGTTCTGTAACACCAAGTGTTCTAAATTATACCTTGTGATATAATACCACACTCTTTTTGTCACAGTATATAGGCATTTGGCATGCTCATGGAATGTATATCCATCGCATGGGTCAGATTTTGCGAAGAAATTGTTCAGTGCATTCATTTACATGATACATTTCACAAATAGGATTATGTGATCTACATAAATGATACAAGATCCGTCGCTCATTTAATTCCACAACTATATTCTCCTTGAAGCCCATCGTTTCTTCACACATAAACATTGTTGGTGTCCAAGAAGCAGTAAAAATTTTTGAACCGGCCTTCAAGCTTTGCAAGCGTGTAAATAACATCCTGCAATTTATTTTATAAATCTCCGAATAAATTTTAACGTAACAGTGAGATTCTCGATTTTTTCCACCAGCTCCTACATCATCACCGTAACTAAAAAGCGTTTAATTATATTTCTGTTCTTTTTCAATAAGTGATGATTTCTTTAAATCAGCACTGGTTTTCCTGAAGCAATTTGAAGAGAAGCGCAAGCAGAAAAAATTATTCGAATCTGGTAAAAACTATCGTAGACCTTTTTGCTGAAGGAACAAAGAAATATTTCATTCAGCATCTTTGCCGTTCCCTACATAGCCATCGTTACAGTCGCAGACTGCACGACTCCTACGGTTGCAGCAATTGGCGTACTGATGGCAGCTGTATCCGTGGCATGGAACATATTTTGCGAAGACATTGGTCAGAACATTCATTTACATGATACTAACTTTTCAAATAGGGCTCTTGTGATCTACACAAATAAGATCCACTGGACATTTCATTCCGCATCTAAATTTTAACTTTTTGATGTCCATCGCTTCTTGGCACATGGACATTTTGGTGTTCAATAAGCAGTACGAAACTTTGAACTTATAGCAGACCGGCTTTCAAGCTTTGTAAGACATGTCAACAACGTCGTGAAATTTTTTATACAGCTCAGAACAAATTAAGAAAAACAATAAGACTCTTTATTCTTTCCACCACCTCACAACATCATCACAGTGGTTTGAAGACATTTGATCAAATTTCAGTTCATTTTCAAATAAGTGACGTTTTCTTTGAATCATCACAGGTTTTCCCTAAGGAATTTGAAAGGAAGCGCAATCAGAAAAAATCATTTGAATCTGGTAAAAACTACGTAGACCTTCTTCTGAAGAAACAAATAGATATTTTATTCAGCATATTTGCCGTTCCCCACATAGCCGTCATTACAGACGCAGACTGCATGCCCTTCACGATTATAGCATTTGGCGCACTCATGGCATTTGTATCGGTCGCATGGGTTAGATTCTGGATTGAATTTTTCAAATTTTTTGCACTTCAGTCGGAAGTGATCCAGAAAGCTTATTATGTAAGATTTATCTTGATTCAACAATAATCAATGTTAAAACACGTTCAAAAAGTGTTTTTGAAAATACAGTAAATCACTGTCATTCGCCATCAGAACAAGACTTTTTGCACATTTCAACCCAAAACTATTTTCTTGTATTAACTGCTGGCCGTGACTTTATCAATGAATGCTTTTGTTTACGTTCAAATTCAAAATAAACTTATGTTTGCAACAATCCCGTTTTATATAGATTAGGCATGATGGTATATCGCCATTGCAATGTTTGCGAACCGAAACCATTTGACAATTTATGGAACCCGGCCCAGTGGTTCAAATGTGCCGCATGTGCTCCACAACCACAGCCTAAAATATTAAATATTCATATGCGAAGTTACAACCAGCAAAAAAAGTTGATTTTGAAAAATGCAAATCCGTTCACTTACTTCTGCAATATTTGCCGTTTCCTTCATATCCGTCATTGCAAACGCATTTGTATGAATAACCGTATCGTTTGCATGTGGCATAGCTTGAACAACGCGTCTTGCCGCAGTTATTTCCATCTGCCATATATTGTAATATATTTGACGATCATGTATTTGACACAACGCGTTAACTTAGTTCTTAATTATTCGATAAAAATTTGTTGAGAACTTCAGACCTTGTCATGTTAGAACTTATTGATAAAAAATCTAGTGAAGTGGATTTTCGCGATTATAGCAACCATAAATAACTTCAGCTCTAACATTGCAAAGGCTATCTTACAACCAACTTGAAGCTTGAAACTTTATTATGGCTTAAAAATGTAACAATTTTATGATTGATCTACACAAGAAACTCTCAAGTCGCCTTGGATCATCCACATTATAGTTTTTTCGCGTGATCTATTTTATTGGAGCTACGAGGACATCACTGCCTTCCAAACGCAGTGTAGAAATGCTTAGTATACGCACATGACCTTCCGCCACCTCCATATCCATTATTGTTCTCATGTTCGTCCTGGAGAGGATATGCATTACTGCCATGGTCGCCCGTCTCAGGATATGCAAAAGCGAGTTGTATGATGCAAAGTAGCGCAAGGAACAGAACGAATATTCCCTTCGTTGCCATCGCGTTTAGACGGGTTTTGTTCTTTGTTGAAATCGAGTGGCTTCACTGCATATCGGCCTGAATACTGACTGCCGCTATCCTGCTGCTTTTATAATGATTCGCACACATAAATACAGTACGTAGAGAGTCAAACTGCTTTCTCGTTTTTTCTTGTTGTAAAGGAGTCACATCATGTTGACTTGGCATTTTACTGCAGCGAATACATAAAGCTTGTACCTCAAACGACGTTATCAAGAGCTGCTTTACCATAAACGACGTTATCAAGAGCAGCTTTATCGTAAACGACGTTATCAAGAGCTGCTTTACCGTAAACGACGTTATCAACAGGAGTTTGATAACGACGTTTACGCGTTTAGGGCGTTTGATAACGCCGGTTTGATAATGCCTGCCGTTCAGCCTTTTACAGCGTTTGATAACACCGTTGGTAACGGCATTATTAACAGGCATTTACGGCGTTTGATAACGCCGTTGATCATGGCGTTATCAACAGCAGAACCTTCGCCAGAAAGTCGTCAATAGGGGGGCTTTACTTTTGTGCGGAGGTGGCTTTACGTTTGTGAACGGGGGGCTTGACTTTAAAATTTAACAACAATTCCACTGATTTATAGTATTTCATATTTCAATTTGGAGGCCTGAATCTTTGTTTGGGTGGGATAAGTCTACCAAAGACCCCGTGACGAGGGAACTCATCAGCAGGCATTTGAGCTGCTTTGCACCTTTCCTGCTACAATTGTAGCGGTCGGCTGGCGTCACAATCGCGCTTTATTAAAGGAAATTTCCTAAACGTTTCAAATAACTTCCAGGTTGCATTCTGTCTTGCTTTACCCCTTGAGCAGCTGACTTTTGCATCTCAGCGTATCGTAAATATAAAGGACGTGCTGCCTTGTTTTTAAGCCATGCCTCACAGACCACCTTTTTGCTTGGATGGCATCTTTCATCTCCTGGTTCCATCAGGGTGTTACTTTATTCAATCTGTAGCGAAACCGAGTCGCTAATGTCCAAATCAGAACAGCAGACAAAACGACAGCTGCTTTGAACAACCATCACTCTTTTATATCCGATGCGTGTTCTGGAAGCTCCTGAACAAGAACAAAACGCTATGTGCAAAGTACTTTCTTACATCATTGTATGTGAGGCCTTGCCCAATTTATTCAGTATAACTTCACTTTCGTGCTAAGCCTTGGTATAGGACCGGAGCTGGAGCTATGATCATTTGAGAGGTAGCTCCGGCTCTGGGTCTTTTCCTAGATCAGTGGATCCCAACCATTCTTGATGCATTCCTCCCTTTGCTCATTTTGGAAATTTATATTCCTCCCCTACGGAACTTCCATTCCTCCCCTGTTCGGGTTCGTAGGCTAGTATTAACTACAATTGAAACAATGGTCTTTGTTGACAACAATAACTTGATTAATAAAAGTGACACAAAAACTTTTGATGTCAAATAATAGCACTTAAGTTCGTCAACAAAAACGTGTGATAGTCCACTAAATAACTTGCCAATATAAAAAGATATCACTAATTGAAAGAGCCAATGCCAACTTTGAAAAGAAATACAGCACTTACAATTAATAGGTAACTTAATAATAAAGTGGAAATTCTTCCACTGAACTCATAAAATTCCTCCCTGGGGAGGAATTCCTCCCTGGTTGGGAACCACTGTCCTACATAGCAACGGTTTTGCCAAATAGACCTTACCTAAAACAGTGCTCTTTATAGCACACTAAACGCGATTGCTACGAGTTACAACACTAGACTGCAACAATGGATAGGCAAGCCTTTGATGTTTCTCTGGTTTAATAATCGCTAAGGCCCTGGCATCGTAGCTGGTAGGCGTGTTGTAACTTGTTGAACAATGGTTCTCAAGCACTGTTCTAAGAACCGCATGCAGCTCCCAAGCATCCTTTGTGCGGCTCTTATCAGTCTTTCAGTAACACCTCTAATATTTTGTGTAACACTAACAGACTTCGTTAGTGCAATAAAACAAAACGTGTCAATTGCCTTCCGTTAAAATTTTTTGTGTGCCTCTATAACAAAATCATATGCCTGGATTTGGCTCCCTTCAGCGAAATGGTTGAGAATCACCCTTGTAGAAGTAACAAAAACGTTAACTACCACAACATCTTACTTTCTAGTCAGAATGATCAAACCGCGTTTGCAGTAGTGTAGCGATCTGAAAAGAACTGAGCTATAATGAGTAGGTGTATTATATTCATAGCTTTTGTAGCTGTGTAATCATGCCGTTAGCAGGGAGCATGATTAAGATATGATACCATAATGCAGACTTAAGCGTAAAATGCACGGCACGCCATTGCAAAGTAGGAATTTTTATTGGAAACCACTAAGCTCACTAGCAAGTTTCACCAAATTTATGGCAAAGTTCACTAGGAAATTTTACGTTCACAAAAAGCAGCATAACATGAAAGTTATAACTAATAGGCAATGTAAAACCAACTGTGGACTTTTCTTGAAGTTTTCATCTGTGGAAGAATTTTTATGTTTTTAGCGCGGAATAAGCCTTACTTTCTCCTAAGTTTTGCAGGTTAATTTGTGCTTTACTTTGTGATTCATCACTGCTTACTATGAGTGCAAAAGATAAGAAATCAGAAGTTTTCAGCTATTTTTAAAAAGTCAAAGGTGAATTTCTTGATAGATGTCATACTATATCTTTGAACAAAGAGCTTTAAGCACATCTTCGCATTTGTGTTAATGCAAATGTGTGCATGTTAGAAAAAAACACATAAAAGAGGTAATCGATTATGTGTTATGCGCTCTTTGCGTGGTTTGCCTGGGCAGCGCTGTTAGCTGGAATCGCCAAGACTGCAACAGGCAAAGTATGCAACGAGTGCAAACACTTGGTCAGTTGGGACTGGTCTGTGTTTAAAAATGCTCGGAAACAAACGCAGTTTTCCAAACAGCCATTTTCTTGATTCTGGTCGCAAGCAATAACAAAAGGTACTGAAAGAAATTATCATGACATTTTACCATTGATCTTGGATCACCTGGATACTCCTGTAATGGTGCACGTACCATCACATGTGCAAATCCCCAGAAAATGATGCTATGCCGTATGCAAACCGTATGCAAAGGAATCACCTGATAAAGAGAAAACGAACCACAAATACAAAGGCAAGATACCTCAAAAGTATATAATAACGGCCGACCCAAGCAGTAGCAGAGTGATCATGGCATGTGATCTCTATTGCTGCTTGTAATATCATTGTAACGTTGCCAGCCCTTCACGACCACAAAACTCCGTTGAAAAGTCTCAATAATATTTTCCGTCGTCGATATCTATTGACCACTACGACTAAGTTCGAAACCCCGTGTAGAACCTGAGCCTTTCGAAGGACAGTTTACTTTGGCAGAGGAAGAGGAGCTTTAGTGTTGCAAGTGACAGAACACTGATGATGAAACACTCAGAGATAAACCTGGATGCATTCTGGATGTTAGTTGGACAGGAGTACCTGGCAATTGCTCAGAAAACTCTGCGACTTTTGATCCAGTTTTCAACTTCTTAATTGTGTGAATTTGGATTTTCAGCCATGACAACAATCGAGCAGAAGACGCGAGAAAGATTGCTGTCTGCCGAAGAAGAACTTCGGTTATGTCTGTCCAAACGACGGCCCAGAATTCAAGCGCTTTGCAGAATTGGTCAAGCACAAGTTTCGCACTGAGCTTTTGAACTATTGTAGTTGTAATGGTGACTATAATAATATAAAAAAATTATTCAACTCTTCAACTCGAGCTACAATTCTTGGATCACCCGTCATATTTGTACTCGGTACAAATATTACGGGTGATCCCAACTGGGACGCAGGGGGGGAAAAGCCCCCCAACAAAATTTTTCGCCCCCCCTGGAAAAATGTGTTCGACATTGTTAAAAACTACTGGACCTGGTTTAAAAACTTTGGGCCCTCACAGAAAACTCTTCGCCCCGCCTGGTGTCCCAAGCTGGTTACGGGCCTGCTGAAAAGTTATTGTATTTTCAAAAACAAGCATATTTTCCTTCCGAAAAATGTGGGAGATACTCAAGGTTCCTATACCCAAAATGGCAAAATTCCTTGTAAAAGTCAAGTATGAGCAACTGAGGTTAACTATGAGCTACGCGCGTCGACTCAGCGTGTCTTATCAGCGAATTCCATTGTGGGACGCAGGTACGAAGCTTGCTCGTATATGCAAAATGGCGCTGGAGACCTCATGCACAACTTTGTTTTCAAATGTTAAGTATCCACCTCCATCTTGGCAGTAACCCTTTTATTCAAAAACACAAAACGTATGCGTATATTTCGATAGGACAGCTCGACAGAACTTTTTCGTGTTTCGACAAATTAGTTGTGTTTATATTAATTAGTTGTGTTTATTTGAACTGTCATAGACTTATCTGACTGGAATTATACGGTTTAGTACACAAGTGTTTCTTTGACTAAAAGACCTATTTTTATTTCTAAGTCTACTGATTTTCTTTGCACAAAAGCAGCATCAGCACATTTCCTATTTGGTTGTACTGTCTCAATAGTTCCTTTTGAGATGGCATCTCTCAAAGTTCTAGAAAATTTTTGAAAAAACAGAAGAAAATAGAAACAATCAAAACATTTCGAGAGGTCTTACATTTGCAAAACAATCCATTGCCTCTGTAGCCGTAGCTGCAAACACATCTGTAAAAGAAGCCTGTTCTTTGGCAGGTGGTGTGGTTAGAGCAACGCGCTTTGCTTCAAGGGTTCAGATCTGGAACGACACAAAAAGATAATGTTTCTTTCAGAAAATGGAAGAGATGCAACATACTCATCAGACAAGTGATCTTTTCGAGGTTCTTCGTCATAAAATTTATTTTTCAGCATAAATATTTATTTGTGGGTAGTTGCACATGAAATTTAACGACAGACTCCCTCGCAATGAAACAAACATGGCTGCATGGCTGAGTGTGCGTGAATACGCCTGCGATAGAGTTTAACCGGAAAATTGGTTGGTCAGAAAATGATTATTATTTTCTGCCACGTTGTAAACCCCACGATCTTCAAAGAAATTTCTAGACGTTGAAACCTAGTTCTTGAACAATTTTAATGAAGATTAATTGTTTTAATATACACTGTTCTCCCACTACAGATATGAGAGAGATTAGACGGCACCTTTTTGCGACTTTGTTGAAGTTTTTACTACACATAAGGTCTCAACCAACGCCCAGAAGCTGTACACTAATCATATCCATGAGCAGTCAGCAGCAATGGAAAGCTTTCACGCAACAGCATTGCATACAGTTACACATCTCATACTCGTATGTCGTTTTTGCGCACGACTTTGAACCACCCTGCATTGCAGCTGTTAAGTTGCATGTTTGGTAAACGCACATTTATCAAACAGGAAAAAACGTAGGCTGATCAGGAGTAGTACAGGAAGAGCTCGCACTTTCCGTGCCTCCAATCGCCTTCATGTGAAACGAAAGTTTGATGTGGACAAAGATCTTCGACTGACCGTGAAATGAGCGTTTGACGCTCCCATTCTCAAGCTTATTCAGTAACAAGGGCGTACGCAAGGGGTTTTGGGGTTAACCCCCCCCCCTTGAGCTTGATATTTTACAAAATATTTATTACCTTCGCAAGGAGATTAATTGTTTTCGCATACTTTTTGCTTGTTAATTTGTCGACTTAATACAAATACCACGGAATAAATTTGCATGCAAATTTCAAGGAGCATTGTAAATGGGCTAAAAAAGTAATAATTAGGTTTTGGTGGGAATCTGGGTTATCGTCTGCTTCCAGAAACCATCTCACAACATTTTGCAGACCTTTCGTCCACTAAACATGTTTAAGATCGTGTTCCGCGATAGTTCATTTTGTCCGAAACCATTGTCTTTATATTGTCTGCCAAGGGCGTACGCAAGTGGGAGTTGGGGTTAACCCCCACTTTAGTTTGATATGTTACAAAAA